>Ga0105047_10001918_pt1 | contig 37438 bp, 37 predicted proteins | sample MAT04_FD_78384 | JGI IMG/M metagenome (GOLD analysis project Ga0105047, IMG submission 78384) | Freshwater microbial communities from Lake Fryxell liftoff mats and glacier meltwater in Antarctica - MAT-04 (megahit assembly) | ecosystem: Environmental > Aquatic > Freshwater > Ice > Liftoff... | reverse complement strand
ATAAAAATACACCCGCCCTGCCTTCACCTCGAAGCGGTTTACACTTTTCGATAATTTAGCCGAGTTCTCAATAAAGGGCTTTACGTCATTATTGATAGATTCTTTCTTACGGGCATCTAATTTAATTGGCTTTGGTGGGCCTTTTACCCCTACGTATTTCTTCATGGTTTTAAAATTATGTATGTTTCACTCACTTTTCATAAAGCCTAAAGGGCGTTTTTCAACTTTTGATTCAATTTCATTTAGTCCGCCGAAAATATTCGCCAGGGTTAAGGGCTTGCCATGATCGAGGTCTATTTGGTTTTTTAGGGCTAATTTTTCAGCTTTTTCTCGGTGCAATTCTCCGAATTCATAACGAGCGATCATACGGCCTTTGCGGGTAAGAGCTTTGTCGATCTTGCTTAGCGGCGTATTAAATGTGCAGATAATTTTAATGCCCAATGCATCGCCAAGTAGTCCATCGCCGAGGTTCAATATATTGGCAATAGCTGCTGTAGTGTTGCCACCTTCCCTGTCCATAAGTATTTGTTCGCAATCTTCAATAATCAAAACGCTGTTGCAATGTTCGGTCAGAAAAGGTAAAAAAGTCGGATCGACAAGCGAATTGGCCATATACGAAGGCAGGTAAATGAATTTTAATGCGGTTGTATTAATCAGATGCCTTATATATGTTGTTTTTCCGGTTCCCTGAATACCATGCAGGATGATAATGCCGGTTTGATGTTTATCGGTAAATGAATTAGTTATCCGATCGTGATAATAGATAAAATCGTCATTGTAAGATTGGTTCAGATCCACATCCGTGTTCTTAATTTCAAATTCAGACAAATCCCATTCACCACCCTGCGATACTATCATATAAAACTTTGATTTTACATCACCCTTAACCATGATATGATCGTTTGCAATTCTTTTTATATCTTCAATTTCATCGGTATTAACCGAATTGGAATATAATACTGTTATTCCATGTTCTTCAATTTCAACGAATAGTTTCTCTTTCAGGATTATGGAATAACTGGTGCCATGCCGGCGGTGTATCATATGATATATTTCTTCTCCCGTATTACGATTTAATGATTCATGCTTTCTCATCTGATCAGAATTATCGGGAATATTATATTTTTCCATTAACGCGTTCGCACATTTTACAACATCCAGATTAATTTCGACATGGCAATAATGCGGTATTTCATCATAATAGGCAATAAACAGCTTTACATTTGGTATATCTCCATCATGATCAAAGATGTCTCTGTTTTTCAATCCATTTAATAAAAAGGTTTTCATGAGTCTGTTTTTTTGTCCAATTTAAAGTGTTAATCTATTCGCAACTTCATTAATACTTAGCGTTTTAATGTTCTGTCTTAACTACAGGATTCTTCGGATGCACCATTAGCATTAGTGCTATTTTATTTTCTCCCCACACCCAAACCCCAGACTGTTTTTCTCCCCAAACCCCGCATAATATCCTACCCGCATCCATTCAACCGGTGCAGTAAGCTTAAACTGGTAATTAAATCCTCGTAACCGGGTAGCCTCGTATTGCCCGTTTTTGATAAGTATTATTTTCGATTTTGGGTCACTCACCAATTCTAAATGGCAGGAGAAATGCCCGGGTATAGTTTAAGTTTCTTGCTTTTGTAGTTGATAAATTTCAACTTTTCGCTGTAGGTTTTGGAAAAATAGATTTTCATAGTCCGGATGTATTGGACTCAGGTATTCGGTTCCTTTTCCGCCTTCGGCCAGGCGCGATTTGCCAATAATTATTGGTGATAGCGTTTTAAATGTCATCTGACTTTCAAAAACCGGGTCGGGCAATCGCTCTACACTGCCTGCAATAAAACCAACACTGCTCCTAATATCTCCTATTGTAAAAACCTGATTCCGGAAAATTCCTGTAATAAAAGGCATGGCTGCTTCTTCAATCAGAAACGAAATGGTGAATACACACGGCGACATGAGTATTCGTAATCGATCACCTTCAACTTTGTAGCCTTTTGGCTCGAATTGCAGGTTCGAAAAAGTAAAAAACTTAAATCGCTGCGCACCACGTGTATAACCTTTCTCATGCAGCCATAACGAAAAAGCAGGGTCAGCATTTTGAATCGTACGATATATCCAGGCCGACAGTTCATACTGGTAATTAATAGGTAGTATGTTTTTCTTCGGATCGGATAGTCGCAGTAATAATTTGAAGCGCATAAAAGTTTAAAAATGGTATTAAATGACCTGAGTAAAAGCTAATCCTATAATTCAATCTAATAAAGTGAGTAAATATAAATATAAATTAAACCGCCATAGTATTTTCATAAATAATTATTTTTCCGGTTGAAACATATACTTCATTTCGATACACATTGCCCTGTTTATTCGACATTTCTGATCTTCCACCCCCCGGCTATCCTAATTTTGTAACTCAGGATTTCTTTTGACGGGCAATGGTCATATTCCATAGAGTGCAAGTCCCGAATAAGTGCTACAGCCTATATCATCAGCCACTGTCAAGGGAACCGTGGGTAGCTACGGATCTGGATAAAGCTAACGGCAAATATTTGAGCCTGCAAACGGAAACTTCTTACAAGCCCGTATGGGGATAGTGTTGCTAAAGAAACAAAAGTCCTATATTACATAAAACCCCATCAGGTAAGTGAAAAAGTTACTTGAATAAAAAGGATGTGGTGTTCCCCGTGATATCTGAAAGTGAGATGGCGAAGGTATGCGCGAATGCCAGGGCGACAAGGGGTGCAGTATTGCAAACCGTCAAATGCTAACGGCGTGTATTGCGGTGTGAGATGACAGTGAGGGAAAAAATCTCTCACTGTCCTACTCAAATTAACGTTCTATTATTTTTCCTGGCCCCTGATAAGCGGGTCTTTCATCATGTAAATATGAAAATTTTGATCCGTCAAAGTATTGGAATTCAAGTGATTTTTGGGTTCTGTTAAGTGCCCGTTGCCATGGATTATTCAGATTGGGAGAGCCAGTCGGCCTGTTGCTGTCAGGTTTGGTTAACGGAACCAGAGTAGCATCCAGTTCTGTAAGCCTGTTAATTACTTCAACATATATTTTATCTATCTCTTCAATATGTTCCAGGTAATAGTTAAGGCTGGCATTGAAATCATCAGGATTTACATCATGTTTTTTGAAAGCTTCTGCAAAACGGTTACGAAGTTCAGCAGTGTCGGATTTGCGTTCGATAGAATCATCCACAGTTTTCAGGATCGCCTCGGTAAGATGTATATCGACAAGTAAGTCGGTCATTTGTTTTTCGCTCAGAATGCCCATGGGTTTGGAGCTTAAAATGCTATTGCACGATGCCAAAAGCAAAGCGATACAAACAATAAAAGCCCAATTCTTCATGCTAAGGTTACTCAATTTATTGATGACCGAAGTCGGAATAGTTTAAAGTTAAAATCCGAAACAGGTTTTCCTACTTGTCGCCATGCTTCGCAAGATAAGCTGCATTCAGCTCTTTTATCACATCGTTGGTTACATCCAGGGTATCGTTGGCAAAAAGAATATTGCCGCCTTTTGTAAAGCCAAGTATATAATCGAATTTGTACTTATCGTTATAGCGTTTCAGGAAATTCATTACTGAATCGATAAGTGCTACATTCATATCCATTTCGCTCTGCTGGAGTTCGGCGGCATACTTGTCGCGAAGGGCATAAATTTTCTGCTGGTTTTGCTGCAACTGTCCATATATTTCCTGTGCACTCTGGTCGCTTATGGCTTTCTTTTTAACCTGTTCCTGGAAATAAGCGGCATCTTTTTCAAAAGCCTGTTGTTGCGATGCTACTTCTCCTTCGAGGCGTTTGCCTTTGGCTTCCAGATCGGCACGCATTTTTTTAACAAGTTCGTAATGGCTTAAAATGCTGTCGTTGTTCACAAATGCTACTGAAAGCATTCCTTTGCCAGCTTTGCCAACAGCACCTGATATTGAATTGCTTTTACCTGCCGTAAAGTAAATGATAAAAAGTATGATAACACCCACAAGTGCTGCCAGGTTTAAACCCAACAAAATAGGGTTCATTTTGGTTGGTGCCGGTGTAGCAGGTTCATTAGCCTGGGCGGTTGTTTCGGCAGTTGCTACATACTGCTCAGTGGCAGGAGTTTTTTCGTTGTTGATTTCTTCTGTCATTTGTTTGAAATATCGGGTTTATTATAAGAACAACCTGACCCATTAAAAATGAATCAGGCTACGAAGGTAAAAAAAACGCTTTAAAGACTGCTTAAATATTTGAAATCGGGCAATGATGATAGTAATAAGTGACTCAAAGAGCCGGAAGTACGAAGCCGGAAGTACGAAGAATCCTGATATTCACTCTTTCTTCCCCTCGCCCTTTTCCCCCTTTGTTAATAGCAAATCGTCTCTTTCGTACCTCGAATGATAGTTTTAACACGCACTTAGCCGGCGAATTAATTGCCAACTTCCGAAATGTATTTGATACGTACCAGCCTGATTTCCTCTTCGGTAAATTCGTTTTCACCTAAATCTTTAAGTGCCTGCTCAACCGAGTCGGTTTCAGCTTCCATGAAATATTCAATAATCTCTTCCATGTGGTAAGGGTCAATGGTTTCTTTCAGATAGTAAGAAAGGTCGATTTTAGTACCCGAATCTACAATGCTTTCAACCTCGGTAAGCAGTTCGTCGGAAGTAAGGTTTTTGGCAACGGCAATGTCTTCGAGCGAAATTTTACGGTCGATATTGGTGATGATATATACTTTCAGCCCCGACTTATTTACTACCGATTTCACGACCATATCCATGGGGCGTATAATCTCATTTTCTTCCACATACGATGCCATCAGTTCCAGAAAAGGCTTCCCATACTTTTGTGCTTTGCCTGCACCAACACCCGTAATGCGTTGCAGTTCGTCCATGGTAATAGGATACTGAATCGCCATATCTTCGAGCGATGGATCCTGGAAGATAACAAACGGAGGCAAGCTTTCTTTACGGGCAATTTCTTTTCGCAAATCCTTTAACAGCGAAAAAAGTACCTTGTCGGTAGTGCTGGTGCGTGCTCCGCCTCCTGCCATCATTTCGTCATCTTCACCTTCTTCAGGATCTGAATCTTTGGCAATCATTACTGCATATGGCTTTTTCAGGAACTTTTGCCCTTCAGGTGTGATCTTTAAAATTCCGTAATTTTCAATGTCCTTAACTACAAGTCTTTCAATCAGCATCTGCCTGAGTACGCCATCCCAGAAACGCTCACTCTCTTCCATTCCTTTGCCGAAAATATCAAGCTCGTTGTGCTTGTACGATTTGATGTTCGACGACACTTTGCCAATCATGATATTAACAATGTGCTTGGCCTTGCACAACTGCTTGGTTGCCAGTACAGCTTCCAGCGCGAGGTCAACAAATTCACGTCCATCGATCAATGTCTTGGGATGCAGGCAGTTATCGCAATTACCGCAATTATCCTCAGCATACACTTCGCCAAAATAATGCAGCAGTTGCTTACGGCGGCACATGGCTGATTCGGCAAATGATACCACTTCCATCAGCAATTGATTGGCAATTTCCTGTTCGGCAACGCCTTTATTCTTGCTGAATTTTTCGAGTTTTTCAATATCCTCGTAAGCATAAAATGCCAGACAGATGCCTTCGCCGTCATCGCGACCTGAGCGCCCTGTTTCCTGATAGTAGCCTTCGAGGCTTTTAGGCATATCGTAATGTATTACAAAACGCACATCCGGCTTGTCAATTCCCATTCCAAAGGCAATGGTAGCAACTATTACATCCGATTCTTCCATCAGGAATTTATCCTGGTTTTCCACACGTACTGCCGAATCCAGTCCCGCATGGTAGGGCAAAGCTTTAATGCCGTTTACCACCAGCGTTTCTGCAAGCTCTTCAACCTGACGACGGCTCAGGCAATAAATAATGCCCGATTTACCCATGTGCATTTTGATAAAGCGTATAACTTCTTTATTTACGTCATCATTTTTCGGACGTACCTCGTAATAAAGGTTTGACCGGTTAAACGATGATTTGTAAAGTGCCGCTTCCTGCATGCCAAGGCTTTTCAATATATCCTGCTGCACTTTTGGCGTTGCGGTTGCTGTTAATGCCAGCACAGGCACATCCTGTCCGATGGCATCAATAATCGGGCGTAGCCTGCGGTATTCAGGCCTGAAATCGTGTCCCCATTCCGAAATACAATGGGCTTCATCAATGGCGTAAAACGAAATTTTTATATCCCTGAAAAATGCGATGTTTTCTTCTTTGGTGAGCGACTCGGGTGCAACATACAACAATTTCGTTACTCCGTTAGTCAGATCGGCCTTAACCTGTAGGATCTCATTTTTCGAAAGCGATGAGTTGAGTACATGGGCAATGCCTATGTCGGCACCAAATTGCCGCATGGCATCCACCTGGTTTTTCATCAGCGAGATAAGGGGAGATATAACAATTGCAGTACCGGGCAGTATCATGGCCGGCAACTGGTAGCACATCGATTTGCCACCGCCTGTAGGCATGATTACAAAAGTATCGTTGCCGGCGAGTAAATTACGTATTATCGGTTCCTGATTTCCTTTAAAATTCTCGAACCCGAATATTTTTTTGAGTACGATTTGCAAAGGATAATCTTTGAATTCTTCATTCTTTTTCATTCCACGAGCATTATTCATGTGTTCGCACCATTTATTGGCACTTGTTATGTTGGGGTGCAGTCATTAATCAATTGTGTCAACATACAGCAGATCGTATTGTTTAAAATCGGTACGCCTGCAATTTGTTTAGTTGACTATTTTGTTTCAATTGATGTTTGAGTATTGTTTCAAGGCAAAAAATTGCTGACAGTGTGTCAGGTAGTTTTCATCTGCCATTGTGTTACGTAAAGTTAATACAACTTTGTGGTTTTGATTAAAAAAAATCCAACAATTGCATATTATTTTTAGTGTAATCAGTATAACAGTTTATTAAACAATTATTTAGGCTTTGCGTATCAAATTACTGATTAGTAAAAAAAGCATATTAAAGCTTTTTTAAACCGATACGGGTTGGTTTTTATTGTAACAATGCTGATCCCAATTGGCCGGAATCATCTTTTCAGGGAATTGGCTCAAAAAGTGTGCAAAAGTAAAATTAAAAACAAAGCAATCAGCATTATAAATTTTTTTATTAATTTCGTATAGAATTCAGTATTCATACATGCCAGATTTATTTTGTCGGCCATAGCTCCATCTGTTTTTGGTATAACCTTACTAACGTTTTACCGCCTTCAACATTAATTCTGATATCATAAAGTTTGAAACTTTTGGAAGATAAAGCCTTATAAAGGTATAACGGATTAGGTAACGATGTAATTTTGCAGATATTCGGCGACGCGATAAATTGGGCTGGTAAGTTATTTTGAAATCCAAAAAAGATTTTCAACCGAGCGCGGCAATTTATTCAGGGTTCAATGAGTGCAACATTTGCCACTCACGGTTCCTCTATTTAATGGAACTGTTACCGGCAAGGTATTAAATTAATGTTTGATGGTATTTACTGGTTTTAATAATTGGATAATATAAAAAAAACGACATGAAAAAAAATGAATTACCTGAGAGTACTATCAGAGAAGAATTGAAAGAGTTTCAGGAGAAGTTAACGGGCAATGAGCCGGGGGACCAAGGTAATATTCAACAGATGGCTTCAGCTATCCGTATGTTAAAATCTGAATTGGCCGGATACATTGACCACACTCTTTTAAAGCCCGAAGCAGTTGAATCGCAGTTTGAGCAACTCTGCAACGAGGCTGTAACCTATAAATTCAAATCTGTGTGTGTTAATTCATACTGGGTTCCTTTTGTTGCAAAAAGGCTCAGCGGAACCGGTATTCAGATATGCTCAGTTATTGGATTCCCACTGGGTGCAATGGATACTCCCAGCAAAGCCTTCGAAGCCCGGAGTGCCATCGCAAGCGGAGCCACTGAACTGGATATGGTGATCAATGTTGGCGAATTGAAATCAGGCAATCTGATGATGGTCGAAGAAGATATCAGGGCAATAAAAAGAGCTTGTGGAAGCACAACCATTTTGAAAGTGATTCTCGAAACAGGCTTACTGACCGAAGCTGAAAAAATACTTGCCTGCGAAATTGCCAAAAAGGCTGATGCCGACTTTGTGAAAACCAGCACTGGTTTTGCCGGAAGCGGTGCAACGGTTTCGGATATTTCTTTATTGCGTCAAATTGTTGGTCCCAAAATGGGTGTGAAAGCAAGCGGAGGTATCAAAACCTTTGACCAGGCCGTTGCGCTCATCAATGCAGGTGCCAGTCGCCTCGGTTGCGGAGCAAGTGTGGCAATTATTACAGGAGCCGAATCGAAAGGGAGTTATTGAAAACCCCTTTTTGTATGACTTCCGACTACCGACTTCCGTCTTCCAACTTCTGACTTCCGTCTTCTGACTTCCGTCTTCCGTCTTCCGACTTCCGACTTCCGTCTTCCGACTTCCAACTTCTGACTTCCGTCTTCCATCTCCTTTTATTCTGAAAATTTAACAACGTCCGCTCCCCGGCACCTTCCAGGCAAATCCACAGCCTCCATTTTCTTTCTATCTTTGCACTCTGAATTCAAAAATCAGGATTTTAGTACTTCCGTCGAATTCAGGTTGTTTTTACTGAGGGTATTTCCTGGCGAAAACCGGGCTATCAATCTATGAGTTAACTATTTCCGGATCATCTCAAAACCTGACAACTATTACTATTCAGACAAATTCTTATTAATCAATACATTCAAGTTCAAATAAGCAATAAAAATGGGCGAAAAACTCGATCAGTTCAATGAATACCGAAGCAAGATGAATGATCGCATCCTCTCGGTTGATAATAAAGTAGTGAAACGTATTTTTAATGTGGATACCAACGCTTATACCGATGGCGCATTGCCTGTAAAAACCAAGGAATTAATGGGACTTGTTGCATCTATGGTATTACGTTGCGACGATTGTGTAAAATACCACCTGTTGAAATGTAAAGAGAATAATGTTACCGAAGAAGAGCTTTTTGAAGTTTTCGGAATAGCAACCCTGGTAGGCGGAACCATTGTAGTTCCTCATATGCGCAGGGCTGTTGAATTTTGGGATGATCTGAAAGACTGACAATTCTTTGCCATTTGTCAGCTCGGGCTTTTAGTGTAAATAATTCCCTGAATTGTATGTCGGTAAACATAACCGGTTATCAAATTGTTTTTAAAAGCTTCAACGCCTGTTTAAAATCAGGCAAATAGCTTCTCAGTAATTGTGGCACGGGTTTTGACCGGGCTTTATGCGTATGAATAAATTATTCTCAGTAAAAAATATAATTCGTCGTTTCGTCTTGTTGCTTTTTTTAGCGGCGGGATTCTGTATGTTTGTTGTTGCTCAGGATGCTACCAAAATAATGGGGATTGTTCGCGATGCGCAAACCGGAGATACGCTTCCCTTTGTAAGTGTATATTTCAAAAATACCCAAATCGGCACTACCAGCGGCTTCGATGGTCGTTTTGCTATCGAATCGCGAAAAGCTACCGATACCATTGTGGCCTCGTACATAGGTTTCACTACTTCTTATATCCCGATACAACGCAACCGTTTTCAGACCCTCGACATACGATTACAGCCCGAAAGATATGAGTTGTCAGGCGTTATAATTCGCCCAGGCGAAAACCCTGCCGAGGTGCTGCTGCGAAAAATTATTGATAACAAACCTCAGAATGATCCTGATAAAGTTGAAGCATTCCATTGCCAGGCCTATACAAAAATGCAGTTTGATGTAAATAACCTGAGCGATAAATTCACGAACCGGCGGATTCTGGAACCTTTCAAATTTGTTTTTGATCAGATTGATACCAGTGTGGTTAATGGCAAAGTTTACCTGCCGGTAATGATTTCTGAAGCTTTCTCGGATCTGTATTTCCGAAAAACTCCTCAGGAACGGAAAGAAATTATAAAAGCCTCGCAGATTTCGGGCGTCGAAAATCCGACAATGTCGCAGTTTGTTGGTAATATGGCCCAGGATATTAAGGTGTACGATAATTTTATCAGTATTTTTCAGAAGAACTTTGTGAGTCCGATTTCCAATATAGGTTTGTTGTATTACAAATACTATCTTATTGATTCAACATTCATCGACAACAACTGGTGCTACAATGTAATGTTCAAGCCAAGGCGGAAACAGGAACTTGCCTTTACCGGAAATATGTGGATTCACGATACCACCTACGCTGTTAAAAAGCTGGAAATGCGTATGGAAGGGGAGGTGAATCTTAATTTCGTAAATGATATGGTTATTTCGCAGGAATTTGCGATTGCTGATAATGGGAGGTGGATGCTTGCCCGCGAGCAAACTATCGCCGATTTTAATGTAATTGTTGACTCGAAAATTACCATGGGCTTTTTTGGTACACGAACGGTTTTATATTCGGGCTATGATTTTAAACCCTTGCGCGATGAAAAAATTTATTTCATGCCCAACAATGTAATCGTACTCGACGATGCTAACCGAAAAACGGATGATTTCTGGAAAAAGTCAAGACCCGAAGCTCTTTCCCATCGTGAAGCTTCTGTTTACCGGCTGAGTGATACGTTGAAACAGATGCCACTTTTCAGAACCTACATCGACATCATTAAAATGGTAGTTACCGGCTATTATGTAAAAGGCAATTTTGAATGGGGTCCCTATTCATCAACGTATAGCTTTAATCAAACCGAAGGAAACCGTTTCAGGATCGGTGGTCGCACCAGCAATGATTTTTCGACCAAACTGATGCTCAATGGCTATCTGGCCTATGGTACACGCGACCAAAAATTTAAATACAGCACTGGTTTTATGTATATGCTTGGCAAATTACCCGATCGTGTGCTGAGTGCTTCGTATAAATATGATGTGGAGCAGTTGGGGATGTCGGAGAATGCATTCCGGCAGGATTTTATTCTGAACTCACTTTTTCGCCGTAATCCCCAGGATAAGCTTTCGATGGTTTCGCAATACAAAGCAACGTACAAGCACGAATGGTTTACCGGGTTTTCAAATACTTTTACTGTCACTAACCGTTTAATTTCCACGTTGGGAGCAGGGATAAACCTGTATGATCCTGTTGCGCAGGATTATGTATCCACAGGGCATTTAACAACTACTGAGCTGGCATTTGGCTTGCATTATGGCTTTCGCGAAAAGCAACTGGCCGGTGAATTCGAAAGAGTTGTTGTAAGTACACCGTTCCCGGTCTTCAACCTGCAGTATGCCCGTGGCATAAAGGATGTTTTCGATGGCGAATATAAATATAACAGCGTAACTGCCAGTGTATCACAGTGGTTCAGTTTCCTGTCGGCAGGCTGGCTGAAATACAATATCGAAGGCGGGAAAATATGGGGTACCCTGCCATTTCCATTGATGAAAATTCTTCCCGGAAACGAAACTTTTTATCACGATGATTATGCGTTCAACCTGATGAACTATTATGAGTTTATTGCCGACGAATATGTTTCCTATCACCTTATTTATCATATGGAAGGCTTGTTCCTAAACCGCATTCCGGTGATGCGTAAGCTGAAATGGCGCGAAGTGGTTCAGTTTAAAGGCACATACGGTGCTACTTCAGCAGATAATAAATCTTATAATCAATTGCCAGCGGGCGCTTCCTTTATCACCAAACCCTATATGGAAGCAGGCGTTGGTATCGAGAATATCTTTCGTTTTCTTAAAGTTGATGCCGTTTGGCGTTTGTCGTACAACGATCATCCCGATGTTAAGAAATTTGGTTTGTTGTTTTCGATGAATTTCGATTTCTAGATTGAATGATAAATAATTTGACAATTCGACGATTCGACAATTCGACAATGTGACAATTAGGGAAATTGAACCTTTGAACGCGCAGCCTTGAACGCGAAGCCCTATCCCTTCAAACTCTTCAAACCCTTCAACCCCTTCAAACTAATTTTACTACCTTTACCGCCTCAACGGATCAAAATGATTTTACGTACCGAAGATTTAGTTAAAAAATACCGTCAGCGCACTGTTGTTAACCATGTTTCAATCAAGGTTGAACAAGGAGAAATAGTCGGACTGCTTGGTCCGAATGGTGCCGGTAAAACCACTTCCTTTTATATTATCGTAGGTCTTATTAAGCCGCTACAGGGGAAAGTTTACCTCGATGATCGCGATATAACCAATGAGCCGGTATTCCGCCGTGCCCAGATAGGGATCGGATACCTCGCACAGGAAGCTTCTGTTTTTCGCAAGCTTACGGTTGAAGATAACATAAAGGCAGTACTCGAATTTACAAAACTGAATAAAAAAGAACAGGCTGAAAAACTCGAATCATTGATTGATGAGTTCGGATTAAACCAGGTCCGTAAGAGTATGGGAATTCAGCTTTCGGGAGGTGAACGCCGCCGTACCGAAATTGCCCGGGCGTTGGCAACCGATCCAAAATTTATTTTACTCGACGAGCCTTTTGCCGGTGTCGATCCTATTGCCGTTGAAGATATTCAGAATATTGTTGTGAAACTTAAGGCTAAAAATATCGGTATCCTTATCACCGATCATAATGTACACGAAACCTTAAATATCACCGACCGGGCTTACCTTCTTTTCGAAGGATCGGTACTAAAATCGGGAACAGCCGAAGAACTGGCTGCCGACGAACAGGTGCGTAAAGTGTATCTAGGTAGCAATTTTGAATTGCGCAGATAAGTGGCTTCCTTCTTTTACTTTAGGATAGACTTTCTAATCAGGCTTTAATCTTTTCCTGAGTCGTTTATGCATTTTTGCCCGGCATAATGCTTTATGATTTTACGGAGTCGGTTTAAAAATCAGCGAAAGCAGAATATACAACAATATAATCAACGGGATGGCTGTGAATGTAAGCAGCGCAAAAGCAATCGCAGAAAACACTACCAGGATAAACTGAGGCTTGTTGTCCGCAAATTTCAGGTTGTGAAATTTAAGTGAAATCAGAGGAATTTTGGACACCAGCAACAAACTCATTCCAATCGCAATTATAGCAAGTACATAATAATTATCTGTAATGGTCGTGAGCCACGAAAGCGAATCACTGTATCCTGCCTGCATCTTAATCAGCGGTAACGACCCAAGGAACAGGGCATTGGCTGGTACAGGCAATCCAATAAATGATGTAGTCTGTCGTGTATCAAGGTTAAATTTAGCCAATCTAACTGCCGAAAGTATAGGAATAATAAAGGCAATCATCGAAAAAATACTGAGTAATGAACCCGCCGCTGGTGTATTGGGACTTGCAACCATAAGCTGGTACATAATAATTCCCGGTAAAACCCCGAACGAAACCACATCGGCCAGGGAATCAAGTTCTTTTCCGATTTCGCTCTTTACATGCAGCAACCGGGCAGCCATGCCATCCATAAAGTCGAACAGCGCAGCAATAGCAATAAAATAAGCCGCAAAGTCGATCCGGTCGTGCAATGCTAACATAATACCAATGCATCCGCTGAAAAGGTTGAGTGTCGTTATGAAATTTGGAATATGCTTTTTCAAAATATTTTCTTTAGTGTTTGTGGTCGGCAAAATTAACAAAATTGTTGACCGGTTTGTTAATAGAATACTTGCGCATTAAAACAGGGAATGTTGTTATTGTGATGTTCATTTGCTTAATCGAGAAAAATTGACTATTTTTGTTAAACATAAAAGCGAGTTGGGTTAAATACTTCTTAAATAAAATTTGCAACGTTACCAACTTCCTGCTCATAGCTCACTTAATAAATATTCACAATGGAAATGAAACTTCAGTCATTAGGATATCTTTTAAAAAGAGAAAAACTGGCTTTATTAGCTTCAGATCATACTCATGCTGAACTGCTTCTCGAAAGTCTGGAACCCTATCCGGGATTTTATGAGGAATATTTTGTACCCACCACAGCCAGGGAACAGAAGCCTAAATCTGTTTTTATGGTGATTAAAAATTTTGATGTTTGCCACGAAGATGATTTTATCCGCATGACAATGCATATCAAACGCGATCACCACATTGAATTTGATGCCGCACTCAGTAGTATTGTATTGTTTAATGAACCGGCAACAACAATACGTGTTAATATGCAGGATTACAGTCAGTTGCCTGAACTTATAAGCCATTACAAGCAGGTGGGTATAAAATTTCAGCCAAACAAAACGGTGAAACCTTACCAAAGCCTGATTAAAATACGGCGCTTTTTCGATCTGGTAGTGATGGCTGACGGCATTTACAAGGACGTTGATAAAGAGTTTACTTATTATATCAGGGTGCCTTTGTTTATGACCTGGGGCGAATTCGAAATAGCAACTATCGCAATTCGTAATAATTTTGATTATAAAACTTACGATGCCGCTCAGGCAGCCATCTACAATAAACCTGGAATAGTGGAACTGGTTCGTATTTACGACCGTAAGGCTGATTTAATGAAACTGCAATCGCTTCAGCAAAAATACACTATTGAAGTTGAGCGTAAATAATCTGTAGCAGGATACTAAATGATTTTTCGTGTTGTAGTTAAAGATTAAGTATAGTGAAAAGCGACGATTTCCGCAAACTTACCATCTTTCGCCAGGTAGAAATGCTCTTCGAAAAAGGACATCATGTGCTTAGCCGTATCTACCTTTTTTACAATGTGCAGTTATATACACTCGCGGGCTTTTATGCCGAAATATGGTACCGCCAGGCTGATAATAAGATTGAACGTGTTATTCTGCTCGACGAATCCGATGTGCTTGATTTATACGATAACCAGATTGGTTTGAGTGATATCAACGGAAGTTTAGGCGTATCATAAAGCCAGTCATCAAAAAGATTTAAATCCAGCGTTTTACTCAACACTAAGTGATTAAACTAAAATTATAGGCTAACACTCTTTGTGAATCTTTAAAAATAACTTCTTCAAAATGAAATTGAATTTCCACATTTAAAACCATTGCCAATTATCGAAGCGTAACTAATGAATATGCCTTTTACAAATATTTCGTCCCTACGGGACTTTGACCAATAGGTCTATCTTTTATTCTACCAATATCTTGCTAAGTGAAACGTTAAAAATAACTTCCCCAAAACTAAGCATAAATTCGGTAGTTTAATTCTGGGATTTCCGGGTGATGACTAATTCGCTTATCAGTTAAATCTTCTATCTGTATTTTGATGCCTTTTTGATAGTCTTTTAAGTTTAATCGAACCACAACACTCAATCCAGTTTTGGTCGAAGTTTGTTCAATTAATTTTTGTACAGTTTGATAATCTGAAAAAACTAAACCCTCCATCGCTTTATGTACTTGACTGAATAATCGGTGTTCGATCGGATTCCATTTGGAACAATAAGGTGGATAATGACTTACGATTACAGATAAACCTGTTTGAGATGCAAATTCCATAAGCCGGTGTTTGAATATATGATGACGGTAAGAATTTGCCCCACCTGCATCACATAAAATCAGAATGTTTTTAGCGTCAGGGTATTGATGAATACCATATTCCCACCACCACCAAAGCAAATTATCCACGATGAAATCAGCTGTTTCACTAGTGTCTCCAATAGAGATATAACCTTTATTGGCCTGCAAATCATAAATTCCATGCGGAATAACTTTGCCTTCGGATAAATATTCATAATCATGGTCAAATACTTTGATTGCCTTTGTGCAAAAGCATTTTCCATCACGGTAAAGATTACCCAACCGCTCTTTTTTCTTGCAATCTATGCTCAATACAGGGCAATCTAAACTCATTATCAACACCAAAGTACAAATAATTTGAAACTGCTTATTCCGATTTGCATAGCTTCCTAAAGCCACCTGTTTTGTTTGCTTACGATACCCATATCCCAATTCCTTAAGCAATCGCTTTACCAAACCATTGCTGACTTTGATATGGTGTTGGTCTTCGAAGAGTTAACTATAGAATATGGCTTTAAGCTTACCCAATAAACCCCGCTCTCAGTGGGGCTACCCGCTTTATGGCTTTCAATTAATGCGACCAGCAATTCTTTAATCTCCGGAATTACTTCCGTTTTTTTTTCTGCCACCGCCAATTTTACGTTGTCTATCTGATGGGGTGAAAACAAGCAATTCCTCTTTTAATTCCTTGACTCCTTGCAGGATAGTTTTTCTATCAACCCCAAGTACTTTACTAATATAGGTAGTACCTCCTCTACCTAACTTAAGAGATTCTAACGCGGCATATTGCCTTCGGCCTTTTTCTGATAATCGGCTGTAGTGCAATTGCATCAGCATTAAGGACTTTTCTGAAAATTGATCGATCATAGATGTCAAAGAAACGTACTAAATGATGAGATTTTCAACTCAGTCTTATGTTTTTATCAATAAAAGGTTGTTAATATGTATATTTGTATAAAGTCTCAATTCTATAGAGTATCCTTAAATGGTTTTGGGGAAGTTATTTCGAAAGTTTCACTAAGACTGTCCCGTAGATTATTTGCGCAGCAAATAGATATTGGTAGAAAGTAAATTATACGCCAGTATAAATACCCGTAGGGACGATATAGCAATTAGTCTGGCATAAGCTTAATATCTTCGTCTCTGTTAATTCAATTGGGGAAGTTATTTAGAAAGTTTCACTTTGTATGATAAGCAGCGAGTTAAAACTTTTATTTAATCGCTTATACAACCAATTTATATCTTTTTGACCCTTTGTATTGTTGATATCAGCTTTATGAAGAAAGCATTACTCCTGATTGTTTTTAGTATTCTTCTTTTGTCAGTTAAGTTACATGCCCAATCAAGGGAAGATGTGGTGTACCTCCATAATGGCAGTATTTTAAAAGGCATGATAATCGAAATCGTTCCAGGTGTAAAAACCAGTATTGAGATTGTTGGTCACAATATCATTGTGCTGCAGGATTCAACGATTAAGATGATACTGAAGAATCAAAAAATTCCTTCCTGTGAATATGGAAACCCGGCTTCACCTGTTGAAATGGCTGCGAATGTAAATTTCTACGGTGGATCGAAAAATTCAGGAGCATTCACATTTATTACCTCTTACCGTTTCCCTTTCAGAGTATCAGTTGGTGCAGGATTAGGAATCGAATGGTTTGATCATCAGCAGATTCCTTTTATAGCCGATTTTACTTACTGTTTTACGAAAGGTTCCTGGTCGCCGTTTGTGTTTGTACGCACCGGATATGCCGTTCCGCTTTCGAAGAACGTTGATGGCGACTACTCCGATTATTATGGTGGCGTTCTGGCAGGCACTGGCGCTGGAATGAAATTTAATTTTGCAAAACGTAATGCATTGGTTTTCAGCATTGGATATCGATACCAGAAAACCAAAAAAGTTACCGGATCAAATCCCTGGTCTTCGATGTACCCGACTTACGAAACAATACGTTACGACGAATTCAGCAGACTGGCTTTCTCATTTGGCTTCCTGTTTAACTAATGGTAGCAACATGTTTTATGATCTTTCTAACTTGTAATACTACGCTTCGGCCCCGCGACCTGAAAACTGTAACTCTGAAACCCTCTAACATTGGAAAGACCCCTCTGTCCTTCGAACATCTCCCCGTTGGGGAGAACCCTTCGGCAAATTATTTGGATAGTTTGGAATTTGAAACCAAGGATACTATAACGCTGTAACTCTATAACTCTGAAACTCTGTAACTCTGGAACCCTGAAACCCTGAAACTCTGTAACTCTTAACCCTGAAACATTTTTTTAAAGATAAAAACAATGAAAACCAAGAAATCCCTTTTCGCTGCCCCCACGCTGATACTTGCGTTGCTCAGCATTGTATCCTGCAAGGACAGTTCGATTGAATACCGCAAATATATGGCAAATGTACCCCAGTATATGTCGTACGAAGATATGCGTAAACCTGTTAAGTCAACAGCCGCATACGCAATAGCCACCGCCGGGAAAATTTACATTAAAGACAATTACCTCTTTGTTAATGAAAAATACAAGGGAATACACGTGTTTGATAATTCGAATCCTGCATCTCCGGTTAACCTTACTTTTATTGATATTCCAGGCAACGTGGATCTGGCCGTTAAAGGTAACTATCTGTATGCCGACAACTACGTTGACCTAGTGGTTCTTGATATTTCCAATATCAACCAACCTGAAGAAGTCAGCCGTATTAAGGATATTTTCCCTTACACCATTCCTGAAACCATTGATGTTTATCCTATCTCAAACATCGATAAGGAGCAAGGTGTAATTATAGGCTGGCAGGCCAGGGAAGTAACTGAAGAAATAACCAACAACGGGATGCAACCATTCTATTATTTCGAAAAAGGGGATGGTCTGTTTATGGTGAATTCAAGAAACGGCGCACCAACACAAACTGTGGGAGTGGGCGGATCCATGGCCCGGTTTATTATTAATGGCGACCAGTTTTACGGATTGAACCAGACTAACCTGCAGGTTATAAACATCAATCAGCCGGCAGCACCTGTTGCAGGTATTAAAATTGAAATGCAGCGAATGGTCGAAACCGTTTTTATCGACAACTCTAACCTGTTTATTGGAACCCAAACCGGTATGTTGATTTATGATATTACCAATCCATCGGCTCCGGTGTATAAATCGGTGTACGATCATTTTCAAAGTTGCGATCCTGTGGTTGTAAAAGATAACCTGGCTTATGTAACTCTCCGCGCCGGCAACCGTTGTGGCAACTGGCAGAACGTGATGGAAGTGATAGATCTGAAAGTTATTACAAGCCCGGTTCTGATGAAAAGCTATTCCATGGTGGAGCCATACGGATTGGGCATCGATAATAAAACACTTTTTGTTTGTGATGGGAAAGCAGGTTTAAAGATTTATGATGCCAGTGATCCGCTTCGTATCGACCTTAATATTCTGAAACAATACCCCAATCTGAAAGCACTGGATATAATTCCATTTGGTAACGTGCTGATAATGATTGCCGAAGACGGAATTTATCAATATAATTATTCCGATTTGCTGAATATTAAACAGTTGAGTAAAATACCGGTAGGAGCGGTGTAAGAGATTTCGGATTTCGGCACTTCGGGTTTGGAATTTGGAATCTGTAACTTGTACAATACCCCGCTGAACTTAGGAAATCTCCCTGAGGGAGAGAACCCTGGGAACAAATTTTTTTGATAGGTTGGGGTTTAGGAACCCGGAACTCAGGGTTTGCTTTATGATTTTTAAAAACTTCTGTAGAAAGCATTTTATGAAAACAATATTTTTAACCTTACTCATCTCGCTCGCCTTGTTTTCGTGCAGGAAAGAAGTTACACTTATTCAGAATGGCAATACTGAACTGGTTGGAAGCTGGATAAATCCCCAATATACTGATACTCTTGTAACTTACACCCCTGCTGATAACCGGGTAGAAAACCAATACGGTATCACATTTAAGCCAGGAGGCAAACTTGTGGAGCGTCAAAACAGCGGCTGGTGCGGTACTCCTCCGGTTACAACAGCTGATTACGAAGGTAGCTGGACTCAGGATAGTTCATTGGTTAATATCACGGTTGGATATTGGGGCGGAATATCAACTCAAATATGGAATATCGTATCGTTAAATAACGGGAAACTCACAGTTTACATCGCAGAGTCAATTTATCAGCAAGGCAAGTAATTTATATGCTTTTGATCTGTTTTTCTTGGTTTTATGTCCGTATCCTTTCAAATCCTTGCCCATAAACTCCCATTACATTATTTACCGACATAAAGGCATTCTGATCAATCTCCTTGATGATGCGGAAAATCTGGCTGGCTTCGGGTTTCTTTACCATTACCAGCAGCACCTTGGTTTGTTCCCCTGTGTACCAGCCCTGCCCGTCAATAATTGTTATTCCCCGGCCCAGTTCTTTCCCGATGCGATTGGCAATCTGGTCGTATTTCTTCGAAAAAATAAACATCTGTACTGATTGCTTGGAACCGGTAAACAGCAGGTCGATGGTGTATGAAGTCAGGCCCATGGCTACATAGCCATAAACGATTTTTTCGAGCGAACGGAAAAGCAGAAAGGATGAAGCAATAATAAAAATATCGATATACAGAATCACACGTCCGGGATTAATGTTCCGGTATTTATTTATGATCATGGCAATGATATCAGTGCCGCCGGTGCTGCTTCCCTGAGAAAATACGATCCCGATTCCTGCGCCGCCCAAAATACCGCCAATTACAGTTGATAAGAAAACGTCGTTTACAATCGGTTTAGTAATAAAGCGCTGCAGCAACGAAAGCAGAAATGCAAGAACTACCACGCTGAAAATAGTTTTCACACCGAAATTTGTACCTAGTATTTTAATTGATATCAGAATCAATATTGCATTAATAATCAGGTAGGTAACTCCCAGCGGAAAGCCTATAGCATAAAATATAAGGGTGGAAACACCGGTGATACCACCGCCTGTAATTTCGGCCGGAATCAGGAATGCCGTCCATGCCAACGCATTAAGCAATAATCCGAATGTGATTATACTATGTGAGCGCACGGTTTGTAATGTGATTGGTTTTATCATGTCTTTCATTCTTAGTAATCGTAAAACTCTGATGTTTGTTTTATATTGTTGGTTCCGAAGGTGAATCACTTGTCTACAGTATCGGCACAATCGTCTTTTTACAAATTTCTGATCACAGCCTTTTGGGTATATATCGTTTTATCTTCTTTAGCCAATTCCACCACAGCATCAAATAATTCCGTTGAATGTGCCACAAAGAACCTGTTTCCTTTTATTGTGATATTCCGGCAGACTTTCCGGCTGATGTATTTTTTTAGAAATCTGTTAATATCATTATGCTTTATTTGCGGATGGGCTGCCAATGTTCTGATGATTTCAAATGAGCCATCAGCTTTTTTCACCTTAGCCTCAAATAGTTGGTCTAATCTGGTTTTAACAGGAAACTGCTCTTTAAGTATGTCCTCCGGGCAATGGACAAACGACATGAAATTCGCATTTACACCAATTCCGGCAATTATGCCACCCAGTTTCATAGCCCGGCAATACGGACTCTTTTCGCCACAAGGATAAATATCCAGATGATGCGCTTCGGTAATTTCAGCCGCATGTTTACCAATAGCCACAATGCTGTTGGTAGGATGAAGGCTGCGGTGCGCGCCGGGATAACGCCGGGCCATTTCGGATAACATTCCCAGGGCTGAGGGCGAACGACACACATCAAACACCTTTCCTGATTTCAGATAATCCTCGGCGCGATAGGTAAAGTGCCAGCAGGGGAACACCAGTGTGCCGTTTTCGCCGACAGTTTCAAGCAGTATATCGAGCAATCGCAACGTATCGAATGAAATATTCAGATTATCTACAGAACTGTGAATAAAAACAACCGAACCTCCTTTGATCGAAAGTTCCTGAATTAGTATTTTCCTGAATTCATGTTCTGACAGTGGCGAATACCATTTTTTTAACCCATCGCGGTAAATTTTCCTGAGCCGGATAAAAATTCCCGGCGGAAACACTGCAAATATAAAGCGGCTAAGGAACATATCAGTTGGTGTGATTCAGTTTGTTCAGACGTTCGAAGGTTGCGAATTCAATATCCGGATATTTCTTTCGCGCCATTTCAATAAACCTATCCATCAATTGAAAAGAATAATTGCCCATGGTTTTTGGGTGCGAACAGCTTGCCAGGTTTATGGTATCGGAACTCGAGAAGCGTTTCACATTATAATCGAGTATCTGCATCAGGTAGTTGGCCGAAAGGGTATGATTATCGAAAGTCAGCATCCTGGCAGAGAATAACATATGCAACTTCTGCATTCGGCTCCCCTGACTCCGTTCATGGATCATAGTCCCGTGATTTTCAGGTGCCCGATGTGCAAAGTGTTTTAATTTGAAACTGGTTGGTATTTCGAAAGGCGTTTTAGGAATGGCAGCTACAGGTATTTCAAAAATTCCGGAATCAGCAGCTTGCCTGAAATTGCCATCAGTTCCGATAAACCAATTTGGGAATTCGGGTAGTTTCCTGAAATCAACCAGTGATAATGCGGATACAAAATAATATTTCAGTACTACGGAACTGTCGTATTTTATCCCGTTTTTAGTCAGCTGACTGAAAATTTCCATTGAACCTGGCTCAATATTGAAGCCACCTGCCCTGAAGGCCAGTATTTTGTATTTTGAATTTTCTTGTTCACAAATTTCCTTCAACAGGGCTGCACCTGAACGCACAACTTCAGCGATGCCTGGTTCTTTGTTATTTTTAAAATCCGAAAGACTATAATCCTGTGATGGAATAACTACTCCGTTTTCGAAACCCGAGGTCAGCCAATGAGGATGTAAATGGAGCTGAACGTCGTGCCCGAGTGAAACAGCTTTTTGCAGTTGGGTTTCATAAGGTTTGTAAAATCCCTGCCTGTCCCATTGCCTGTATCGCAAGGCACAGAGGATATCGGTAAACAGGGTGATAGGAACTTCGTTTTTTGCGGCTGACTCGAAAAGTTTTTCGGTAGGATCGAAAAGTGCTTTTTTATAACTGGTTTTCAAGCTGCCCAAAGGTAACTCATGATCGAAAGTCAGGAAAAGCCTAATCTTCATTTGCTGTTTTGCTTAGTTTGGAATCTGTTAGATAAACCAGGTCAGCTATATTTTTAATTCCGGCAAGTTCCCTGAAATCAAATTCTATATCAAGTTTTTCCTCAATTTTTGAAACTATTTCAGGATAAGTTAGCGAATCCCAACCCGCAACGGTATTAGGTGAATCGGTCATTTCGAGCTTGATTCCCGGCTTTTTGAGTAAACTGGAAAAGATTTCAGTTAATAGTTCAATTGTTGTCTGCATCTATCTTAATTTTTTCTCCATCAAAACCCGGGTGTTTCCTAAGTAGAAATTGAGGATTTCAGGATTTAATGAGGATTTTTCTTCGATAATCTGAAACCCGTATTTGACATGTGCCTGTAAAGATACGGAATTCTGTTTTATAACCTGAACATGAGCCGACGTCACAGCCGGATGCTTTGTTGCCAGCTCGTTTATTAAAGACTGAACCAGCATATTGCCAATGTGTTTTCCACGAAATTCCTCAAGTATGTAAATTGATTCAAATTGAAAGATCCCTGGCTTTCTTTTTATCGTTATTTCATCAACAACGGTGGCTGACGATTTGTAATAAGCCATATTCCCTTTGGATAGGAATGTCCTGAATGCGCTAATTTTTAGCATGCCAGAGGAAACTCCATCCAGGCCTTCAAGCCAGGCTCCGTAAGCTGCCACTTGTAGTCCCGCTAATTCGACAATTTTAAAATTTGAAAGGCTAAACTCAAAATTGCTGATTCCTGCTTTAAGGATCTTTCTTGAGACTTTCCGGAACTCATCTTCATCAATATTGAATAATCTGCAATAACTTATACTGTCACCATCGCCTTTTTCGGACTGAACAATGGTTTCAATAACAAACTCAATATCTGAGTCAACGGCATTTCTAATCTGAATTTCGGATGGCATACTGGGATTTTGATTCTGTTTTGTAAACACGGATTTTTATTTTTGGTTGTAAGACCGAAGTCTTCTCAACATCTTACATCTTACATCTTACCCCTTACATCTTACTTCTTGCCCCTATAATCTCCGCCAACACTCTTTTGTCGATCTTACCATTCAGGTTATAAGGAATGCTTTCGACATGAAAAATGTCAGTCGGTAGCATATAGATAGGGATTTTTGCAGCTAAAAAAGCAAAAAAATCATCTTTGTCTTTTTTATCTTTTGCCGTGTAAACCAGGTTCAGAATAGGTTGGTCACTCTTTTCATTTTCAGAAACAATCACTACACTTTCATCAACACCTGCAAATTTCGCGGCATGAAACTCCAGCTCGCTGATTTCGACACGGTAACCATTAATTTTAACCTGTGTGTCGTTCCTGCCAATGAAAAAATAGTCTCCTTCGTTATCCTTCCGGCAAAGATCACCCGAACGGTAATAGGTTTGCATTTCGTGCGTAAAGAAAGCTTGTTTATTCTTTACACTGTCATCAAGATAGCCTGTAGTTAGCTGTGACCCACTGATGCATAGTTCATCTGTGCTTTCAAGGGTATCGACTGGCAAATCTTCGTCAAAAAGGCCAAATCCGGTTCCCTCAAAAGGTTTGCCAATGCAGGTTATTCCGTTATGATGCTTTAAATTATCCCTTGAACAAAGGTATGAAGTGCAGAAAATGGTAGCCTCCGTTGGCCCGTAAACATTATATATATTGGCTTTCGTAAGGCATTTATGCCAGGCAGTTACCAGATCGGATTTCAACGCTTCGCCGCAAAAGAGCCAGTTTGTTACTGATGCAAGTTTTATTTTGGCAAATAGTGGTTTCAGGAAACTAACAAATGACGGCACCGTAAGTATATGGGTTATATTGTGATCCTGAATTATTTGTACAGCAGCCATTTGTTTGAATGGAGTTTTCGGCAAGGTAAAAACCGAAGCTCCATGCAGCAAAGGCAATAGGAACGAAAAAACCGACAGATCAAAGGTGAGTTCAAATACCTGCAGAAATCTGGAGTTTTCGTTGATTTCAAGCTTCATTTTCGCGACGTTTTCGCTAAATGCAGCTAGGTTTTGCTGGCTGATTGGCACACCTTTCGGCACACCTGTACTTCCGGAAGTAAACAAGATGTAAGCCGGGTTATCGCTTTCCACTACTTTCAAATCTTCGGGAACAGCAGTTTCCGAGACTGTTTCAAAAAACATGGACTTATTTTTTTCGTAGAAATCCCGATTAAGACTTGTTAAATCGGAGCAAAAAATGGCTTTCACTTTCGATAGCCTGATTATATGGTTGTTTCGCTCGTCAGGGTGCGATGGTTCAATAGGAACATAGGTGATGCCCGAAATCAGTGCCGACAGTATCGCCGAATAGGTGTCAAAATCATGGTTGGCAATAATGCCTATCGAATAAGTGATTTGGGGATTATATCGGAAAACTTTCTGAAAGTAAGCGACACGCTTCGTTAATTCGATGTATGTAAAATTCATGCCTTCAAAATTTAAAGCAAGATTTTCACGGTATCTGAGTAAGGATAAACTCAATATGTGCGACAGGCTTGGCATGAACTTATGTATTTCGGATGAAAGTAAAACTACAGTTTATTCTGATGAATTTTCTATGTCATCAATTTAAAACATTGTTACACAAAGTTTTAAACTAAATACGATTGGGAAAAAAGTATCTAAAAGTAGCTGTGTAAAAATACTGTTTTTTCCTGCTTATCAAACAATTCGTTATGGATGTTGAGTTTCTGTATTTATTCTTAATTTTGACAATCTAAAAATGCTTTAATGAAATATACTCAATTCCTTCGAAACTTCATTCTCACTATTAGCCTGTTGTTGCCACTCTCAGCTACTGTTATGGCCGGCAAGGTGGAGCAACTTTATCATTTTGATAACCCATCGGTGCGCGAAACCGCCGGTTACCAAGTGATTGAACTAGGCAGTACCATGTTGAGTGGTTTGTCCGCACAGCCGGTATTTCCGTATCGGCAGATCAAACTTTTGCTGCCACCCGGCGAATCGGCCTTTGATATGGAAATCAATTTTTCAGATGAAATTGTTCTGCCGGGAAAATTTACAATTTACCCTCAACAGGATTTTCGGCCACTTTCGGAAGGCGTTTCAGGCGTTTTTAAGAAAGATAAAGCCGTTTACAGCTCCAACACTTTTTTGCCTGCTGATCCAAAAGGAAAACTTATAACGGCTTTTCTTAACGGACGTTCGTTTGCGCTTTCTACTTTTACACCGGTTCGGTACAACCCGGTTACCGGTCAGCTTAGCTACTATTCCACCGCCCGCGTTGTGGTTCACACAGCTCCTGATCCTAAAGCTACCGAAGCGTTGGATAACCTTGTGCCTCAAAGCGATATTGCCCAAAAGCTTGCTGATAATTATTCGATGAATAAGTCGTACGCATCAAAACGAATGGGTCCAACCGTAGCCTACGGCCTTTTAATTGTATGTACAAGTGAATTTAAAGACTCTTTTAAAAGCCTGCAGGCAAATTATCTGAAAGAAGGCATGTCGTCGTTGGTTGCTACCCTCGACAGTATTACCTCCATTATGCCGGGAATGGATGTTCAGGAAAAAATCAGGAATTTCATAATCATGATGTATCAAAGTCATGCAACGCGATATGTTACGCTTGCCGGCGACGACGAACTTATCCCACACCGGGGTTTTTATTGCCATGTTATTTCCGGCTCGGGATATACCGATCAGAATATCCCTTCCGATTTATATTACTCAGCGCTAGATGGAAACTGGAACACCAATGGCGATGCATTATGGGGCGAACCTGGCGAAGATGACCTGTTGCCCGACATTGCAGTCGGTCGTTTGCCTTTCAGCAATGCTACTGAACTGGCACATTTACTCAATAAAAGTTATAAGTACCAGTTTGAACCTGTTGCAGGCGAATTCCGCAATGTGCTGATGGCGGGTGAAAACCTTTACCAAAATCCTACGAGCTTGGGAAGTGATTACCTTAACCTTCTCAAAGGTGAACATTCCGAAAACGGTTACACCACATCAGGAATTCCTGCGAATTATATTTTTGACGATTTATACGATGAAACCGTCACCTGGAGTAAACAGGATTTACTAAATCATCTCAACCAGGGGCGTCCAATGCTTAATCATGCCGGACATTCCAATCAGTTTTATACTATGAAGATAGGTAATTTAGATATTACCGATTCGAATTTCGCAGGTCTAAATGGTGTTGATCATAATTTCACAGTTGTTTATTCGCATGGATGCGACTGCGCCGCTTTTGATGCTAACGATTGCATCGCCGAAAAAATGGTGACTATCAACAATTTTGCAGCCGCTTTTATTGGCAATTCGCGTTATGGCTGGTTTAACGAAGGTCAGGCCGAAGGTCCGTCGGCTCACTTGCACCGCGAGTTTATGGACGCATTGTTCAGCGACAGCCTCAACCGTATCGGCCGGGCTCACATGGAATCGAAAATTGCTTCTGCTGCATGGGTTACGGCTTCGGGGCAATGGGAACCGGGAGCCTTGCGCTGGTGCTTCTACGATTGCAACTTGCTGGGCGATCCCGCCATGGCGGTTTTTACCGATAATCCAATTGCGATAAGTGCTGTTTTGCCGGCATCATTACCTGTTGAGGCATCAGCTATACAAGCGAACGTAACTTCTGAGGGTTTGCCTGCCAAAGGATTAAAATGCGTGGCAATAAAAGATGGTGTTTTAATCGGCGAAGCTGTAACAGATGCAGCGGGAAAGTCAGTTATAGTTTTTAATGCAAATATTAAAAGCCCGGGAACAGCACAACTTATTGTTTCAGGATATAATTGTACGCCAGTAAGCTATGATTTTGCTCTTGTTGATTATACCGGCAACCACAGATTAAGCATGGAAAAGGTAAAGATGAATATTTCGCCAAACCCGGCACATGACAGGATTACGGTTGAAGCAACGATGAATCCGGATTGTGATTTTATTTTAAAAGTTTACAACAATGAGGGTAAGGCGGTTATTATCAGCAGCATAAACACTGCTGACAGCAATGGCCGGATTAAGAAGGATTTTGATATTTCCACTCTTAAGCCCGGATTTTACTTATGTGAAATAAAGTCGGATAACAATAGCGTTACCAGGCCATTTATTGTAAATTAAAATCCTCATACAGGTTATCAATCAGCTTAACAGGTTCAATCATAACAACACCCAAAGTGGAAATGGCTATATTCAAATACAAATATCTTCAATTGAATACAAAAACGGCAATTGTGTTTTCGTTAGTTCTTTGGATATATCTTATTCTTAGAGCCTTAAGGGCGCCTTTTTTGCATGATGAAATATCCACATTCTGGTTTTATATCAATAACGGCGATTTCATTCCCTTTGCTTTTAAAATGGATACTGAGTCGGCCAATAACCATTTGCTTAACTCATTTCTGTAACATTTCATTTATAAAATATTCGGATATACTCCATTCATCCTGCGACTGGCTAACCTGTTATTTGTAACTGTCTATTGTTTCTTTGCATACAAAATTGCTGATACGCTAAAAAACAAATATCTCGCACTGCTGTTTTGGGTATGCTTGCTATTAATCCATTCCATTGTTGAATTTTTAGCGTTAAGCCGCGGATACGGTATGTCATTTGCACTCCTCTTGGGTAGTTTATGGTATGTGGGTAAAGCGATAAAATCCGACTATACGCTTGATTATTTCCTGGCTTTATTACTATTGGTTATCAGCGTTTCTGCCATTTTATTCTTACTCATCTCTGCGCTAATAATAACAGGGGTATTGGGAATTAACACATTGCTTACAAAAACCAAGTCGCACGATAAATTAGTCAGGCTAAGTATTATATGTATTACCGGAATTCTTCCCATCGTTTTTTTTGTACTTTATTCGTTTGCCCTGCGCAAAAGCGGTGCCTTATATTATGGGCAACCCGATAGTTTCTGGCAGCAATCTGTTTCCTCCATTGTAAAGGCATTGTTTGGCAGCCAGGCAATGGCGTTACAATTGGTAATAGCGTTTTATTTTATATTAACAATGATACTGTCGGGGATTTTTGTTGTCCGCAATTTTTCTTTATCGATATTCAGTCAGGCAGTTATCGTTTTTCCTCTGCTTTTTGTTGGCAATATTTGTGCAGTTTTAGTGCTGAATTACTTCTTTAAGGTGAATTTTCCGGAAGACAGAACTGGGTTTCATTTGTATTATTTCTTTATTGGGAGTTTCTTTTTTTTGATAGATAAAATTGCGGAAAATCCTCATTTTAACAAGATTGCCTGGTTTGCAATACCCCTGGCATTAATTCCGGTTCATTTTGTTTTTGCTTCAAATCTAACCTATGTTAGAGTTTATAGAGAAGACCGTATCCCAAACAGATTTTACACTGAAATGGCTAAAAAATCAGAAACTATGCCTCAAATGCCAACGCTCGGATCCTATCGTGGAAGAACTTTGGTGCTTGCCTTTCAGAATTATTTGAACGGAGGTAATGTAAGTAAAAGCCACGATAGCGATTACCCATCATTAATTCCTGATTTCCAGGTTGTAAAAACTGATGAATTTGCACCCTGGAGTACATATTACAATGCAATTGATTACGATGAGGTTTCGGGATATCATTTATTGGAACGAAATCATAAGATGCAACGGCATACAATTTATGAGAAACAGGCAATCTCAACCAATGGGGAAATCAGGGATGAATATTTTAATCTGGCAGAAGGAACTATTGATTCGTTAACCCAAAATCCTTTGTATTTTGAATATACCATGGATATTGAAAGTAAGGTAGCTCCCTTTGAAGCATGGATTGTAGTAAATACTACCGATTCAGCAGGTAAAACAACCGCATATGAATACATTCCGTTAAATTGGATTAAGCCTTCATGGATGGGCGAATCGAAACATTATCACAACGGGCAACTTGTAACTAATTTAAAATCCACCTCTACAAAATATGTTACCTATATCTGGAATATTAAAAAAGTACCTTATTCCATATCAAATGCTAAGGTTGCAATAAAGAAATTGGATGAATATCACCGGTAAGGATATCGGGTAACATTGTTTAACTATGTGCAAGCACATTTACCCGTGGGCTGAATACTTTGAAAGCCTTTGGAATAAAACCTATGGTGTTCGTCACGATCTTATTTCGGAAATACGCTCCGTTCCTGCTTCTTTTTCAATTAACGATATAAGTGCATAATTTAATTATTTTATATCGGAAAAACAAAAGGCTGCCCTCACTTCTGAGAACAGCCTTCAGTACATTAGAGCTTTAAATTATTTGATTCCTGTAACAAATTTATAGGTAAGCAAGGTATAAATAAGTTTTGCAACCAGGTAATCAGGAGCTTTATTCTCTTTGTTTGGAACCAGTTCGGTAACGTCGAAACCAACTATATTCACCTGCTCACTTATTTTTTTCAGGATATTGATAATGTCGAACCAGTTCATTCCACCGGGTTCCGGTGTGCCGGTTGATGCCATGATCGATGGATTCAGAACATCAAGATCGATGGTGATATAAACGTTGCGGCTAAGTTTGTTGAGCAATTCATACATCCAGGTTGACTGATCGTAAATCTGCATGGCATAAAATACACGGTCGGGCTTAATGTCTTCGCGTTCAGCGGCACTCATGCTCCGTATTCCAACCTGAACCACAGGTGCCATTTCCGAAGCTCTTGCCATTACGCAATGATGATCAAATTTTGATCCTTTATATTCGTCGCGCATATCAGCATGAGCATCGAATTGGAGAATAGTAAGATCGCTGAACTGCTCACTGGCAGCTTTAAAGGCGCCAATACTTACGGTATGCTCTCCGCCCAGGATTACCGGGAATTTTTTCTTTTTGTACAATGCCTTAACCCTGTTATAAACTTCATCTACCATAGCCTCAGGCGAGGAAGCTTCTGTAACAGGTTCAGCGGTGTGAATACCTAATTTGTGTACTTCGCTGTCCGTATCAATATCATACATTTCAAGGTTAGCCGATGAATCGATAATGGCTTTTGGTCCTTTGTCAGATCCTTTAATCCAGGTAGTGGTTCCATCATAAGGAACCGGTAGGATTACGATTTTTGAACTTTCGAACGCAGTGAATTCTTTTGGTAAATCACCATACTGTTTCATATAATTTTTATTTTAAACTCTATGCTGTTATTTGTCAGGAACTTGTGAATTAAAAAACAGTAATGTTCGTTTTTTAAAAGCATGCTGTATTCGGTCTTAACAACTGAAATACAGATTATTGGCAAAGAGTAAGGTTAATACGCTTTTTATTTCAGAAATGCGAAAATACAATTTTTTTCATAGATGCAAAACAAATCCTTTTTTGAAAACCTGAAAAGAAATTTTGAAAGAGAGGTTCATCTTTTCTGGTATCGTTTAAAAATGTGAAGCACAGAACCGAAAATAACTAAAGGTCAGGTGTTTTTCTATGTAAGATACTTAATAGTTGAGTCCACTCTGAAAAGTCATTTTACCCCTAAATCCCCTAAAGGGGACTTCGGCAAAATGCTGATTTTTAACACTTCCCCTTCAGGGGTCGAGGTAAAGAAGGGTTGAAAATCAGCATTTTCCGACTTTTCGGAGTGGACTCATAGTTACCTGTTATATGTTTGCCATTATCAATCAATACATCGATAACAATAAACATATAGTTATTGATGGTTAATGATGTCCTTGAAAACACATTTTAATATCCAAGTATCTTGAGCATCGATTTGTGGCTTTGCTCTTTAGCAAATAATTTGGTAAAGTATTCGCCATCTTCATCAATATCAATAAGGATATGTTTTGGTGCCGGAATAAGACAGTGCTGTATGCCTCCATAACCTGCCAGCGAATCCTGATAAGCACCGGTGTGGAATAAGCCGATATATTGCGGTTCATCATCCATTAATTTAGGAAGAAAAATGGCGTTGGTATGGGCTTCTGCATTATAATAATCTTCACTGTCGCAGGTAAGTCCGCCCAGGAAAACCCGTTCATACTCCTGATCCCAGTGGTTAACTGCCAGCAAAATAAATTTCTGGTTTATCGCCCAGGTGTCGGGCAGTGTGGTAATAAATGAACTGTCGATCATGTTCCATAACTCGCGGTCGTTCTGCCGTTTCTGGTCGATGATGCTGTAAAGTACGGCTCCGCTTTCGCCAACAGTAAATGATCCGAATTCGGTAAAAATTTCAGGCTCAGGGGTTCCGTTCCGTTGGCAGATGCCTTTAATCTGGGCAATGATTTCTTCAGCCATGTAAGCATAATCGAAATCGAAATTAAGGGAGTTCTTGATCGGGAAACCACCTCCGATATTAAGCGAAGTAAGTTGTGGGCAAACTGCCTTCAGATCGCAATATACCTGAACACATTTTGATAATTCGTTCCAGTAATAAGCCGAATCGCGAATGCCGGTGTTGATAAAGAAATGCAGCATTTTAAGTTCGAACTTCGGATTATTTTTAATCTCTTCTTCATAATAGGATACAATATCGTTGTACCGTATGCCAAGTCGTGAGGTATAAAAATCAAATTTGGGTTCTTCCTCCGATGCAATACGGATACCGATCTTTATTTTACGGGTTATGTTCCGGTCGTATTCATCAAGTTCAAACTTATTATCCAAAATTGGAATCACATTTTCAAATCCTTCTTCAATAAGGTTGCAGATGTTTTCGATATATTGTGGCCTTTTAAATCCGTTGCAGATAACATAAGTATCTTTCTTTAACTTACCCGACTCAAACAGCGATTCAATAATAGGTATATCAAATGCCGAGGAGGTTTCGAGATGAATATCGTTTTTCAGCGCTTCTTCCATCACAAATGAAAAATGCGAACTTTTTGTACAATAGCAAAAGTTATAACTTCCTTTATAATCGGCTTTGGCAATAGCAACATTAAAAAGCCTTTTTGCTTTTTGAATCTGCTTGCTGATCTTTGGCAGAAACGTAATACGTAAAGGTGTTCCGTACTGTTTTATCACCTCCATAAGAGGTATATTGTTGAAAAATAACTCATTGTCTTCCACTTTAAACTCTTCGGCAGGAAAATCAAAGGTCTGTTCAATCAGGTCGAGATATTTGTTTTTCATTTTATGGCTGATAGCATAGGTTCGCTGGGCAAAATTACAACATTTTGATTGGTTTTATCTGATATTTTACATCCAACACTTTTGCATTGATAAAAACAAATCGATTTAAGTCTTTTGGTTTCTCACAAAAGCTGTATCAAGTGGAGGGCAAATATTTTTTATAAGCCTGAACGGATAACTTTGTAAACAGAAAATAAATTTTAGAATTACTTTTATAAATTGTATATTGCTGACATTTAGTGTGAAACATGATTTTAAGCTTGAATTATAGCTTTTAAAAAGATTGATTCGGGAAAATTTGATAATATTGCCAATTATAATGTAACTAACCGATGTTGGACAGAATTTCAAAACAATAGGATTAGAATTATGCAAGATATTGAATTGATCAAACAAGCTGCTCCGGATTATCCGGTTCGTCCTTTTATTACATCACGCTGGAGTCCTCGTGCATATAGCCCCAAACCTGTTGAACCAGAAAAACTCCAGCGTATTTTTGAAGCTGCACGATGGACTGCCTCTTCAAGCAATATACAACCATGGTATTTCATGCTGGGATTCAAAGGGGATAAAGTATATGCAAAAATAGCTGAATCACTTGTTGAGTTTAACCAGCATTGGGCGCCGAATGCTCCGATACTCGTACTTGCCATTGCCAAAACCAACAACTCTCGTGGCGACCTTAACAGTGCTTATGCTTATGATCTCGGTCAAGCTACAGCTATGCTCAGTCTTCAGGCAATGCATGAGGGGATTTATACACATCAGATGGGCGGTTTTGATGCTGTGGCTGTTGCCACATCGCTCGAAATTCCTGATGAATACAAGGTATTGGTTGTTTTTACGCTTGGTTATCGCGGTGATGAAAATATTCTGCCTCCCAACCTGCAAAAGCTGGAGCTAAGTCCACGCACCCGTCGGCCAATCGGCGAATCAGTTTTTACCGGCTCATTTGGACACAAAGCTGATTTTCTATAAGCAGTATTAAAACCTGTTGTATTACCTTTGTGGCTCACAAATAGTTTCGTTATGCGATATCCTCTTGCCCTGCTTACAATTGTCCTGGTTGCTGTATTTAGTTCGTGCAAACAAAAATCTTCTCAAACAACTGATGAATCTTCAACTTCGGAGCCAGTTAAATCCTTTAAAGCTGCTGATTTTAATGCTGATACGGCTTATTATTTTGTAAACGAACAGGTAAAATTCGGGCCTAGAGTTGCTAACAGCAAGGCACATGAAAAATGTGCGGCGTGGTTGGAAAATACGCTGAAAAAATACACTACGAATGTTGTTGTTCAAAATTTTACAGCAAAAGCTTATAACGGAACAATGCTCAATTGTAAGAACATCATTGCATCATTTAACCCGAAAAATACCAGTCGTGTGTTACTTTGTTCACATTGGGATTCACGTCCGTATGCCGATAACGATCCCAATTCATCCATGCATCGCATACCGATTGACGGGGCAAATGACGGAGCCAGTGGTGTTGGTATTTTACTCGAAATTGCCCGCCAGCTAAGAATATCGCCTTCAGCAATTGGTGTTGATTTGCTATTATTGGATGCTGAAGATTATGGTGCGCCTCAGGATGTCGGTTATACCGGGACTGATGATTGGGCGCTGGGATCGCAATACTGGTCACGGAATCCGCATATAGCTGATTATACTGCCCTTTACGGAATATTGCTGGATATGGTGGGCGCCGAAAATGCGGTTTTTACAATGGAAGGCACTACCATGTATTATGCTCCTGATATAGCGCAAAAAGTATGGAATATTGGTGCTTCGATAGGATACAGCGATTATTTTTCGTCGGAAAGAACCAATGCAATTACCGATGATCATGTGTATATCAATCAATTGCGAAAAATTCCGACCATTGATATTATTCAGCACGACCAATCCACGCAATCGGGATTTTATAGATATTGGCATACAATTAACGATAATATGGAAGGCATAAGCAAGCCTACACTTATGGCTGTGGGCCAAACCATCCTTACCTCGGTGAGGAGTGAAAAGTAAGAAGTGAAAAGCGCTCTTCGACTACGCTCTGGGTGACAAAAAGTGAAAAATATGAGAGAGTGAGATTTTAGGAGAAATCCACAAATGGAACAGTAAATATCCCATTTGTGGATTTTTTTTATACTAATTATTTTTTATTCCATTTATAGTAAATCATTCGCCAGGTTGGCCAGCTCCGAGCGTTCACCTTTCTCAAGTCTTACGTGTGCATACATCGGATGCGATTTTACCTTGTCGATAAGGTATGAAAGTCCGTTACTCTGCGAATCAAGGTAAGGTGTATCGATCTGGAATATATCACCGGTAAAAATTATTTTTGTGTTTTCGCCGGCACGTGTTATGATGGTCTTTACCTCGTGCGGCGTTAGATTCTGGGCTTCATCCACAATGAAAAACACATTACTGATGCTACGTCCACGGATATAGGCAAGCGGTGTAACCACGAGTTTTTCGTTTTGCAGCGACTCGGTGATTACCTTAGCCTCCTTATCTTTCTCTCCAAACTGGCTCTGTATAAATTTAAGGTTATCGTACAAAGGTTCCATGTAAGGACCAATTTTATCCTTTACATCGCCGGGTAAAAATCCGATTTCTTTATTACTGAGCGGAACAATAGGCCTAGCAAGGTAAATCTGTTTGAATTCGCGTCGCTGTTCCATAGCACCGGCCAACGCGAGCAATGTTTTTCCTGTGCCGGCAACCCCTTGAAGAGTCACAAGTTTAATTTCCGGATGCATAATGGCATGAAGTGCAAAAACTTGTTCGGCATTACGCGGCATAATGTGGTATGCTGGTCGTTTATCCAACCTTTCAATACGCTTGGTTGTAGCATTGTAAAAGGCCAGCGCCGAATTTTTGGTGTTTTTCAGAATGTAATAATGATTGGGAATAGCAGTTTGAACGCCTATGTCGCTCGGCTCACAAAATCCGTTCTGATAAATTGAATCAATTACTTTGGTTGGCAGACCTTCAATCACTGTTTTGCCCGTGTACAGGCCTTCCGGATCTTTTATCTTGCCTGTGAGGAAATCTTCCGCTTGTATGTTCAGCGATTTTGCTTTCAGTCGGAGGTTCACATCTTTCGAAACAAGTGTAACCCTGCAATCGGGATTCTCTTTTGCAATCGCAAGGGCAGCATTCAGTATGCGGTGATCAGGTTTGTTTTCACCGAAAATATCACGGGCATCTATATCACCCTTTTCGATCATAATAACTTTAAACTTGCCGCCTTTCGATTTAGGCAGTGTCAGCCATTTCGTAAGTGTTCGTTTTTCCGAAAGCCGATCGATAATACGGATAAACTCACGTGCTTCGAAGTTTATAGTATCGTTGCCTTTTTTAAAATTATCCAACTCTTCGAGTACAGTAATTGGAATTGCTACATCATTATCATCAAAACTATTTATTGCGTCATGATTATAGAGTATAACGCTGGTATCGAGAACGAATATCTTTTTTAGCTTTTTAGGAGTTGCTGCGATCGGTTTTACTGGCATACGAATTTAGTTTAGAAGATTTAACCAGTTGTTCTTTAGGGTTATGAGCCTGCAAAATTTGTCGGATATCTTTTTAGGAAACGAAAGTAGGCTTATACTTCTGACAATTGCGGGAGCATTTGAAACTTGTTGGTTCAAACAAGTGTTGCTTTTTCCATAATTTCAAATTTCTCATTCTACAACCTGCCTTATGTTATATGCAAATTAACGTATAGAAGAGGTGTTTCTTACGCCATAACTTCAAAGATTATTAAAAAGTTATAAACAGATGTTGCCTACTTGCTGATTTATAAACATTTAACAGGATTTTTAAAACATTAAGGTAATTATCCCGTTTAAGCTTTGAAAAAAATCTTTACTTAATTTTAAAAATGATTCACAAAATTTATACTTTAATTACCGGTGCTTCAGGCGGAATCGGACACGAACTGGCAATTCTTGCTGGAGCTGATAATAAAAACCTGATACTCGTTGCACGTTCGGTTGAAAAGCTGGATAAGTTGGCTGCAACTATCCGTAAAAATAATAAATCGGATGTAATCACGATTTCTGTTGACTTGTCAAACGAAGCAGGAGTGAACAAACTCATCACAGAGATTACGGCGGGAAATCTGCAGTTTGATACACTGGTAAATAATGCAGGGTTCGGAGATTTTGGCGATTTTGCCAAAGCTGATCTTGATAAAAATATGGAGATGATCCGGCTGAATGTCAGTACACTCACTCAGCTTTCGCACTTTGCATTGCAGGGCATGCTTAAAGCCGGTGGTGGCAGGATTATGAATGTTGCCTCAATTGCCGCTTTTATGCCTGGACCGGGAATGGCGGTTTACTATGCAAGCAAAGCTTATGTGCTGTCGTTTTCCGAAGCTCTTGCCCGCGAATTGAAAGGTAGTGGAGTTACAGTTACAACTCTTTGTCCGGGACCTACCGACACAAGTTTTGCTACTGCTGCCGGGCTTGGGAAGTCGCTAATGCATAAAATGATTCCACCAGCTACTTCAATGCAAGTGGCAAAGGCAGGTTACAAAGCCATGCAAAAAGGCAAAGCAATTGAAATACCGGGCTTTATGAATAAAATGAGTGCAATTTCACCCCGTTTTTCACCACGGAGCATGGTGCGCAATATGATTTATGCGATACATAAGAATCACTGATTTTGTATGGTAACTGATTCAGGATATGCGAAAGAGAGAAGTGGCGATGGGGAGACAAGGAGAAATGAAACTTTGAAATTAAGAAGCAATTTTAAATTCAAAGAATGAGTCCACTCCGAAAAGTCATTTTACCCCTAAATCCCCTAAAGGGGACTTCGGCAAAATGCTGATTTTTAACACTTCCCCTTCAGGGGTCGGGGTAAAGAAGGGTTGAAAATCAGCACTTTT
>Ga0105047_10001917_pt1 | contig 37447 bp, 33 predicted proteins | sample MAT04_FD_78384 | JGI IMG/M metagenome (GOLD analysis project Ga0105047, IMG submission 78384) | Freshwater microbial communities from Lake Fryxell liftoff mats and glacier meltwater in Antarctica - MAT-04 (megahit assembly) | ecosystem: Environmental > Aquatic > Freshwater > Ice > Liftoff... | reverse complement strand
TGAACCGCTCAAAACGCATTTGGAGGAGGTCAAAAAAATCCATCATGCCGACGTGCAGGCTGGTTTTGGGGAGGTTTACCTGCCGTATGCGCTGGCGGATAAATACCCCAGTGCGGGAAAAGCGTGGGTGTGGCAGTATGTCTTCCCGGCGCAGAACCGTTCAGTCAACCCGGAGACAGGGCAGGTGGGGCGGCATCACTTGCATGAAAAGACCGTGCAGGTGGCGATGCAAAAGGCGGTGGCGGCATCGGGAATATCCAAGCCTGCGAGTTGCCATACGTTGCGCCACAGTTTTGCCACGCATTTACTGGAGAACGGTTATGACATCCGGACCGTGCAGGAGCTTCTCGGACATAAGAATGTGAGCACCACGATGATCTACACGCATGTGCTCAACAAGCCGGGGCTGGGCGTGAAGAGCCCGCTGGATGTTTTATAGAGGCACGGGTTGAAAGAAGCGGCTGAGGCGGCGTTGATCAGGAGTAAAAACTGACTAAAAGCCCCCCACCGACTGCGAGTGCGAGCCATGCAAAAATATAGATTAAGATGGATGTGAATCCGATGATTCGGTTTGCCATTGCGATGGTAGGCAGGCAGGTGCCGACCGATGCCATCATAAAGCAAAACGCCGGTCCGACGCCGACTCCCAAGGCAAGCAAGGCACGAGTGAGGGGGATTTCGCCGCCATCACAAACATAGGTGGGGATGGCGATTATTACGGTAATTGCATAAGCCATCCATCCGCCATGAAGATGCTCTTGAAAGCGTGTGATCGGGACATAAGCTAGTAGCAATGCGGCAACAGCGAGGCCGCCTAATAGAAAAGGCAGTAGTTCGCGCAAACTGCTCAACAGATTATTGAGCCATTGCTTCAAGGCTGAAGGCGGTTTGTCGGCTTGTGGTTCGTCGTTTTCCGCTCCGCAACAGGATGATTTTGCTTTTGGCTCCGTGTTGCAACAACTGGCTTTTGGCTCCAGACCGGCTCCAAATTTCAGCCATTCCCGCCGCGCTGCTGTGTTCAGCGCCACGCCCAACATCCATGCGACGACGAAAGACAGCACAACCCTCGCAACGGCCATCGGCATACTGACGAGCGTGGCGGTCAGCACGATGGTATGGGGACTCAACACCGGTGCGATCATGATGAACGCGGCGACTGTTCCGAGAGGAGCGCCCCGTTTTTGCAGAGCGGCGGCAATGGGCATTGTGCTCATCGCGCATCCCGGTAAAAGCGCGCCAGCGGTTGCGGCGAGCACTACGGAACGTTGTCCGCCAGAGAGCCAGCGTTCGACCCATGCCCGGGGCAGCCACACTTCGATTGCGGCGCCGATTGCTGCGCCCAGCACAAAAAGCGGGAGCGAATCGCGGAGCAGATGGAGAAAGTGATGAAGGAATGGGTTCATGTGCATTTGCTAAAACCTGTCTGTAAGCAGGATGGGCGATCATACACAAGTAGCGCGGATCGGGCGCTCGCACACACTCTAACGGTGAAAAATGCACGTGTTTGGAGCGGCGGCGAAACCATCACTGCCAGCGTCAATCGCCCCAATTTCTAATCACGATCATTTATTTTCGCGCGCTTCATCCACCATCGCTCGGCGTTCGGCTGGCTGGCTCCAGCGCCATTGTGCCTCGGGACTGAGTGACGAGATCGGATCGAAGAACAAGAAGCTTTTACCGGGCTTTACCCCAGGTGCGCTGAACGAAGAGACGCCCGTTTCGTGATTATAGTAATCCGGCGAATGCACGTCGCGCTTCCCGCCACCGCCAGGGGCGTCGAGTGCGAAGAACGGCGTGTTAAATCCTGCGGTCGTTCCGCGCACGTTGCGCTCGAGCATCTGCGCGACATGCAGCGACGTCCGCAAATCCTCCACGCCGGGCACCATGTCGTGCACGTAAACGTAATAAGGATGGACGTTGATGTAGCTCAGCCTGCGGACGAGCTGCACCATCGTGTCGGCGGAGTCATTCACGCCGCGTTGTAAAACCGTCTGACAGCGCACATGAATCCCGCGCTCGGTCAGTTTCCCCATCGCTTGCTGTGAAAAGGAGGTGATCTCGTTGGGATGATTAAAATGCGTATGCACGACTACGTCCTTGTGTTCCTTGCGTCCGAACTCGACGACCCGAGTGAGCGCATTCAGCCACGGCTCATCGGTCACCATTTTCTGTGGAAGCACGCACAGACCTTTCGTGGCAAAGCGAATCCGGCGGATGTTCGGCATTTGCAGAAGCTTCATTCCGATGAGCTCCACATGGTCGGCTTTTAAATTATAAACGTCACCGCCGGAGATCACGATGTCCTCCAACTGCGGCTGACTGGCGATGTAAGCAAACGCCTCGTCCCATCTGCCCTGATTCGCACTCAGCTTCATCTTTTCAATGACATCCGTGTCATTTCCCACCGCATAGCTGCGTGTGCAAAAGCGGCAGTAAACAGGGCAGCTTGGCTGAGGGAGAAAGAGCGCCTTGTCCGGGTAGCGATGCGTAAGCCCCGGCACGGGTGAATCCTCGCGCTCGTTCAGTGAATCGAAGCGCAGCATCGGATGATCTGGAATCTGCTGCGAACGCAGTGGAAGAAACTGGGTGCGGATGGGATCCTGGATGGGCGTCTGCCAGTCTATTAAAGAAAGGAGGTATGGGGAGATACGGAGCGCCATCGGGGCATGATCCAGCCCCGCCTGCACATCTTCGTAAAATGAATCCGGGACAAGTGCCCCGAGTGTTTCCTTAAGCTGCCGCGCATTGCTGACCGTATGTTTCTGCTGCCACTGATGATTTCCAAACTCTCCCGGCGTTGTCTTGCTGTAACCCGGGATCCCCCGCCAGAACTCATCGCACCTCAAGTTGCGATGCTCCAGCCCACCGGATGCACATTTCGAAGACGGTTTACACGCGGGAGGATCCACGTGCTCGGTGTCCAGAAGGTTTGACATAGGACAAATAGAATTCGCTAACGCCGTTAAAATGCAATGAAAGGAAGTGAGTTTTTATGCTGCGTCTATACGCGCACTTTTACTAATCAAAACGATAAAGCGCCGCGCGAGAACGGAGGTAAAGCGCCTCTCCACTGACAGCCGGGGATGCCATGAAGCCGTCTTCAAACTTGGTCTGCGCGAGCACTTTGAATTCAGGCGCGGCGGCGATTACGGTCACGAGTCCTTGCTCGCTGCAAAAGTAGAGACGGCCTTCTGCCAGGATGGGCGATGCGGAGTAATCGCCGTTCACGCGTTCGCGCCACAAGACCTTTCCGGTTTTGGCTTCCAGGCAACTCGCGATGCCGCCGTCGTCGATCCCGTAGAGATATTCCCCGTCCAAAATCAGCGAAGGTTTGCTGCCGATATTCTTTTTTTCGCGCCAGACTTCATTATCGGGTCCGAGCAGGCCGCTTCCCTCCGGTTTGATCGCGAGGAGCTGGGCTTTGGAAAATCCGGTTTGAATGAAGACTAGGCCGTGTCCGACGACTGGACGCGATGAGGCGCTGTGTTGCGCGCGTTCTTCCACCCGCCAGAGCTCTGTGCCCGTTTTGGGATCGTAGGCGTAATGGCATTTTGCGCCGCTGCTGAGTAAGACCGGCTTGCCTCCGATCTCTGCCACGTGCGGTGTCGCGAAGGCTTTTCGGAAATCGCCTTCAGAATCAATCTTCCCGTCGGGCAGGATGTCTTGATGATCCACAGAGCGCTTCACTTCCCACACTGTCTTGCCGGTTGTCTTGTCCACAGCGACCACGAACTGATTATCCGCACCGTCATAGTGCATAATGAGCAGGTTTTCCCAGACGATCGGTGAGCTTCCTGCGCCCCGATAATGATCGCAGACAAAGTCCCGGCGTTCCCAGATAACCTCCGCCGTTTTGGTGTCGAGACAGGCGGTGCCTGGCGATCCGAAGTTGATGTAAATGCGCCCGTCTTCGATTACGGGCGTTGGCGAGGCGTAGCTGTTGAACTTGTGGCAAAACTGTGGCGTTGCGACTTTGAAAATGACTTTGTCGTGGATGATCTTCCCGGTCTCCTTGTCGAGACACAGCACGCTGAGTTCGGTGCCGTCTTCGGTGGCGGTCGTCAGCCAGACTTGTGAGCCCCAGATCACCGGACACGACCACCCTTTTCCATGGATCGCGGTCTTCCATTTCATCTTATCGCCTTCGCCAAACTGAACCGGCAGTCCTTTCGCATCGCTCCGTCCATCGCCATCGGGTCCGCGGAACTGCGGCCAGTTATCAGCAGCCAGTAGCTGCATGTTTCCGAGGGCGAGAAAAAGGAGGAGATACTTCATAACGCGAGAGACCAAACCTGCCGGGCATTCTGCTTTACGGCAACCTGCAAAAGCTGCGGGTTGGTCCACGAAATACACGGAAAAACACGGAATTCATATGGGTGGTCAGGTAAGCGAATTCCAATCTGCGTAAGTAACGGGAATCACCATTCAGTGACTTTGTTCGTAAGTTCGTTGAAGCTTCCTGTTTCTTCTTTTCCGTGTTCTTCAGTGTCTTCCGTGGACAAACTTTGTATGGTCGCGGCTTATGGGCTTTCGTGGGCTTTTCCTGCCTGCGTGATGTAAGTGAACAGCATGACCCAGATCGTGAGCGCTAAGGCGAACATGGGAATTTGAAGCGGTGACGGCAGCGCGTAGATTGCAGTGAGCAGGGGAATCCATGCGCACCAGCTGGTAACGAGTGTCGGAATGGCTTTGGCTTTTACATAGCCCCAAGTGAAGACGTCGGACATGGCCTTGAAATCGTAATTGCGATGTTTCCATTCGTAGCAAATCAGGCTGATCGGAACGAAGATCAGGGGATTGATGATAAACTGATCGATCAAGACTTTCGTCGCGACGGTGCCGGGGTTTGCATTGTTCCCAACCACGTTTCCTAGCGTGCGATACAACGCGTCAACAAAGAGCCCGTCGAATGCCCAATAAACGATGGTAAAGCGTAGATTGGCAAAATTGACTGCGTGGATTTTCCATCGCTGAAAAAAGCCGATCACAAAAATCTCCGGCAGTATCGCACCGCCTAAGATCGCGAGTGTCATGCTGAAAAAGTAGCCGTAGGTGGTTTTGATCGCCGCCAGGCTTTCCATCGCCGCTTTTGTGGGAGGATGCCAGTAAAAGCCCGCTACCAGCGCAAACATGATCGTCTGTATAATAAGCGCGGGCACGAGATTGACACGTGCGGCCTGCAGTCCGAGCAGGAGGGGGTTGCTTTTGGGTTCCACCCGGGTCGTTGGCCAATCGCCCATGAAAAATCAAAGATATAAAATTCCCTGCACGCTTACTACTCCGATGGCTGGGATTCGTGGGAGAGGCAGGCGGCGATGAATCCTTTAAAGAGCGGGTGCGGATTGTTGGGCTTGCTCTGGAATTCCGGATGATACTGGCAGGCTAGGAACCAGGGGTGATCCCGCAGTTCGATGAGTTCCACCAGTTTGCCGTCGGGCGACTCACCCGCGATGATGAAGCCGGCGGCTTCCATTTGCTCCCGGTAAGTTTGGTTGAACTCGTAGCGATGGCGGTGGCGCTCCCGGATTTCGGAGCTGCCGTATAAAGCCGCCGCTTTGGAGCCTTCCTTGAGAACGGTGGGCCATGTGCCGAGACGCATGCTCGCGCCTTTGCCTTTCACTTTCTTTTGGTCAGGCAGGAGATCGATGACTGGATGCGGCGATTTGGCGTCGAACTCGGTGCTGTTTGCGTCTGCGAGACCGATGACATTGCGTGCAAACTCGATCGTGGCGATTTGCATGCCAAGACAGAGGCCGAGATAGGGGACGTTTTTCTCTCTCGCAAATCGTGCGGAACGGATTTTGCCTTCGGTGCCACGCTCGCCAAAGCCGCCGGGAACCAGAATGCCCGCGACGTCCTGGAGATGACGGTCGGAGTCCTCGCCTTCCATGTCTTCTGCATCCACCTCGATGATATTTGGCTCGCAATCCAGCGCCGCCGCTGCGTGGTAGATGGATTCGTAGATGCTCTTGTAGGCGTCTTTGTGGTCGAGGTATTTGCCGACGATGGCGATACGGACGCGCTTTTTGGGATTGGTGAGGCGCAGGATGAATCGTTCCCACGAGGCCATGTCGGCAGGCGGGACGTCGAGACCGAGGCGTTCGCAGACAACATCGTCCAGTTTCTCCTGCTGTAGCAAAAGCGGCGCGCGATAAATCGTATCGTCGATGTCGCGACCTTCGATCACGGCTTTTAGCGGGACGTTACAAAAGACAGAAAGTTTGTGTCGGATATCCTCATCGAGTGCGTGTTCGGTGCGACAGAGCAATACATCGGGGTAAAGACCGATCTCACGGAGCTTGGCTATGCTTTGCTGGGAAGGCTTGGTTTTGAGTTCTCCTGCGGCCTTGATGAAAGGGACCAGGGTAACGTGCATGATTAGCACGTTTTGAGGACCAACCTCCTGGATGAACTGACGGATCGCTTCAAGAAATGGAAGGCCTTCGATGTCGCCCACCGTGCCGCCGATTTCCGTAATGAGCACGTCGCACGGTTGTTCTTTGCTGAGATTATAAATGCGGCGTTTGATCTCGTCGGTAACGTGCGGGATCACTTGCACCGTCTTGCCGAGATAGTTTCCCGCGCGCTCATTTTTGATCACCGACTCATAAACCTGTCCGCTGCTGGAGCTGTTCGACTTGGAAAGCACGCAATTGGTGAAGCGTTCGTAGTGGCCAAGGTCGAGGTCGGTCTCGGCGCCGTCGTCGAGGACATAAACCTCACCGTGCTCGAATGGGTTCATGGTACCCGGATCCACATTCAGGTAGGGATCCAGCTTTTGCATGGTCACTTTCAAACCACGATGCTCCAGCAGATTGCCGAGCGATGCTGCGGCAAGCCCCTTGCCGAGGGAAGAAACGACGCCGCCTGTGACAAAAATATATTTCATGGTTTGGAAAAATGAACGCTCACTTTTTCGATACTGCCTTGGAACGCCCGCCTTTTAGAAGCTTTTCGAGCAAAGGTTTTACTTTTTTTGCATCGGCGGGTGTATCGACTCCAATACTGGCGCAGTCGGTTTCCACCACGCGGATCTTTGTGCCGTGATCGAGCGCACGGAGTTGTTCGAGGCATTCGGCCTGTTCCAGGACGGATGGTTTCCACTTCACGAACTGGAGGAGATACTTTCGCGTGTAGCCGTAAATGCCGTGGTGACGGTAAGCTACGCATTTTTTGCCGCCTTCACGGAGGTAGGGGATGGGGGAGCGTGAAAAGTAAAGGGCGTCTCCGTTTGCATCGACGACTACTTTCACCGCGTTGGGATTTTTCAGCTCGGCTGGCGTGGAAATGATGCTCGCTGCGGTGATCATTTCGATGGAGGAAAATTGCGAAAGTGCGGCAGCCAGACTGGTAATAGTGACCGGGGAGACGAGTGGTTCGTCGCCCTGGACGTTGATGACGTGGGAAAAGCCGGTGAGTTTTTTTGCGACAGACGCCACGCGGTCGGTGCCTGTCTCGCAGTCCGCAGAAGTCAGCGCGACCTCTGCGCCAAATGCAAATGCCGCTTCCGCGATGCGCATGTCGTCGGTGGCAATAATGATCCTTTCAATCCCCTCGGCCTCGCTACAGCGCTCCCACACATGCTGAATCATCGGTTTCCCCAGGATGGGAAAAAGTGGCTTCCCTGGAAAGCGGGTGGATGCAAAACGGGCGGGAATGACAACGGCGATTTTAGACACCCGCTTCTCGTAAGATGAATTGGGCTGCCGATGCAATGTCTTTGGCAACAAAGAATGCCCCGACATGGTCTGCGCCATGGCCGTGTCCGGTCCGGACAAGAATAGGTTTTACCCCGGCACGCATTCCACATTGCACATCGATCGCCTTGTCCCCGATGAACCATGAGCGGTTCAGATCAAGATCAAGATCTCGCACCGCTTCCATGACCATCATAGGAGAGGGTTTGCGGCGGTTGTTGATGTGATCCGGCAAATCCGGGCACATGTATGTTGCGGCGATGATGTCAGGGCCGATCAGCTCCAGTAGTCGATTTTGCACGGCATCAAAGTCTGAGACATCCATCATCCCGCGGCCGACTCCACTTTGATTTGTAATGATGACGAGGCGGAACCCTGCATTTTTCAAAAGCTTCAGCGAAGTGCGCGCCTCAGGGATTAATTCCACCAAGTCGGGATCCTTGCAGTAATGCACGTCCTGCATGATCGTTCCGTCGCGATCAATAAAAACGGCTGGATGTTGAGTATTCGTCACTCCTTTGATTTGCATCATGAAGATCCATCCGTCTAGAGAGTTTCACTTTACACCGCCTTACGAATAAGGATGCTCTGCCTCCATGTTTGACTGGATTACTGACCCGCAGGCTTTGATTAGCCTCTTCACCCTGACTATTTTGGAAATCGTTCTGGGTGTGGACAACATCATCTTTATTTCCATCCTCGCCGGCAAACTGCCGCCCGAGCAGCAAGGCAAGGCGCGGACAATCGGGCTGGCGCTCGCGCTGATTACCCGAGTGCTGTTGCTGATGTCTATTTTCTGGCTTACGAAACTTACAGCCCCGCTGTTCACTATGCCGTTTTTAAAGGAGCATGCACACGCATATGCAATGAGCTTTGTGGGATTGCCGATGCTTTTTGAAATTGAGGTTGCCATGCCATTGAAAATGACCGGTCAGCGGCTTGTGCTGTTGCTCGGTGGGCTTTTCCTTATCTGGAAAAGTGTGAAAGAAATTCACGGCAATCTCGAAGGTGAACAGCATGGGACATCGTCGAAAGTGAAGGCAGTTTTTAGCGCGGTGTTAATCCAAATTGTGCTGGTGGACATCGTCTTCTCGCTCGACTCGGTGATTACTGCGGTCGGTATGGCGGATAAAATCGGGGTGATGATTGCGGCGGTGATTATTGCCATGGGGGTGATGCTGTTCTCTGCGAAAGCGATCAGCGATTTCGTGAACGAACACCCGACAATCAAGATGCTAGCGTTGGCATTCCTGTTGATGGTAGGATTGGTGCTGGTTGGCGAGGGCTGCGGCCAGCATATCGAGAAAGGGTATATTTATACCGCGATGGGATTCGCCTTCGCCGTGGAAATGCTGAACATGCGCGCCCGCAAGAAGAGCCACGCCAAACCCGTGGATTTACGCTCCGAGTATTGATCTGATTTCTGCAAGAAGACGGAAATCTTCAATTTCCGGTGTTGCGTCAAAAACGGAGTCGCACTCCTGTCGACTACCCGATCTTCATGAACATCGATACCTTGTGCTTGAGCGGGGTTCTGCGCAGGCATGATACCGTGCAAAGCCGCCTGCAGGCCCGGGTTTGCTTGCGAATGCGTGCGGTAATTTCGCCGTGCCACATTTCCTTCAAGGTGGTGTGGGTGTCGGTCATGAAATTCCCGATTGGGGGGTGATAAGGACATAGTTTCACCAGCCCGTTTTCGATCCATAAATTGTCTGTCGCAATATTGCAGGTGGGTTCAGACGCATCCATTTCCATTTTCTGCCCGTGCATTGTGGAATTCTTGTTCTTGTCGTCGCGGTATAGTTTTATCATCGAGTCCAAAGCCTCGTCTGTTGCGTGGATTGCATAGCCATCCCTTTTGAGCTGACGGATTTCTTCCACGACCTTTTCTAGACGTTTGATGTCCTTGATAAACAGGAGTTCTTTCGTGGCAGGCGGCATGTTTTCCATCGGCTCGAAAGCCTGAGGTGTGCACATGACCCCGTCGATTTTCGCGTATTTTTTAACGATATCGATAAAGGATTCGAGATTGACGTCGGAAAGCACCGTTTTGACGTTGATGCTGGTGTGTCTTTTCTGGCGGTCCCTTTCCGCGAGAAGCCGGTCGATCGCACTGATGGTTTTTTGGGTGCCGTTCGTATGGGGACGCATCACCTCGTTAATAGCAGGATCCAGCGATTCCAGGGAAACTCCGATGTTAAACAAACCTCCAGCGACGAAACGCTGCGCCATCTCCTCCGTCATCGTGTATCCGTTGGTGGTAAAGCGGAAATCAATTCCCAGTTTGCCCGATTGCTCCACCCAATCCATCACGTTTCGGTTCACTGTTGGCTCTCCTCCCATGTAGGAAACAAGAGTGCCTCTTCCGGAAAGCTCGGCGATTTGGTCCAGCGCGCGAGGCATCATATCGTCTGTAAATCCAGATTTGGAAATACTTTGGAGCGCCGGTCCTTTCAGAAAACCGTAGTCGCACATGATGCACCGCGCATTACAGGGAGCTCCCCGCCAGATATGAACCGTTCGTGGGAGACCGATAAAAACTGGGCCATTATCCGATGCGATTGCGCGGAGCTCCTTTGAGAGATAAGGTAAACCACGACGAACTTTTCTGAGGGTGTTTTTAACGTTCATGATAAATTGGATGGGGACTTAGCAGTTCATCCATATAGTGCCGTGTTAAGGTTGTAAAAAGGTATTTGAACTGCGTGAATGGCTTGGCTTCTGCGCCGGTGAAGAGGTTGTCTATTGATCGGTTTGAAAAAAGGAATTGGTAGTGAACACTGCGGATTGCTCGGTCATTTTTATCGCGCCTCATTTGGTTGGAAAATGGCAGCGTGTTTTGAGTTGAAGAAGGCGTGATGGAAAAATTGGCAACCCCGTTTTTTAATTTTGAAAAGTATGTGGACCGAAAATTAAAAGACATGCTTGTGAAATATTTCACAAAGTCCTTGCATCACCCCCGGCGGATTTTTTAGAAGTGATCCTGTATCTTGGAAACTTTGACCGATTTTTTCACGAATTTGAACACTCTACCCCTAATTTCCGCCTGATCGATGCCTCAGATTTTTTCACGCGGGAGCAACTTTGTTCATTACGGAATCGCCTTGATTCTCGTGGTGATCCTCACGATTGCCTCGTTGGCGGTGTGGGCGACAGTGACCCCTAAATACACTCGGGTGGGCTATCAGCCAGTGCAGCCGGTTCCGTTTTCACACAAGATACACTCGGGCCAGCTCGGTTTGGACTGCCGCCTTTGTCATAGCTTTGTCGAGACAGCAGCGCATTCGAATATCCCAACGGCGCAGGTTTGCATGAACTGCCATTCGCAGGTTCAGAAGGAAAACCCCAAGCTGGCTCCTGTGCGCGAGGCGTTCGCAACCGGCAAGCCGATCCAATGGGTGCAAATCCACAAAACGCCCGATTATGTGTATTTCAACCACGCGGTTCATATCAATCGCGGTATCTCCTGCGTGAGTTGCCACGGACGGGTGGATCAGATGGATGTGGTGAAGCACGATCAGCCGCAGTCGATGTCATGGTGTTTGGACTGCCACCGCGAGCCGGAGAGGCATTTACGTCCGCTGGACAAGGTATTTGATCTAGCCTGGGAACCGCCGACCAAGAAGGGTCAATCGGTGCGGGAAGCCCAGTTTGAACTTGGTAATGAACTCAAGAAACAACGGGGGATTCATCCTCCAGACAGCAACTGCGCGGGGTGCCACCGATGAGTAAACATATCTTTCAACATCCTGCTGAAACCGAAACCGGACCGCGTTACTGGCGCAGCCTGGGTCAGCTTGCCGATACCCCTGAATTTCAAAGCTGGGCCGAACGCGAGTTTCCTGCGGGTGCTTCCGAGCTCAATCCCGAGACATCGCGTCGCGGGTTTATGAAATACATGGCGGCTAGTGCGGCGCTAGCGGGTATTTCGCTCAGCGCATGCCGTCGCGAGGAGAAGCTGCTGGTTCCATTTTCCCAAGGGATCGAATGGAGTATCCCCGGCAAACCGCTGTTTTATGCGACATCACGTCCGCATCGTCGCGGGGCGCATCCGGTGGTGGTGACCACGCATGACGGGCGTCCAACCAAGGTGGAGGGCAATCCGCTGCATCCCGCCAGTAAAGGCGCGACGGATATTCACAGTCAGACTTCAGTGCTGGATTTGTATGATCCAGATCGCTCGAAGCGTTTTTTGCATGAGGGCGTGGAGTTGGACGAAAAGGCTTTCACGGAGTGGCTGAATAAGTCGGTTGAAGAGGCGGCTAAGGTTGGCGGGGAAGGCGTGGCATTTCTGACCGAACACAGTAACTCGCCGACATTTGGTCGCCTGAAGGAAGCGGTATTAAAGAAGCTGCCAAAAGCGCTGTGGGCAAGCTACGAGCCGCTCGGCGGTGAAGAAGCGCGTAAGGCGAACGAGGCGGCTTTTGGCCTTGGCTACCGTCCGGTTCCTCTGATTGATAAGGCGAATATCATTTTGAGCCTCGATAGCGATTTTCTGAGTTTTGACGAAGGACGTCTGGAAGGCATTTCCGCTTTTACGGCGCGTCGCAAGCCGGAGTCGAAGGACGGGATGAATCGTCTCTACGTGGTGGAAAACCGCTACACAGTGACAGGCGGCATGGCGGATCACCGCCTGCGCTGTCCAGCAAGCCGGGTTGCGGCGGTTGCGCGTCATTTTGCTGAATACATCACGACGAAAATCAACGATGCGGCCTTGATTGGATTGATCGGCGCGATGCCGAAGCTTCCGCTACCTGCCGGTATGGATCCGAAATGGATCGAGACTGCTGCGGACGATTTACTGGACGCAAAAAACAAGGGCAAGGCGCTGGTGTTGGTTGGGTATCGTCAGCCAGCCGCCGTGCAGCTAATCGGGCACCTGATCAATGCAGCGCTCGACGCCTATGCGACCGCGGAGGGGAAGGCGAATCTCTTTTCTGCGCGCCAGACTGGTGTCGCTCCGACAACCGGAATCAACGAAATTGCCGATGCAATCAAGGACAAGAAGGTAAAGACACTTTTCATTCTCGGCGGAAACCCTGTTTACAATGCGCCTGCTGATCTGAAATGGAGCGCCCTGCAAGCCAGCGTGGAAAATGTTGTGCGGCTTGGATTGTATGAAGACGAGACGAGCTTTTCCGAAAACACGGGTAATCTCGAAAAGCGCAAGTGGGTGAAGTGGCATGTGCCTGGCACTCATTATCTCGAATCATGGGGAGACGGACGTTCCAGCGACGGTTCCATTCTTTCGCAGCAACCGATGATTCTGCCGCTTTACGGCGGATGGTCGGATATCCAGCTTCTGAATACTATTGCGACGGATAAGATGAGCGATGGTCTCGATCTGGTGCAGACCACGGTGGAGCTTATCGGCGGCGGCATTGACGTGAAGAGCTGGGCTCAATTTTTACACGACGGTTTTGTGACTGGAAGCAGTGCTCTGGATGAGCCAGCGGTGATCGTTCCAACTGGAGCCGAAGATTTACTGAAGACGTATCAGCCGCCGAAAGACGGCATTGAATTGGTATTCACGCCATGTCCGAAAGTGGACGATGGACGCTATGCCAACAATGGCTGGCTTCAGGAGCTTCCGGATCCTATCAGCAAACTAACGTGGGATAACGCCGCATGGGTGAGTCCATCGACCGCGAAGAGCTTGGGAATCCCTGAGCCGGAGCAGGTAAACGGACGCAAGAGCCCGTGGATTTCGATTTCCGTTCCTGGTATTGTCAATGACGAGCCGTTTAAAATCCCGGTCTATATCCTGCCCGGTCATGCGGATAACAGCATCAGCATCGCACTGGGTTATGGTCGGACGTTTGACGGACGCGTCGGTGGTCGCGAAGGAAACTATTCGTCACACGGCGGATTGTTCGCAGAGAAAAAGCCAGTTGGTTTTGACGCCTACAAGCTCCGGACTCGTGATACGCAATATTTTGCTGCCGGAGTCGAAGTGCGGGTTTTGAAAGACGACGAGTATCTCCTCGCAGTCACGCAGGAACATCACGCGATTGAAGGACGCGGTCCGGACATCATGCGTGAGGGGACGTTTGAGAAGTATTCTGAAAATCATGGATTTGCGAAGGATGCGGAGTTTCTACACGAGCATCTCGCGATGGATGCTCACGCAGAGGCTCGTGATGAGAAAAACTATCCGATTTCCCGCAGCGCCTACACGCAGCCCACGCTGAATGACAAAAATCATCAGTGGGGAATGGCGATCGATCTCGCGGTTTGCACCGGTTGTTCGGCCTGTATGGTCGCGTGTCAGAGCGAAAACAACATTCCAGTTGTCGGCAAAGATCAGGTGATGGAAGGCCGCGAAATGCACTGGATTCGCATGGATCGTTACTTTGTGACGAACATGAATGATCGCAAAGAGATCAACGGTCACGGCCTCGACGTGGACGATGCGCGTATGGTCATGCAGCCGATGAACTGTCAGCACTGCGAAAACGCACCTTGCGAAACGGTCTGTCCAGTAAACGCCACGGTCCACAGCGAGGACGGCCTGAACGTCATGGCCTACAACCGCTGCATCGGCACGCGTTACTGCGCTAATAACTGTCCGTTTAAAGTGCGCCGCTTTAACTTCTTCGACTTCAATGAACGTCAGAAAGACCGGTATTTCGTCCCGACCCTCATTGATGAGAAGGGCATGGCGGATTCGCTCAAACTCTCCAAGAATCCAAACGTCACTGTGCGTATGCGTGGCGTCATGGAGAAGTGCACATTCTGCGTGCAGCGCGTGCAGGAGGCGAAAATCACCGCGAAGGTGAAGGCGAAGGATTCCGATAACGTGCAGGTTCCGACTGACAGCTTCCAGGTGGCGTGTCAGCAGGCTTGCCCGAGCGACGCGATTGTTTTTGGCAACATGAATGATCCGAAGAGTTCGGTGAGCATGACCAAAGACAACCCGAGAGACTACCGGGTTTACGATTACCTCGGAATCAAGGCACGGGTCAGCTACCTCGCTCGCATCTCGAATCCAAATCCGTTAATGCCTGACGCGAAACGCTTTGGCGCCGGAAAATCAGGAGGACACGCGTAATGGCCACCAACGAACAGAAAGCCATGGATTCTTACGAAGTCGTCCTGCATTGCCCTAAGGAGCTGGAGCGTGTGCCGCTGGTTAAAAACGACCGGAGCTTCGCCTGGATCACTGAAAAAGTAGCGGTGATCTGCGAGGAACCCACTCGCAAATGGTGGTGGATTTGTTTCTTCCTTTTCGCCCCGATTGCACTCTTCGTGCCGACGTTGCTGGCTTATCAGGTCGGCAACGGTGTGGGTGTCTGGGGTGAAAACCAGCCGTTCGGTTGGGCGTGGGATATTACGAACTTCGTGTTCTGGATCGGTATCGGGCACGCCGGAACGTTGATTTCCGCGATTCTATTCCTTACCCGACAGAAGTGGCGGACATCGATCAATCGCGCCGCCGAAGCGATGACCCTTTTCGCGGTGATGTGCGCCGGTCTTTATCCCGGCTTCCACGTCGGAAAATTCTGGAAAGCGTGGTATCTCGCTCCGGTACCCAACTACAATGGCATCTGGCAGAACTTCCGTTCACCGCTCTTGTGGGACGTGTTTGCTGTTTCGACTTACTTCACGGTCTCCGTGCTTTTCTGGTATGTCGGTTTGATTCCCGATCTCGCCACGCTGCGCGATCGCGCCAAGTCGAAGGTCAAGCAGATCGCCTACGGCATCGCTGCACTCGGCTGGCGTGGAGGCAACCGTCACTGGCAGCACTATGAAATGGCTTACCTCGTTCTGGCAGGTCTTTCTACGCCGCTCGTGCTTTCGGTGCACTCGATCGTATCATTCGACTTCGCCACGTCAGTGATTCCAGGCTGGCACACGACGATCTTCCCTCCCTACTTCGTGGCGGGTGCGATCTTCGGCGGTTTCGCAATGGTGCTCACGCTCATGCTCCCAGCTCGTCTGCTTTATCCGCAGCTCGACGACATGATTACGCGTCAGCATGTGGACAAAATGACGAAGATCATTTTGCTGACCGGTTCCATCGTGGGTTACGCCTACTTGATGGAGTTGTTTGTCGCGATGGTTTACTCCGGCAATTTCTACGAATACAACGCCTTCTACAATCGTGCGACTGGGTGGTATGACTGGCATTATGCGATGATGATGTTCTGTAACGTCGTCGCGCCGCAGATTTTCTGGTTCAAAAAGATGCGCCAGAATTACATCGTGGTCTTCTTTATCTGCCAGCTCGTGAATATGGGCATGTGGTATGAGCGTTTCGTCATCATCGGAACCACGCTGGCGCAGGACTTCCTACCGAGTTCATGGGGGCATTACACGCCGTCGTGGGTGGAGGTGTTTACCTTTATCGGAACATTCGGAATGTTCATCACGCTCTTCATTATCTTCATGCGCTTCCTGCCGATGATTACGATCTTTGAGGTGAAGGCTGTGAAGAAGGAGGCCGATCCGCATTATCACCCGGAAGGCGATCACAAGGACGAAGAAAACAAGCCGAAGGAGGCGGCGGCTCACTAATATGGCTGATCATCGTAAAGTGTTTGCAATAGGAGCGGAGTTCAACAGCGCCGCTGATCTGTATCACGCCGCAGAAAAAATCCGCGACGCCGGTTATAGTAAGTGGGACTGTCATACGCCGTTCCCGGTGCATGGACTCGATAAGGCAATGGGTATGAGTAAATCGTGGCTCAGTGCGTTTGTCTTCATGTGCGGTGTCACCGGCTTTATCACCGGACTGCTTTTGGTGACTGTGACCAGCTTTGGGCTGTATCCGATCATCGTGAACGGCAAGCCGATTGATTGGTGGCCTGGTCTGGCATCACTCCAGTTTATGTTCCCGCCAATCTATGAGCTGACCATATTGTTCAGCGCATTCGGAGCGACGTTCGGCATGATCCTTAGAAACGGTCTGCCGCGGTTTAATCATCCTGTTTTCAACTGGAGCCGTTTTGCCAAGGTGACGGACGACAAATTCTTCATCATTATCGAGCAGAAGGACGTCAAATTTTCTGAAACCAAAACCAAGGCATTGCTAGAGGAAATCGGTGGACAGCACATCAGCCTGATTCATGAGGAGGAGAACTAAGCCATGTTGAGAATTGCTTTAGGAGCTATTTTAATCGCCGTCGTGCTGGCTATCGGTCTTGCCGGATACCAGGGCGCGACCATGACCCATACGCCGGTCGAGTGGTTTAACGACATGGCGCATCAGCCGAAATTTAATCCGCAGCATCATAGTAACTTTTTTGCTGATGGACGCGCGGACAGGCAGCCAGTTCCCGGTACGATTCCAATGGGCTACGCGGTTCCAAAGGGGCTGGATGGACAGCATGCCTATTCGCAAGTGACCGCCAATAATCTGGCGACAGAGGGTAGTTTTACCACCCTGCCAGATTACTTTAATACGGGACGTGAAGGGGATGTATATGGAGACGGCATACCGCATATGCTGATTTTGCAGGGGGAGAAGTTCATCCGTCGCGGACAGGAGCGCTTTAATATTTATTGCCAGCCCTGCCATGGTGCAGCGGGAACAGGAGACGGTGTGGTGAAAAACTTCGGAATGGTGACGGTGCGCAGCGTGGTGGACGACCTCACTGCGGCACAGCCAGACGGTCAGATTTTCAACACGATTACCCACGGTAAAAGTACCATGGGTGCCTATGGTCCCACTATCTCGGTCGAAGATCGCTGGGCTATAGTGTCCTACGTTCGGGCTCTGCAACGCGCCCAGCGCGGCAAGGTGTCGGAACTTCCTCAAAAATAACCGGATTTACAAAAACACATGTCTCATCACGTTAAAGCGCCAGCCGCAGAAAAGTTCGATCCGAAGGACGGACAGTTTGCCCAGAAGGTATGCCTAGGGCTTGGTGCGATCGGTTTGATTGTTTCCGCCGTGCTTCTGCTGCTTCCGCAGACGAAAGACATGGGAGCGCATGTCTGGCTGTTTGCTTTCTTCTACTTTTTTACGCTGCTGGTGGGCTGTTTGTTTTGGACCTGTCTGCATCATGCGACCGATTCCGAATGGTCGGTAGTCGTGAGGCGTCAGTTAGAAAATCTCACCGGATTGCTCACTAAATACTGGGTGTTCTTTATTCCGATTGCGCTGCTGTGCGTCTTTCGTGCTGATACGCTGTATCATTGGATGGTAGCTGATCCTCATAAAGACAGTCTGCTTGCTGGAACCAAGGGATCCTACCTCAATATGCCCTTCTTCTGGGCGCGCGTGGGGTTGATTTTCGGTTTCCTCGCGTTGATCGCTTATGTGCTTCGCAAGCTCAGCATGGCGCAGGATTTTGACGGCTCCGCAAAGCATACGTTCTCCATGCGCAAGTATGCGATCGCTGGAATTCCGGTGGTTGCGCTTGGACTTACTTTCGCCGGGATCGACTGGCTCAAAGCGTTGAATCACCACTGGTTTTCCACAATGTGGGGTGTTTACCTTTTTGCCGGTGCGGCAGGTGCGTCGATGGCGTTGTTGGTATTGGTGGTGAGCTGGCTGAAGAGCAAGGGCTACCTCAAGCCAGTGACCGAGGAGCATTACCATCTCATGGGTAAATTCCTTTTGGCGTTCACCATTTTCTGGGCCTACATCGGCTACAGCCAGTATATGCTGATCACCTACGCAAACATCGAAGAGGAGACGATTTACTTTCGGGTGCGCACGACGGGCGGCTGGTACTGGGTGAGCACGTTCCTCGTGTTTGGCCGGTTCTTCTTCATGTTTGTCCCGCTGCTTTTTCAGGGCCTCAAAAAGAGCAGCAAGATCAACTTCTGCGCAGCATGGATTCTATTCATGCAATTCGTGGATCTCTTTCTGATCATCATACCTGAGTTCACCAAATCCGACGGATTTGATCCGGTGGTTCTGGTTGCTTCGATCTTCCCGATTATCGGGATCGGAGGAGTGCTCGGGTATTTCTTCCTAAAAAATCTCAAGCAGGGGCCTTTGTTTCCTACCAAGGACCCGCGTCTTGCCGAGTCACTAAAATTTACCAACTGATATGCCTGCACGTCATAACGTTACCACACCCGGAGGAGCCTTTATCGGCCTTGGCGGAATCTTTGTGTTCTGTTTGATCGCGGTTGGCATGTCCTGCTGGATTGGAAATCTCGGACCTACGGATGATCTTTATGAAGCGCGTTTGGCAGTAGGACTAGCGGTGCCAAAAGACACGCCGCAGAAGGAACTGAAAGCGAAGGAAAACGCGATGGACGCCATTTATCAGGGGCTGGGATACAAGGACCGCAATGTGAGACTAACGCTGAATGAGCTGCGTGGAGTTGTTCGTAAACGCAAGGCTCAGGAGGTTTCCGCAGCATCGCACAAGTTGCAGGCGGAAGGATCGGTAAAAGACGCAGCAAAGGATGAGGCAATTCTGCCGATTGATGTAGCGATCAAGTTGACTGCTGAGGAACTCCTTAAAAAAGGCCAGGGTGAAGGCTTTAGCCCGCAAGGCTCCAAAGCGTCAGCAGTCAAAATTGACATCCTGCCACCTGCCGAGCCGAACGGGGATGTCGTGTTGCCCAATCTTTCAGGGAACGGTGTGAAGACCGTAAATTTCTCGCTGGTGCCGAAAGCGGCTCCCCAAGCTGCGCCTGCACCGGAGGCTACCCCTGCGACTCCTCAATAACCTTTTAAGATGACCGCCACCGAAGAACCCCAAACCATCTCCCCAGAGTCCGCTGAAAAGCGCGACCTGGAAAATGCGGAGCGTTCATTGATTGACGCCTCTGCGCGCGGCCCGGTGCTTACGTTTTTTACCACAGCCATTTTCTGGCTCTTGGTTTCCTGCGTGCTGGGCTTTATCGCCTCCCTCAAGCTGCATTCGCCGGAATCACTGACTGCTTTTGGATTTCTGAGTTATGGAAATATCTGGCCTGCTTATAATACCGCGATGATTTATGGCTGGTGTTCGCTGGCTGGAATGGGTGTGGCGACCTGGTTGATCGGGCGTCTCACTCGTGTGGCGATCAAGGCACCCCGCATTTTGCAACTCGGCGCATGGTTTTGGAATGCGGGTGTGGCGACGGCGGTGGTTACTATCATGGTCGGCTACAACAGCGGTCTGGAGTATTTCGAAATGCACAAGGCGGCACGCGCCTGTATATTCATTGGTTATCTATTGATTGGAATCTGGGGGTTGATCCTTTTTCGTTACCGTCGTCAGGCAGCCCCATACATCTCGGTCTGGTATCTGGTGGGGGCATTTTTCTGGTTCCCGTGGATTTTCGGAACCGCCAGCCTGCTCACAAGCATGCCTCAAATCGGCGGGGTGATGAAAAATGTCGTGAACGCTTGGTATCAAGGCGGACTGTTTAACATCTGGTTCGGCTGTATCGGTCTGGCTTCCGCTTACTACTTCATTCCAAAAGTAATTAATCGTCCGATCTACAGCTATAACATGGCGACGACTGGCTTCTGGTCGTGGATTTTTCTGAGCGGACTGACTGGCATGACCCGGCTGAGTGGCGGTCCGGTTCCCGCCTATCTTGTGACAATCAGCATTGCTGCAACCATTCTCACCATCATCCCGCTCTGCACGGTGACCACCAATTTTGTCCGCACAATGAAGGGGCATACCAGCAAGATGATCTATTCGCCGACATTGCGTTTCACTTATGTTGGAACGATAGCGTTTAGTTTAGCGGTTGGGTTGGCGGTGATCTCCTCGCTGCGCTCCGTGGATGAAGTGACGCACTTTACGTCATGGAATTACGGGCAAGTGCACCTCATGACGCTCGGATTTTTCAGCATGGTGATGTTTGGTGCCATTTATTACATCACGCCGCGTCTTGTGGGTTGTGAGTGGTTGTCGCGCACATTTATCCGTCTGCACTTCCTTGGGTCGGCATACGGTGCGGCGACGATTATCGGTTTGTTTCTTTTGAGCGGTCTGGCGATGGGGCAGACGCTGAATGATTCCACGGCAGATCAGCCTTCGTTTTACAACGTGATACAAAACGGCGCTGCGTATCACGCTGTGAAAACCTACATTGGATACGTGATCTTTGGGCTGGCTCAATTCATCTTCGCCGTTCACTTCCTCTTTATGCGACTTCGGATCGGTCAACCTTCAGGCGAGCCCACACTGTTCGTAAACCCAGGGGAGGCACACTAATGGAAAAACCAAGCACGCTTTTTACCGGGGTATTTGGAGCATTCGCCATCTCGTGTGGCGCGATGGTGTTGATCCCATACAGCCAGTTCGGAGGTCTTCAACCACAATACAAATGGGAGGAAGGACAAAGTCAACCGACCGAGGTGTATCCGCTGGATGTCTCGCAGGAAGGCAAGTCGGTCTATCAGAGCAATGGCTGTTTTTACTGCCACACCCAGCAGATTCGCGATGAGCAGAACGGACTGGATATCGAGCGTGGATGGGGTCCACGTCGCACCATCGCACGCGATTATCTTTACGAAGAAGTGCCGCTTCTGGGCAGCACCCGCATGGGACCGGATTTTACAAACTACGGCACCAAGGAATGGCGTAACGAACCTGCGGACGATATCAAAAAGCCCGCCAAGCGCGACGCGAGCTGGATTTATCTGCATCTCTACAGCCCTCGCACCATTGTCAGAGATTCCAAGTGCCCGCCTTATCGTTTCCTTTTCGAGAAAAAGAAAATTGATGGTGCACCATCACCGCTCGCGTTGCCGGTGCCTGTGGAGAAGGGCTATCAAATTCTCCCAACCCGCGAGGTTGAACATCTCGCACAATATCTCCTGAATCTCGACCGCACTCCGGCGGTGGATGAATTGAAGGTGGAAGTGAAACCAGAAGCGAAAGCGGAGGCAAAACCATGAGCCAGCCGAACGAAGGACAAGACCGTATTGATTACCGCGAGACATCGGACGTGACCGAAGTGCACGCCGCGTATCTGCGCGAACACAAGGAACCGAGCGCCGAAGTGACGCCGATCCCGACATGGATGAGTCTTGTGAGTGCCGCCGCGCTTTGTTGGGCGGGTTTATATGTGGGGCTGTTCCATGGGGGATTTAACCCGAAGATTTATAGTGAGTTCACCAGCCCGCTCGCGCTTTTCGCGAAGCCTGAAAAAAAGGGAAAAGGCGCTCAGGCCGTGGCACAGGAGAGTCTCGCTCAAATTGGTGAAGGCGTTTACAAAGCGAACTGCGCAGCGTGTCATATGCCAAATGGATTGGGTACTCCAGGCACCATACCACCGCTCGCGGCTTCAGAATGGGTGGACGGCTCCGAGGCCAATGAGAAGCGCCTGATCGCCATGGTGCTTAAGGGATTGCAGGGTCCGATCACTGTGAAAGGTACCGCATTCAATGGCGCGATGCCTCCATGGGAAAGTCTCGGCAATAAAAAGATTGCGGCGGTGCTTACCTACATTCGTCAGGCGTTTGGAAACAAAGCGGGTGAAATCAACGAGGCTCAAGTCGCGGCTGTTAAGAAAGAATTAGAAAGCCAGTCCACGCCTTACACCGTGGATCAGATCAAAGCGATCCCTGTAGATGCAAAAGTGGAAGGCGGCGCTGCCGCTGCGCCAGTAGCAGCCTTGGAGGCGAATGCCGCCCCGGCGGGCGGAGTTCCTGTCGCAACACCAATCATAACACCGGCTCCTGTCGCTGCGTTTGATCTGACCGAATCCATCGGACGCGGCAAAGGATTCTACACACTGGCTTGCGGCACCTGTCATCAGCCTACCGGCTTGGGGATTCCGCCAGCATTTCCGCCGCTGGCTGGTAGTGAGTATGTGACTGGCGACGAAAGACGCCTGATTGCAATCACGCTCAAGGGTGTGACCGGACCGATCAAAGTGGCAGGCAAGGATTACGCGGGCATGATGCCGCCGCCTGATCTGGGTTACCCAGGCCTTAAGGAAGACGGGAAAATGGCCGACGTGCTGAACTACATTCGCAATACTTTTGGCAACAAAGCTGAGAAACCCATCACGCCGGAAATGGTTGCTGCAGCCCGCAAGGAGTTTGCAGAACGCGCCACGCCGTGGACCGAAGCTGAACTTTTAAATTTCCCCGCTCCGAAGTAAACCATCCCTCACCAAAATTATGAAACTTATCGCACTTACTCTTCTCGCAGCAGTTGCTGTTGTAAACGCACAGGACGACATCAAGACCTCTGCAGATCGTGGAAAGACCATTTACATGACTTCATGTGGAACCTGTCATATGCCGACTGGGCTTGGAGTTCCTCCTGCATTTCCGCCGCTCGCAAAAACCGAGTATGTAACCGAAAATACACGCCGCCTCGTGGCGATCGTCATCAAGGGAATCATTGGTCCGCTGACAGTGGACGGCAAAGTTTATAACAGCGTCATGCTTCCGGCTGAACTTACTTTCCCAGCACTCAAGGACGACAAGAATGTTGCTGACGTTCTGAATTACGTGCGCACCAGTTTTGGAAACGCCGCGACGGAAGCGATCACGCCGGAGTTTGTGGCGGAAGTCCGCAAGGAATTTGCCGCCCGTACCACCCAGTGGACGGAGGCGGAACTGAAAGCCTTTCCAGCAAAAGGTGCAGCCCCGGCAGCCCCCGAAGCCAAGTAACTTTAAGTCACAGCCAACCGGCAGACCCAAAACACCAACCACATTTCTATGGCTCACGCCGACGCACACGCCCACGACAGTCACGGGCACGATGACCATCACGACCACCATGAGCTAGGCTTTTGGAGGAAGTGGGTGTTTTCGACCGATCACAAAGTGATCGGCATGCAATACACAGTCACGGGGCTGGCGTTTTTGTTCTTTGGATTTGGATTGATGATGTTGATGCGCTGGAGCATCGCGCACGCCGATGCGGTGTTACCCGGTGGCGATGGTGGCCTGGGTGGTTTGATGAACATGATGTTTGGTCCAAGAGTTTTTGCGGCAGTCATGGATGGTTCTGCAATCAAGGGCTACATGCTGACAACGGAGGGCTACAATGTCTTCGGCGCAATGCATGGGACCATCATGGTGTTCTTTGGTATCGTGCCGATCGCGTTCGCAGGATTCGGCAACTACGTCATGCCGCTTCAAATCGGGGCGATTGATATGGCCTTCCCACGGCTCAATATGATGAGCTTCTGGGCGTTCTTTATCAGTTGTGTCGTCATGGTGTGGAGCTTCTTTGTGGAAGGTGGCGCTGCGAAGTCCGGCTGGACGAACTATCCGCCACTGGCGGGCATCGCGGATGTTGGGCCCGGTTTGCATCCGATTTTAAACGGCGGCACGCTCTGGCTGATCGGCATGGTGTTTAACATCACGTCGTCGCTGCTGGGTTCGGTGAACTTCATCACCACGATTGTACAGTTGCGTGCACCGGGAATGACCTGGGGACGTCTGCCTTTCTTCTGCTGGGCGCAGTTCATCACTGCCTATCTTCTTCTGCTCGCATTTCCTCCACTGGAATCCGCCGCAGTCATGAACCTTTTCGACCGCGTGTTTGGCTCGAGCTTCTTTATGCCAACCGGCCTGGTGCTGGGGAGTTCGACAAGCCCACTGGGCTTTGATGGTCAGCCGCTCGCGTTTTCGGGTGGGGGAAGTCCGGTGCTCTGGCAGCATCTGTTCTGGTTCCTCGCGCATCCGGAGGTGTATGTGCTCATCCTGCCCGCTATTGGCATAGTCACGGAAGTCATTGCCTGTAACAGCCGCAAACCGATCTGGGGTTACAAAGCCATGGTGGGCGCGATCTTCGTGCTGGCATTCCTCTCCTTCATCGTATGGGCGCACCATATGTACATGACAGGCATGGGGCCGAAAGTCGCGGCGTTCTTCCAGACGACGACGATATTAATTTCGGTGCCGTCGGTCATCCTGCTCACTGCATTACTCCTTTCGTTATGGGGAGGCTCGATTCGATTTAATACGCCGATGCTTTTTGCGACTGCATTTCTGCCGATGTTTGGCATCGGCGGTCTCACCGGAATTCCTCTCGCGTTCAATGCGGTGGATCTTTACTTGCACGATACCTATTACGTGATCGCGCATTTCCATTACGTGGTGGCACCGGGAACGATCTTTGCCCTGTTTGCAGGTGTCTATCACTGGTTCCCGAAGGCGGCTGGAAGAATGATGAGCGAGTTTTGGGGCAAGATGCATTTTTGGGGATCACTGATCGCCATGAACTGTCTCTTCATGCCGATGTTTATCCAAGGCATGGCAGGCGTGCATCGTCGCTGGTGGGATGGCGGCGTGAGCGCTTACGCGCAGACTGTGGAGCCGGTGCTTAAATGGAATGGATTCATTTCTACCGCTGCCTGGGTGTTGGGGTTGATTCAGTTGATCTTTGTCTTCAATTTCTTCTGGAGCATGTTCTTCGGCAAAAAGGTGAAGAGTGATAATCCTTGGCATGCAACAACACTGGAGTGGGACACCCCAACTCCTCCTCCGCATGGCAATTTCATCAAGGAGATCATCGTTTATCGCGGCCCTTACGAATACAGCGTCCCTGGTGAAGACAAGGATTACACGCCGCAGTCCGAGCCACCCAAGGCCAAGGAGAATCCAACCGTTTAATTTCGAATCATGGAAATCCCTTACACAGTAAAACCAAGGCCAGATACCGGCCTTACGAATCCGAAGCTCGGCATCTGGCTGTTTATCGCCTCCGAAATCATGCTCTTCGGCGGTCTGTTCGCAGGCTACATCTTCATGCGTCAGGGCGCTGATCCTGGCTACTGGCCAACTGGTTGGCTGAATGTGCCGGTGGGAACGATGAATACGTTCATCCTGATTTTATCCTCAGTCACGGTGATCCTGTCATGGGAGGCACTGAAGATGCATCGCTATCGCGCGTTTAAAAACTGGCTCCTGTTGACGTGGGTTTGTGGGTTGATCTTCCTTGGAGTGAAGCTGTCTTACGAATGGCCGGCGAAGTTTCATCATTTCGGCGCTTACGTAAAAGAAGAGGCCGCGGAGAAATACGATCAATACCTCGGCAACCTTGGCGACAAGGGAACTATCGCTCGTAATAAGAACCGCCGTTTTTTCATTGGCGGTCACCCGAATGAGGGCGGCATGAAACAGGCGAGCGTGCCTTATATGAAGAAGGAGCTATTCGATTCCTTCGTCGATAGGAAATCCAGTCTGGATAAGAAAACAGGAGAGGATGATGCGACCTACCAGAAGCGTCTCGCTGATGAACAAGTGAAGGTGGATGCTGCCAAGCCCAAGCGCCTTGCTGATCTCGGTGTGAAGGAAGCGGATATTCCTGAGCTTCTGAAGAAAGACCTCCCTGCGGACCAATCTGCTGCGCTTCGTGCAAAAGTCCTGGCTGAGCTCAATGTTATTCATCTTCATACACTGGATCCCGAGAACGCGAATCCTTTCGATCCCGATAACGACAAGGCCCATTTCTGGCAGAGAGATCAGGTCGCAAAAGAGCATGTGGTTCTTCATAAGGAGGATTTGGCTCCTGCACACGGTGCACTGCTTCCACGGCTAAACACCTATCTCGCAACTTACTTCATGATCACCGGGCTGCACGGATTGCACGTGCTCGGCGGCGTGATTGTTTTCTTCTACTTCTGGGTGACTGCAAAGAAGTGGTATGAACATCATCACCAGCAGCTTTGTAACCGCATCGAAGTCTCCGGCCTTTTCTGGCATTTGGTGGACTTGATCTGGATTTTCGTATTCCCCATTTTCTATCTACTCTAATTCCATGAGCGAACCCGCACACGCTACCAAAGCAGACGACAATCACGGACAGGGTTCACACGGCGAAAGCTATGTGGCGCATGTGAAGCCCTATCTCATCATAGGGGGATTGTTGTTTGTATTTACCGCCATCACTGTCGGACTGGCCTACGTGGATTTTGCCCAGATTTGGATCTTCGATAAGGCGTTTGGTATCATCGGAATCGAAGGACACGCGATTAACATGGTCGTCGGTCTCTCCGTTGCCACCTTCAAGGTTTTGCTGGTTGCCGCTTGGTTTATGCATTTGAAAAGCGAGCGCGCTACAATCTGGCGTCCCTTGCTTTTCACCCTGTTTTTTTTCGCAGGCCTGTTTGCGCTTTGCCTGTTACATTACAACGATCTGATCATGACAACATCACACACGACCAACCTGATTGATGCGAAGCCTCACAAGCACTGACTAGTATACCTTTACCTTACTTCCTTTTTCACCGTGGCCCTGAAAATTTTCCACATATGTTTTATCATCACGAGCACGCTGTTCTGTGCGGGTAGCGCATGGTGGGGAATTGAACGTGGTATCGGAAATGTCTTTGTGGCCGCCACGTTGGCTGGTGCCTGTATCCTCCCGATTTATGGAGTCTGGTTTTTGAAAAAACTCAACGCACGTCCCTGATGAAAATGCCCCGCTTCATTCCCGCCTTGTTGGTTGCAGTCATACTGGCTGCGCCGAACAGCGCGTTTGCGTGCAAGGTTTGCATGGGCAATCCCAATTCACAGTTTGCGGTTGCCTCGGATTCCACGCTGCTGATGTTGCTCGCGCTGGTCGGCTTCATCTTCGTGGCTACTGGCTCCACTGCTTATTACCTCTACTACCAAGCCAGAAAAGCGGGCTCGAATCTCAATCTTCCTGAATAATTATGCCAGACCTGAATAAACTCATGGGGATTCTCCCCAATCACTCCGAGCACGGCGCGGAAATTGATCACATGATCGCATTCTGTCACTGGTTCATGCTGGTGCTGTTTGTGGGCTGGACCAGCTATTTTCTCTATACAATTTTCCGCTTTCATAAATCCCGCCACCCGAAGGCCGATTACCATGGGGTGCGCAATCATGTTTCGACTCATATCGAGGCGAGTGTGGTGATTATTGAGGCGGTGATTCTGCTCGGCTTTGCTATTCCGCTCTGGGCAAAGCGGGTGAATGAAATTCCGGTGGAAGATCAAAAGGATGCGCATCGTGTGCGCGCCATGGGCTATCAGTTTGGCTGGCTGCTGCACTATGCCGGACCCGATGGCGAGTTTGGTCGGCAGCACGTGCGTTTCATTACCGGACAAAATGAGCTCGGCTTGGATCCGAATGACCCGGCTGGCGCTGACGATGCGGTGAATAAAAATGAGATGCATTTGATTAATCACAAAGCGACCTTGGTTCGTGTGAGTTCACGCGATGTGATTCATGGCTTTGCATTGCATGAAATGCGCGTCCAGCAGGATGCAACTCCTGGAACGGAAGTGCCACTGTGGTTTCGTCCGGTAAGCACTGGCAAGTGGCAGATTATTTGTGCGCAGCTTTGCGGTACAGGACACTCCACGATGGCCGCCGACTATATGGTGGAAGAGCCAGCGGTTTACGATGTCTGGTACAAGGAGCAATCGGGAATGACCCAGGATTTTCTGAAAAAACAACGCGAAGAAATCGCGAAGAAAGCCGCGGCCGCGCCGAAGACAGATTCGCATGGTGCAGCCGAGACGCATCCTGAAGGCGAGCACCACTAGTTTGCAGGCTGTAGGTGTTTATAAGTCCTATCACTCCCATAGAACCTATAAGGCATATCAAGTGAGGATGTATCGCCAACTACCCACTCCATAATGACCGACTACAGCAAGCCGCTCGCAATATTCGCCAAGGTGCTGGTGTTTGCGACCCTGGTGTTGTTGCTGATCGGTGGGAAAGTAACGACGGCTGGTGCGGGGATGGCGGTGGATACGGCCCCGACGGTGAATGGCGTGCTTTTAAATCCTCCAGACTGGACCAAAGATCCGATGCTCCTGCGCGAACATGGGCATCGATTGACGGCGATGGTTGTCGCACTTCTAACGGCAGTCCTCTGTTCTTGGGTGTGGAGAAATTTTAGCGGATTGTTAATCGCGGGCGTGATAGCGGGAGTTGCGGGCGGGGTAGGCGCGGCAATGAAGCTCGATGGAAACACCATGGCGCACGTCCGAATCTGGCCTGCGGCTATCGGATTTGTTTTAACGCTCCTGATTTGCTCGAGTCGCCGGAAAGAAACGAATGACGCATTGCGCTGGATGACCTTGATCGCATTTTGCACGGTATGCGTGCAGGCAGTGATGGGAACGTTACGGGTTACTTGGGAAGCTGCCGGTCAAGTGGATGCAGCGACAACACTCCGGATCGTACACGGTTGTTTCGCGCAGACGTTTTTAGGATTAATTGTGGTGATCGCCGCCCGTTTGTCTCCCGTTTGGAAGGAACTCGAAGCCCAGCCCAAGCTTGCCGCTGCGGCTAAGTTTCATCGCATGGCCTGGATGGCTGCCGGGCTCTATTTCTTCACGCTCATTCTGGCGGCCTATCTCCGACATAAAGGGCTGGGACTGGTGATTCCGACCTGGCCGGGAGCGGGACGCGGACTGCTCCCTCCGGAATGGTCGCATGCGGTCGGTATCCATTTCCTGCATTCTCGTTTGTTGCCGTTTGTGATTCTGGGGCATGTGATCGGGCTTGCAATCGGCATGGCGAAACGCGCACCTGCAGCCGCCCGATTGAGCGGACCGGGTTGGATGTTGCTAGGGCTTATATTGCTCCAGATTATTTTGGGCATGCTGGTGATCTGGAAGGGAAAACATCCGCACATCACTAATATGCATGTGATTAATGGCGCATTCATTTTTGCCACGATCATGTTGCTGGTTGCCAGAACCGGCAAATTACGCGAAACCCCGACAAGCGCATGAGCCAGCCTGTTCCAGAAGCCGCAATCAGTGAGGTTCCGCATGCGAATGCCGAGCCCGGGATCCTCGCGGATTTACTGGATCTTACAAAAGCGCGCCTGAACCTGCTGGTGTTGATTACGACATTTGTGGGCTTTTGGATGGGGGCACCGGGTGCGATAGACTGGGTGCGATTGATCGAAGCGATGATTGGGACGGCGCTTTGTGCGGCGAGTGCGGCGGCGTTTAATCAGATTTGGGAGGTGAAGGTGGATGTATTGATGCCGCGAACGGCGCAGCGCCCGGTTGCTGCTGGACGGATGAAAAAGAACGTCGCCTTGATGATTGCTGGTGCGCTCGGCGTAGCTGGTACGGCGTTGCTATGGTTTGCGGTAAACAGCCTCAGCGCCATTCTTGCCGTGAGCACGATCGTCGTTTACGTGCTGCTCTACACGCCACTCAAACGCCGCAGCGCATGGTGCACGCTGGTTGGCGCGGTGAGCGGGGCGATTCCTCCGGTGGTTGGTTGGGCGGCTGCGAATACTAATCTTTCACTCGGTGCATGGGTTTTGTTTGGGGTGCTTTTTGCATGGCAGATGCCGCATTTTCTGGCGATCGCCTGGATGTATAAGGATCAATACCGCAGCGCCGGACTGGTGATGCTGAAGCGCGACGACGAAACGGGTGTCGCTACTGCGGTGACCAGTTTTGTTTTCACGCTGCTCCTTACATTCACCACGATGGTGCAATTCAATGCCGGTCTGGCTGGAAGTATTTATCTCGGGGGAGCACTGGTGATCAATTCGCTCTTCGCCATGGCGGCCGCGCATTTTGTGGTGGATCGTTCGCGTCCAGTTGCCCGCCGTTTGTTTTTCGCCAGCATCATGTATCTCCCGCTCATCCTCGGGTTGATGGTGTTTACCAAGCAGTAGCAGCCGCTTTTACTCTCGCTGATCCATCATAATTCGGGCTTGAGCGATTCGGACATGCCGCTACGGTCCGCGCTCCATGATTGCCCGATACACTTTGCCCGAGATGGCGGCCGTTTGGTCCGACCAGAGAAAATACGAAATTTGGCTCGAGATCGAGACACTCGCCTGTGAGGCGCAGGCCGAGATCGGCGTGATTCCCAAGGAAGACGCCGAGGTGATTCGCAAGAAGGGTAAATTCAATCTGCTGGAGATCGAAGTCATCGAGCGCCGGACCAATCACGACGTCATCGCTTTTCTGGAAAATGTCGCCAGCTACGTGGGACCTTCCTGTCGCTGGATGCATCAGGGCATGACCAGCTCCGACGTGCTCGACACCACGCTGGCTGTCCAGATGGCGCAGGCTTCCGACATCATCCTGCAAAACCTAAAAGATCTTCGCGCTGCCATTGCTGTCCGTGCGGTGGAGTTCAAGAAAGTGCCCATGATTGGACGCAGCCACGGCATCCACGCCGAGCCGGTGACTTTCGGGCTAAAGCTCGCGCTCATGTATGATGAATTTGGCCGAGCTCTCGAACGCTTTCAGGAAATCCAGTCGCGTATCCGGGTGGGTAAACTCAGCGGTGCAGTCGGCACGCACGCCCATCTCGATCCACGGGTGGAGCAGATCGTCTGCGATAAGCTCAATCTCAAGCCCGCTACACTCAGCACACAGGTCGTTCAGCGCGACCGCCATGCGGAATTTCACACCGTGTTGGCAATTATCGCCTCTTCGATTGACCGCTGGTCCGTCGAGTTTCGTCACTTGCAACGCACTGAAGTACTCGAAGTGGAGGAATATTTTTCGCCAGGACAAAAAGGCAGCTCCGCGATGCCGCACAAGCGCAACCCGATCACCGGTGAAAAGCTGAGCGGTCTGGCTCGCATCATCCGCGGCAACGCCGTCGCTGCACTGGAAAATGTGGCGCTCTGGCACGAACGCGACATCAGCCATTCATCAGTCGAACGCGTGATTTTCCCCGATTCCTGCATCCTCATGAACTACATGCTCATGTGCATGAAGAAGCTTGTGGAAAAAATGATCGTGTATCCGCAGAACATGGAGCGGAACCTCGGGATCACCAAGGGGCTGTATCATTCCCAAACCATCCTGCTCAAACTCACCGAGCGCGGCATGGAACGAAAGAACGCCTACGAGGCCGTGCAACGTGCCGCCATGGCAACCTGGCAGGGCGAAAAGTCCCTCCAAGAGAACCTGCTCGTCGAGGAGGAGATCACCTCCAAAATTCCACCCGACGAAATCAGCAAGCTCTGCTCGCTCGAACATCACTTCCGCTGGGTGGATGATACGTTTAAGCGGCTGGGACTGGAGTAGTGTCTCCTTAGCTCGTAACCCAGGTTTAATGCAAAAGACGCAGCCATGAGCTTCATCTCAAAGTGGCTACAGAAGCTTCGAAACCGCTTGATCCACAATCAGGACACTCCGGCCTCGGTCGCGTTTGGTTTTTCGATTGGGATATTCCTGGGCTTTTCTCCGCTTTGGGGCGTCAAAACCCTTTTAAGCATGGGTCTCGCAAAGCTTCTGCGCACCAGCGTTATCGCCGCGGTCGTGGGTGTCACCCTGCATGAGTTCATTATCCCGCTCACACCGCTATTGATTCGCTGGGAATATGATCTCGGCTACTGGCTTCTCAGCAATCCTCACCATTTTCCAACCCATGTGCACCTCGGCACTCACGCCGAACGCTGGTTCAAATGGTCCACTTACCTTTCATCGGGAAAACCACTGCTGCTCGGCTCGCTCACTATCGGAATGCCCGCAGCGATACTCGCCTACTGGATCGCCAAGCCGCTTATTATCCGCTGGCGAAAGAAGCATCCCCGTCCAGTGAAGGACGGTGAACAAATCGAAGACGCCACGACGATTTGAAATTTCGCTCGTTCCGACACCTCACCGGAATCGATCCCCATTCTTAAATCTTAAATTCTTCCCGTTCCCGGGAAAATCCGGCAGTAAGTCGGGATGCAAGGTAACGCTTCCAATAAAGGCAAACTCATCCTGATCGGTCTAATGGGGCTGCTTTACCTCGGCTGGCAGTCAATGAGCCGCAAGCCAATCGTCGTTTACTGCGCGCACGACGCCATTTTTGCAGATGCGATCCTGAAAAAATTTGAAAGTAAGTCGGGGCTGAAGGTGGCGGTGGTTTATGACACGGAAGCGACCAAGTCGCTCGGGCTGGCTGAGCGGATTCAAAAGGAGGCGGCGTCCCCCCAATGCGATGTCTTTTGGAATAACGAGCAGCTCGCCACCCAGGATCTCGCGGAGAAAGGATTGTTGCAGCCGTATCAAGGTGAAGGCTGGAAACGCATCCCGCCTGCTTTTCGCGATGAGGAAGGACGCTGGGCCGGATTTGCCGCAAGACTGCGTGTGACCATTCACAAAAACGGCGTGCAGCCACCCACGCTCTTCCTGCCAAAAGACGATCTCTCCCGTTTCACCATCGCCAAGCCACTCTTCGGCACGACGCTCACGCATTACTCCTTGCTCTATAAAACCTGGGGCCGAAAAAAAACGCAGCGCTGGCATTCCGATCTGCGACACTTGGGAATCATCGAGGCGAATGGAAACTCGGGAGTCAAACAGCTCGTGATGGACGGCAAAGCCGATGCAGGCTGGACGGATACGGACGATTATTTCGACGCGCTCGACGCCGGGGCAGATGTCACCGCGGAACCCTGCCGCTTGGAAAACGGACGGACGATTTGCATCCCCAACACCGTCGCCTTAATCAAAGGACGTCCTGACAACGCCGCTGCAAAGAAGCTCATGGATTTTCTCCTATCCGAATCCACCGAGATCGCGCTCGCAAAATCGAAGTCGCGACAAATCCCCCTTGGTCCGGTGGATGAAAAACAGCTCCCGCGTGAAGTGATTGCACTCAAGCCTGCGGCAGCAGAAGGCGAACCCCTTCACGACCTCGGCAAAGCCCGTCAGGAATGTCTCGACTGGTTGAAATCCATTTACGTGCAGTGAAGGAATCCACAGCGAGCAGACCGCTAAAAACCGATGGAAATCTTATTCTTAGTCATGCTCCTTCTCAGAGGAGCACAGGTTTTCAAGCTGTGCGGCCAGCGACCGTCCCGGGCGCTTTTATAAACGCGATAGCCATATCCTTGACGTCTGTCTGCAAACTCAAGTTCCAGTCACCATTACAAAGATTGGAGCTTCGCTATGGTAAAGCAGCGCCCGGGACGGATCGCTGGCCGCACAGGATTCAATCCTGCGCTCCTTTACTGCCCGCGACCTCATCTTTTAATTATACCTCTGGGTCATGAATCTCTTCGATTCCACTCTGATATCTTTGGGTCGGGCGCTTTTGATCGCGTCACTTGCCACTGGCATCGCACTTTACCTCCGACGTGGACTTGCTGCGCAGCGTTCGCGTCTGCTCTGGCTCGCAGCGGTCACATTCCTCATCCCTGGAATGCTTGCAGGCTACAGCTTCTCGTCCCTAGTTCGCTCGTGGATAACATCACCCTGGCGCGCGGAAGCCGCTTACATGAGCTTCATCCTATTGCGCCTGCTGCCACTCGCGCTTATCGCCATAACGCTCGCACCTGCACCGTTGTCGCGTGAAGCCATCCACTGTTTCCGTCTCCTTCCGGGGAAAAGCCGCTGGCAGCGTTTACTCTGGCGAATGAAAGCAGGCGATACTGGCTTGTTTCTGACTGTGGCACTGGTCTTCCTTTTTGCGTTTCAGGAATTCGACATCGCGACTTCCTGGGGCGTGTGCTCGTGGACGGTGTCCTTATTCGATGCCCACGTCGGCGGCCTCGATCTCTCCCATTCACTTCGTCTCGCAAGCTTTCCACTCGCGGTAGAAATCGGCGCTCTCGGCGTGCTTTTGTGGCTGCTTCAGAATGTGCGGATGGATACTCAAGAAAGCAGCCCGGCAGCCGGAGGGAATGCCGCCGCCGGAATTGTGATCGGAGTCTGCTTCGTCGTGACAACGCTCCTCCCGCTCGTCGCACTTCTGCGCCTCGCCTGGCCCGGCTTTCACGCATTGCAGGAAAGCTTTTCGCTCAGCCGCGAAATCGCAAACAGTCTCGCGCTGGCAGTGGTGGTTACGCTGATTGTCTTCTCTATTGCAGCCGGACTACGAAGCCGTCTCGCACGCGCAGCGCTTGCGATTCTGGGACTACTCGGCTCGTTTCTCATCGCCTTGCTCATCCTGGCGGCAATTCAGCTTCCTTGGATTCGAACGCTCTCCTCTACTCCGCTTCCATTGATTGCCGGCTTGTGTTTCCAGCTCCTTCCACTCGCAATCGGTCTCCTGGTTATTGTCCGCTCCGGTACATTACGCGAAGCACTGCACGCAGCGCGACTCGGCGGAAGCCGCGCGCTCCTCTGGCGGCTGCAATCCGCCCCCTTGTTTGCAATTGGCTTGCTGCTCTTTGGCACCGCTTATGGCGACTTCGTCATGAACGCCGTCCTCGCGCCGCCGCAGTTCACGGGTGCATTCAACCGCATCTTCAATCTCATGCACTATGGACAATCCGTCGTCCTTTCCGCGATGGTGACCGTCACGCTGCTTGCACCGCTCGCAGTCGCCTCGCTTGTTTTCTGTCTCCTGCGATTTACATTCAAGAACGATGTCCGTCCCCACTAAGCCACTCTGGAAACTGGAAGCCGTCTCCCTGTCTCCTCGCAGACTGTGCGACGTGACGCTTGAAATCGGCTTCGGTGTCACAGCGGTGCTCGGGCTTTCCGGTGCGGGAAAGACATCGCTGCTCAATCTACTGGTCGGGTTTGAGAAACCGTCTTCTGGTAAAATTTACGGCACCACGAACTGCGCATGGGCGCCTCCTAGCGGCGGACTTTGGTCGCACTGCACGGTCCGGGAGCATCTCGTGCACGTGGGAGCCTCGGAACCCGATCTCCTTTTGGAAAAATTCGATCTCGTAACACTCGCACAAAATCGTCCGCAGCAATTAAGCCAGGGTGAATCGTCCCGTCTCGCAGCAGCCCGAGCGCTGGCCACCAAGGCGGATGTGCTCGTCATGGATGAGCCGCTTTCGCATGTCGATCACGCCCGGACTGGAAAATATTGGGCGGCGATACGCGAGACAGTGGAAGAGGGAACGTCACTCGTCTTCTCCTCGCACACGCCAGAACACGTGCTCGCTCTCGCGCAACACGCGGTCTGTCTCCAAGACGGCGAAGTTGTCTTCCAAGGTCCGGTGGACGCGCTTTATCATCGTCCGCCGACTCACGAGGCGATGCTTTTTATGGGAGAAGGAAACTGGTTTGCAGCCGCCGAATGTAAAACCTGGCTCGGATCTGAAAACACCGAAGCGCTCTGCCTACGGCCCGAGACACTCACACTCGAAATAGATGCAGCTGGCGCTTACCGTATCGTCTCCTCACGGTTTCTTGGCTCGCACGCCGAGACCGAATTGCGCGCTATTGATGGAACCACGCGTCTGTTTTATCACCGTCCGTCCGCGCCTTTATCCGCAGGAGCTAATGCGCGCATTGCGGATATTTCCAGGAAATAGCCTTGTCTCCGAGCCGTTGACGGCAAAAACCATCGGCGTCTCGTGAAGAATTCTCCATACCATCCCGAAAGACAATCCCGTCTGCTTTATCGTGCTGCGCTCGTAGTCAGCCTGGCGCTGGGGCTTCTTCTCACCAGCTGCAAACCGCAGACAGAGACGCTCGCCGTGAAAAGCTGGAAGACATGGACGCTGCCGCCCTTGGGGCCGACACAGCCAACTCCACGCAGTCTCACCGTCGGCCCGAACGATCAGCTTGCCGTCCTCGACACAGCTGGACGCATTTTGATCTACAACGCCAATGGAGAATTGCAGCGCCAGTGGAAGATGCTGGATGTGAAATTTGGAAAACCTGAGGGAATCGTCTGGCTGAAAGACAACCGTCTCATCGTCTGCGACACGCATTATTTCCGTCTTACCTGGTTCGATCTAGAAGGTCGCCTGCTCAAAACTGTCGGCAAGCGCGGGCACGGTCCGGGCGAATTCATTTTTCCCGTCGGCATCTGCATCGACCCAGACGAAAACCTCTACGTCTGCGAGTATGGCGGACACGACCGTATCCAGAAATTCACGCGTGAAGGCGAGTTGCTTGCGGAATTTGGGAGTTACGGAACTGAGCCGGGACAATTCCAGCGTCCGAGCGGATTGACCTGGCATAATGGCCAGATTTACGTCGTCGACGCTGTAAACAACCGGATTCATCAATTCACAGACGCCGGAAAATTTGTGAGACTCTTCGGTAAACCGCAGCCGCCTACGCTCAATCTCCCCTACGACATCACCGTCGCGCCCGACGGCTTCCTTTACATCGTGGAATACGGAGCCGGTCGCCTGTCGAAATTTAGCACGGATGGAAAGCTGCTCGGGACATTTGGCAAGACGGGCCAGGGTGAATCCGAATTTGCGACGCCGTGGGGGCTGACCGTGAATTCCAAAATGCAGATATTCATCGCCGACACCAAAAACCGACGGATCGTGACGCTGCAATTGTGATTATTAAAGCAGCTACAGACATAGTAGCCGAGTTTTAAGAAGCGGCAGGTGATGCCGGGTGAACTGTCTTTACTTAACACTTAACACTTAAAACCCCGCTACTGACTCCGGTTTTTCAGCCGTTACAAATTCTCCCCAGCCATCACATCTGTTTCCTTGAGCGGGATTACAAATGGCTCCAATGACATGAGATTTCCATGCGAGAGGTGGTCGTCGCAGATCCGGAAAAAATCCGCCTCCGTCTCAACTCGCCGGATGTCATGCAGAAAGCTCCCGGATGACTCCACCCCAATACCGATGAAGTTCATATATTTCTTCATTTTCTGCACCTGCTGCCGCTCGTTCATGCCCGTCATACATGTCGCTGCATAAAGCGCCTTTATATAAGCGAGCACATCATGGCCGGTGGGTTGAAAAATGGCTTCTGAACGTCGTGCTGCGCGAATCTGCTGAAAAATCCATGGGTTGCGGATCGCGCCACGCCCAATCATCAAGCCGTGCGCGCCGGTCTGCCGCAGCACCTCCGTCGCTTTTCGCACCGAATGCACGTTTCCGTTTGCGAGCACGGGACAGGGGACCGCTTGCACCGCGCGGGCGATATAATCGTAATGCACCTCACTGCGATAACCCTCCGCCACGGTGCGTCCGTGCACAGTCAGTAAATCCAGTGAATGCTTTGCAAAAACCGGAAGCAGCTCATCG
>Ga0105047_10001916_pt1 | contig 37453 bp, 29 predicted proteins | sample MAT04_FD_78384 | JGI IMG/M metagenome (GOLD analysis project Ga0105047, IMG submission 78384) | Freshwater microbial communities from Lake Fryxell liftoff mats and glacier meltwater in Antarctica - MAT-04 (megahit assembly) | ecosystem: Environmental > Aquatic > Freshwater > Ice > Liftoff... | reverse complement strand
TGGTGGCCTGGGGCGGAATCGAACCACCGACACGCGGATTTTCAATCCGCTGCTCTACCAACTGAGCTACCAGGCCAAATGAGCCGGCGAGTATAGCAGCGCGATACCGTCGCGCTGCCCTGCCGTGGCGGCCGTCAGACCATGCCGCGCTTGTTGCGCGACAGGTCCACGCCCAGCTGCTTGAGCTTGCGGTAGAGGTGGGTGCGCTCCAGCCCGGTCTTCTCGGCCACCCGCGTCATGCTGCCGCCTTCCTGGGCGAGGTGGAACTCGAAGTAGCTCTTCTCGAAGGCGTCGCGCGCCTCGCGCAGGGGGCGGTCGAGGTCGAAGGTCTGTTCGGCGCGCGGGCCTTCGGCCACGGGCGGCAGCAGCGGGCCGCCGTTGTGGGGCAGCACGGCGCCGTCGCCGGGCAGCGGGGTGTCGCCGCGCAGGCCCGCGGCCAGGCGCTGCGCGGGCTTCACCAGCGCCTGCTCCACCGCGCGCAGCAGCTTCTGCAGCGTGATGGGCTTTTCCAGGAAGGCACTGGCGCCGTACTTGGTGGCCTCGACCGCGGTGTCGATGGTGCCGTGGCCGCTCATCATGATGACCGGCATGCTCAGCTGGCCGCTTGCGCTCCATTCCTTCAGCAGCGTCACGCCGTCGACGTCGGGCATCCATATGTCCAGCAGCACGAGGTCGGGGCGCAACATCTCGCGCACCGTGCGCGCCTGCGCCGCGTTTTCGGCCAGTTCGACCGTGTGACCTTCGTCGGTCAGGATCTCCGAGAGCAGGGCGCGGATGCCCAACTCGTCGTCGACTACCAGGATAGTTGCCATGCGTTCTAGTGCGTCACGCTGCCAGGGGCTTGGAGGTACCGGCTTCGGCCGAGCCCTCTCCGGGGCCGGCCGGCGTTGCGGCGAAGTTGGAAAATGATAGCGAAACACGCGCCCCGGTGACGGGGCCGTCGGGCTCGTCGCCCTTGTGCAGGTTGGCGGCGCGCAGACGGGCGCCGTGTTCGTCGGCAATCTTCTTCACCACCGCCAGTCCCAGGCCCGTTCCTTTGGCCTTGGTGGTGACGTAGGGCTCGAAGGCGCGCTTGAGCACCTTGTCGGCAAAGCCGGGCCCATTGTCGATCACTGTCAGCCGCACCGCTCGCAATTCGCCGTGTTCGCCGCGCGCAGCCGAAGTGAGCAGCTCGACCTGGCCGTCGGGACGGTCGGCCACGGCGTCCAGGCCGTTCTGCACCAGGTTGTGGATGACCTGCCGCAACTGCGTGGCGTCGCCAAGGATGCGCGGCAGGTCGGGCTCGAGATGGGCCACGAGCAGGCCGTTGTCCAGCGCCTGGCCGTACAGCGCCAGCACTTCCGAAGCCAGCTCGCCCAGATCGAGCGGCCTCAGCTGACCGGTCGGCAGCCGCGCGTAGTCTCGAAACTCATTGACCAGGGTCTGCATCGCCTGCACCTGGTTGACGATGGTGGCCACGCTGCGCGCCAGCAGCGCCTGGTCGGCGCCCTCGAGCTTGTGGCCCAGGCGGTGCTGCAGCCGCTCGGCCGACAGCATGATGGGCGTGAGCGGGTTCTTGATCTCGTGCGCCAGCCGGCGCGCCACCTCGGCCCACGCGGCGCTGCGCTGCGCCGAGACGACCTCGCTGATGTCGTCGAAGACCATCAGGTGCGCTTCGTTCGGCAGCGTGGCGCCGCGGACAAGCAAGGTCAACGTGGTGCCGTCGGCGCGCTTGAGGTCGAAGCTCTCCTGCCACTGGTCGCGCTCGCCAGCCTCGGGGCTGGTGGCCAGCAGTTCGAAGCGCTGCTCTGCGCCGTGGGCGAACTCCTGAAGGTCGGGCAGTTCCGACAGCCGGCGCCCGCGCCAGCTGGCCAGCGGGCGCTGCAGGATGCGCGTGGCGCCGGGGTTCACGGTGTCGATGCGGCCCTCGCGGTCGAAGACGATGACGCCGGCGGTCAGCGTGTCGAGGATGGTCTGCAGCCGTGTGCGTGCACCTTCCAGTTGCTGCATGCCGCGCTGCACCTGGCTGCGCGCGTCGGCCACCTGGGCCGTCATGGCGGCGAAGCTGCGTGTCAGGCCACCGAGCTCGTCGCTGCTGGCGAACACGGGTTTGGCCGTCAGGTCGCCAGCGGCCACCTGGCGCACGCCGTCGGCCAGCAGCAGCAGCGGCTTGGCGAGCTGGTTGCCCAGCAACACCGACAGCAGCACGGCGGCGAACACGGCCAGGATCAGCGCCAGCGTCAGTGTGCCGACGTACATGCGGCGCAGGCTGTCGCGCGCCAGGAAGCGCTGCTGGTATTCGCTGTACGCCGCCTGCACCGCCAGCGCGTTGGCGGCCAAGCCACGCGGCATCGGCTGCACGATCATCAGGTAGCGCTCCTCGCCGGCGGTCAGCGAGATCGACTTGCGTGGCACGCGGGCCAGGGCGCGCACACGCGGGCCGGCGTTGCCGGGGGCCAGTGCTTCTTCGTCCAGCCCTTCCACCACGCTGGCCGCGCCATCGGCGCGCGCCTGGCGCAACAGGTAACCGCTGGGCCGTTCGGGCGGGCCGGCGTCGGCGGTGCCGCCCGCAGTGAACAGCACCTGGCCGCTGCCGCCGACGAGCGAGGCCTCGCTGGCGCCGATCTGCTCCCGCAGGCGCTCCAGCGCCAGCGGCGCCACGGTGCTGTCGCGGTCGGCCAGGCGTTCGGCGCCGATGCGCGCCTTGCCCACGAGGTCGGTGGTCAGCGTGTCCAGCGTGCCCTTGCCCAGGGCCAGCCCGGCGTCCAGCGCGCCGGCCACCTTGACGTCGAACCAGGCCGCGATGCTGCGGCTGGCGAACTGGTAGCTCACCGTGTAGATCACCAGCCCCGGCAGCAGGCCCACCAGCGCAAAGATGCCTGCCAGCTTGATGAGCAGCCGGCTGCCGAACTTGCCGCGCTGCACGCGCACTGCCAGCCGCAGCGCCACGACGCCGATGACCAGCGTGAGCAGCGCCGCCACGGCGACGTTGACCCAGAACAGCCACACGAAGTGCTTCTCATAGAAGCCACCGCCCTGTGCGCTGAACGAGACGACGAAGGCCAGCACCAGCGCGGCCCCGGTGCCGGCGACGGCTGCGATGACCCAGGCCCAGCGGGCCGAAGTGCTCATCTCAGGGGCTCCACCGCGCCACGCGCCACCCGCGACGGATGAAATGCGGCGCGGCGATCAAGGTTCCCGCTACGGAACCGGCTCTGCCGGGCCGTTGGCGGACGGCCCCCCGGGGGGGAGAACCGGCGCCGAGCCAGCGCCTGCGCGCTGGCAAGTGGCCGGTGAGCGCCTGCCCGCCTGCAAGCGGGCAGGCAGCGAGCGCAAGCGAGCTTGGGGGCTTCATCTCACTGCGTGCCCAGCTCGACCTTCAGCACACGCGATACGCCGACAGCCCAGTCGCCCTGGCCTCCGAGGCCGAACTGCATCGGGCCGGGCAGTTGCGTGGTGTCGAGCCGGTAGCTGAACTCGACGTAGTAGGTTTTGTCGACGTCCACCTGGGCCAGGTCGGCCAGCTTCCAGCCGGCGCTGCGCGAAGCAATGGCCAGCGCCTCGCTCAGCGAAGGGAAGGTCTGGTTCAGCCCGCCCAGGCCGACCCGCCACGCGCCGGTGAGCGGCTGGTAGGCCAGCCGCCAGGAACGCGACACGCGCGCCACGCGTTCGTCGCGCCAGTACCAGCGCTCGCGCAGCAGGCGCGCTTCGGCGACGAAATAGATGGGCACGCCGCGCTGCAGCGCCTCTTCCACCGTGCGCGGCAGGTTGACGCGGGCCGTGAAGTCGAGCGTCAGTGCGCCCTCCAGACGCTGCACCTGCAGCGTGGCCAGCTCAACGCCCTGGGCGCGGACCCCGGGTGCGGCGGCCAGCAGCAGCGCCGCCACCAGCAAGGCCAGCCGCGCCGCGCCGCTTTGCAGGTACTGCAAGCCCTGCAGGCACAGCAAGCCCTGCAGCAGGCCCTGCATGGTGAAGCGGCGGACCGGCGGCAGGGGCATGGGGCGGAATGGCGGGTGGTGCTTTAGGGGCTGCGGGCCTTCTGGATCAGCGCGTAGAAGAAGCCGTCCTGCAGCGCGACGCCGCGGGCCGGGGCCCCTTGTCCGGCATTGTCGGGCAGCGGCAGCAGATGGCCCGGCGACTGGGGTTGCAGCTGGGCCGTGCCGGGGGGCTGCCGTTGCAAAAACGCGTCGATCTGCTGGCGGCCTTCTGCCGGGAAGATCGAGCAGGTGGCGTAGAGCAGCCGCCCGCCGGGGGCCAGCAGGGGCCACAGCGCGTCCAGCAGTTCGGCCTGGATGCGCGACAGCGCCTGGATGTCGTCGGGCCGGCGCAGCCAGCGCACGTCGGGGTGGCGGCGCACGATGCCGCTGGCCGTGCACGGGGCGTCGAGCAGGATGGCGTCGAAGGGCCGGCCGTCCCACCAGGTCTGCGGCAGGCGGCCGTCGCCGGCCTTGAGTTCGGCCCTCAGCTGCAGCCGGTTCAGGTTGTCCTGCACCCGCGCCAGGCGCACCGGGTCGCTGTCCAGGGCCAGCAGGTCGAGGTCGGCCAGCTCCAGCAGGTGCGCGGTTTTGCCGCCGGGGGCGGCGCAGGCGTCGAGCACGCGGGCCCGGGGCTTGAGGTCGGCACCGTCGACGAGCAGGCGCGCGGCGCGCTGGGCGGCGGCGTCCTGCACGCTGACCTCGCCTTCGGCAAAGCCGGGCAACTGGTTGACGGCGCACGGCTGGGCCAGCACGACGGCCTGGCCGCCCCCCAGCGTCGTGCCCTCCGGGTCGTCCAGCAGCGTGGCTGCGCGGCCCAGCGAGGCCAGGCCGCCGACGTAGCTGGCGCCGGTGCCACGGCGGGCGTTGACACGCAGCGTCATCGGCGGGCGCTGGTTGGCGCTGGCCAGCAGCGCCTGCCACTGTGTCGGCCAGTCGTGCCTGACCCGTTCCACCCACCACAGCGGGTGGTTGTAGGCACCCAGCGGGCTGTGGCGGGCCGCCGCCACGAGGGCGTCGCGCTCGCGCAGGAAGCGCCGCAGCACGGCATTGATGAAGTTCGCCGCCGCCGGCGTGCGTACGCGCGCGGCGCCGACGGCCTGGTCGACCAGCGTGTGCTCGGCATAAGGCGGCGCTTCACCTTCGACCGGCCACAGCAACGCCAGTGCGGTGACGAGCAGCGCGTCCACCGCGGGCGGTGGCGTCTTGGGTGCCAGCTGCGCGCGCACTTCGGTGGCGCTGCCCAGCCAGCGCAGCGTGTGGAAGCTGAGCGACTGCACGCCGGGGCGAAGGTCGGCCGGGCAGCGCGACAGCACCTCGGTGAGCGACTTGCCACCGCGCACGGCCTGCACCGCGTCGGCGGTGTGTTCGAGCAGGCGGGCCAGCGGCGCTGCGCCGTGGGCGGGGAGGGACGGAGGGGCCAGGCTCATGCGGGGCAGTCTAGCCGCGCCGCCCGCCCCTGCCGCAGCGCGGCCGGGTCTGCGGGGGCACAATGCGCCTCCCCTTGTTTACGACCCGCACTGGACGCATGCCCCGCAAGCTCGCCACCCCCGCCGCCGACAGCCCGCGCATCTTCCGCAGCGAGGAAGAACTGGCTGCGCTGCCCGCCAGCCAGCGCATCCGATACCGGCTGGTGCAGGCCCGGCGCCGTCACCACGCCAACGACAACATCGCAGCCTTCATCCGCGACGGTGAACTCGCCGAACTGAAGGCCGAGGTGGCGGCCAAGCTGCAGGACGTGCTGCAGGCGCTGGTGATCGACACCGACAGCGACCACAACACCCACGAAACCGCTCAGCGCGTGGCCAAGATGTACCTCGAGGAGGTGTTCCGCGGCCGCTACGTGCCCATGCCGACGGTCACCGAGTTCCCCAACGTCGAACGACTGAACGAGCTGATGATCGTCGGCCCGATCACCGTGCGCAGCGCCTGCAGCCACCACATGTGCCCGATCTTCGGCAAGGTGTGGGTCGGCATCCTGCCCAACGAGCACAGCAACCTCATCGGCCTGAGCAAGTACGCGCGCATCGCCGACTGGATCATGAGCCGGCCGCAGATCCAGGAAGAGGCGGTGACGATGCTGGCCAACGAACTGCAGGAGCGTGTGCGCCCCGACGGCCTGGCCATCGTGATGGAGGCCGACCACTTCTGCATGCACTGGCGCGGCGTGAAGGACACCGACACCGCGATGGTCAACAGCGTGATGCGGGGCGCCTTCCTGAAGGACGCCAACCTGCGCCGCGAGTTCCTATCGCTGCTGCCGCGCAAGCAGCAGACCTGAACACGATTCCCGAGGGCTTTTCCATGCTCGTCAGACTTCTCTACGCCAGCCGCGCCGTGCCGGCCATCGACCAGGACGAACTGGTCGCCATCCTGCGCAAGAGCAAGGCCAACAACCCGGCGCTGGGTGTCACCGGCGTGCTGTGTTTCAGCGAAGGCATCTTCCTGCAGGTGCTGGAAGGCGGCCGCGACGCCGTCAACGCGCTCTACAACCGCATCGCCACCGACAGCCGCCACAGCCACGTGACCCTGCTGTGTTACGAGGAGATCGGCGAACGCCGTTTCGCCGGCTGGAGCATGGGCCAGGTGAACATGTCGCGCCTGAACCCGGCGCTGCTGCTGAAGTACTCGGAGAAGCCCACGCTCGACCCGTTCACGGTGTCGGGCCGCGTCTCGCTGGCGCTGTTCGAGGAACTGATGGCCACCGCTTCGATCGTCGGCCAGCCCTGAAGCCCGAGCCGGCGCGGGCCGGCCTCAAAGCCGCCCGGCGGCCCCGAAGCGGAAGGCGCGCACCAGCAGGCTCGTTGGGAAGGTGGCGATGGCTTTGTCGTAGGGCGCGGCGGCCTCGTTGAAGAGCTGGCGCGCGAAGCGCAACCGCTGGCTGGTTTCGTTCCACACCTGCACCTGGCCCGCCACCGCTTCCTGCTGCCGCAGTTCGGCGTGCTGCTCGAGCAGCGCAAAGATCCGGCTGGCCGCCGCCGACAGCGCGGTTTCCGCCGCCACCCACGCTACCGCGTGGGCCGGCACCACGGGCTTTGCGCCCAGCGTGGCCGCGGCCCGCGCCGCGTCGGCCAGCGCGGCCTGCCAGGCATCGAGTGCGCCATGTTCGGCGGCCAGCGGTTCGCGCAGCGCAGCCAGCAGTGCCTCGGCGGCGCTGCCGCGCTGGCGCGACGAATCGTCGACCTTGGCCCAGGCCGCGGCGATGGCGTTGCGCAGCGCCACCAGCCGGTTGTAGGCACCGACGGCCCAGAACATCAACACCGCGGCCAGCGCCAGCAAGGCGATCTGTTGCCCGTTCATGTCGTGGTACCCGTCATGCCCGCCGGCGGAGCCGTGGGCGCAGCGCCCATGGCAGCAGCGTGGCACGGGCGTTGTCGCCCTCGGTTCGCTGGCCAGTGCGGGTGAGCGGGGTCATGGACGAGCCTCGTCGGATGCAGTCGGGCCGACGACGATACTGCGCGACCACCGCCGCTGCTGGCGGCGCTCACAAAGGCTTGCAGCGCGGGCTGCAGCGCCCGCCCCTTGCTGCCCAACACGCTGCAGCTGCCTTCGGCGGCCGAGTACCGGCTGAGCCTGGGCGCGCCGGTGGCAGTCGAGAACCCGGGCATCGAGCCCAACGCCTGCTGCCGCTTCTTCAACGTGCGCGTGCCGTTCAGCACCAACGGGCTGCGCCTGCCCTACCCGGCCACCGGCAACCGCCTGGACGCGCGCCGGGAACTGCGCCACCGCTTCGAGCAGGACGTGGCCACGCCCGAGGTGGTGTGCCGCACCGTCTTCGGCACCGTGCCGGGCGGCGGGATCGTCTGCAAGGTCGATGGCATCGATGGCAAGGCGATTCAGGAGGCTGGCCGCACACCGTACATGCAGGGCGCTACGGCGTCGCTCGCATCGACAACGGCACCAGCGCCACCAGCGGCACCGTCGAGTTTTCCTCTCGGCCCATGTCGGGGGTTATGCCGCCAGCGAACCGCGCACGGTGTCCCTCCGGTTCTGAGCCTCAGCCGCGAATCTCGCCCTGCCCCAGCACCAGCCACTTCAGCGAGGTCAGCCCTTCGAGCCCCACCGGCCCGCGGGCGTGGAACTTGTCGGTGCTGATGCCGATTTCGGCGCCCAGGCCATATTCGAAGCCGTCAGCAAAACGTGTGCTGGCGTTGACCATCACGCTGGCCGAGTCGACCTCGCGCAGGAAGCGCATGGCGTGCGGGTGGTTCGTCGTGAGGATGGCGTCGGTGTGGTGTGAACCGTAGCGGTTGACGTGCGCGATGGCCTCGTCGAGGCTGTCCACCACCCTGATGCTGATGATGGGCGCCAGGTACTCGGTGGACCAGTCTTCCTCGCTGGCGCGCACCACGCCGGGCCGCGGCCCCAGCAGCGCCGCGGCGCGTGCGCAGCAGCGCATCTCCACGCCCTTGGCGACGAAGACATCGCCGATGCGCGGCAGGAAGGCGGCGGCCTGCGCGGCGTGCACGAGCAGGCTCTCGGCGGCGTTGCAGGGGCTGTACTTCTGCGTCTTGGCGTTGTCGGTGACCTTCACCGCCAGGTCCAGATCGACCTCGGCGTCGACGTAGACGTGGCAGTTGCCGTCGAGATGCTTGATGACGGGCACCTTGGCCTCGGCGCTGATGCGCTCGATCAGACTCTTGCCGCCGCGCGGGATGATGACGTCGACGTATTCGGGCATCGCGATCAGCGCGCCGACGGCGGCGCGGTCGGTGGTCTGCACCAGTTGCACCGCGTCGGGCGGCAGGCCGGCGTCCGAGAGGGCCGCCTGCACCAGCGCCCACAGCGCGAGGTTGCTGTGGATGGCTTCGGAGCCGCCGCGCAGGATGCAGGCGTTGCCGCTCTTGATGGCCAGCGACGCGGCCTCGATCGTCACGTTGGGCCGGCTCTCGTAGACCATGCCGAAGACGCCCAGCGGCACGCGCATCTGGCCGACGCTGATGCCACTGGGGCGGCGCTTGACGCCGGTGATCTCGCCGATCGGGTCGGGCATGGCGGCGAGCTGTTCGCAGCCTTCGGCCACGGTGGCGATGACGGCCGCCGTGAGCTTCAGGCGGTCGACCAGCGGCTCCGCCAGGCCGGCGGCGCGGGCGGCTTGCAGGTCCAGCGCATTGGCGTCCTGCAGCGTGCTGCCGGCTTGGCGCAGGCGGCGGGCCAGGGCGCGCAGCGCGGCGTCTTTCGTGGCGGTGGGCGCGGCGGAGAGGGGGGTGGCTGCCGCGCGCGCCGCCACGCCCAGTCGGGCCATGTAGGCGGGGATGTCGGCGGGGATGTCGGTGGGGTTCATGTGGCGCCGATTGTCCCAATTCGGTGCCGCCGGCTGCACGCTATTGCGCGGCGATGCGGAACAGGTTGTAGGCCGTGCCGCCGCTGCTCGTGAGGACGGCGGTCTGACCGTCCGGCGCGATGGTGATGGTCACGAGCTCGGTCGTGTTGTTTGGACCTGCCGCGCAGGTCTCGAAGGCACCGTCGCAGCCGTTGGTGTCGTACAGCAGGTTGAAAAGCTGCAACTGTCCGGTGCCGGCGTTGTAGCTGTACTGGCTGAACTCGACGCCGGGCGGGCACTGGTTGGTGCCGACGCACTGCGGGTCGGCACTGTGCGTGACGAGCATGAAGCGCCCGTTTGCGAAGAAGACCAGGTGCGGCACCGACAGGTCGGTGGCCGAATCCATGGCCCAGAGGCCGACCAGGCTGGTGGACGTAGTGACGGTCTGCAGCCGCGTCGCCACCACGTTGCCGCCGATGCTGATGGCACTGGCCGAAATGGTCATCGGCGCTTCGTTGGCGGCCGGGTTCGAGGTGCCCGAGGTGAGGTTGCTGTCGACCTCGAGCGCGGTCGAGAAGCGCTGCGCCACGGGGTCGTAGTCGAACCAGCCGAGTTCGGCGCCGCTCTGCTCACGTGTCAAGGGCAGGTAGGGCTTGGCCTCGGCCATGAAAAAGCGGCCGTCGGCGCCGAAGCGGAAGATGCTGGCCTCGGTGCCGCTGGCGTCGGCCCCACCCCACGCTCCCTGCAGCGTGGCCAGCGCCGCTGCGCGCGCGCCAGTGGCGGTGCCCGCCTGCGTGACGGGTTGGATGCGCGGCAGGCCCAGCTGCGCCAGCACGGCGTTGGCGGCAGCCATGTTCAGGCGGATGTCGGTGCTGACGGCGCCCACCGGGCTGCGGCCACCGTAGTAGACGCGGCCGCCGCGTTCGATGAAAACACGCGCGAAGCCCAGCTTTTGCGCCAGCGCCGGCTGCACGCTGAAGCTCAGCACGCGGCCGTCGCCCAGCGTCTGTATCGACCAGCTGCCCAGGCCGAGCAGGCTGCAGTTGCGCGGGCTGCCGTCGCTGGCGCGGCGGTAGCAGCGGTAGAAGGTGGCGCGGTTGCCGCTGGCCGCGAAGGCCACGCGCAGGCTGGCCGTCCTGTTGTAGAAGCTGCCGGTGTTCGCCGGCAAGGTGTTGGTGTTCGCCAGGTCGCCCAGGTTCACCGTGCTGTTGCCCCACCACTCGTTGGGGTCGAGGCTGAAGTTGGGCGTGGCGCCGCCCTGGCTGTAGATGCAGGGGCGGCCCGGGTTGCGGGCGACCAGGGTTTCCAGCGTCGTCACCGGGGCCGTCGCGGCCGCGGCGAACTGCAGCGGGTCGTTGCAGGCGAGCGCGGGGTTCGCGCGTGCGTCGCCGCCGGCAGCCACGGCGGCGTTGTAGGCGATGACGGCGTTGCTGGCCAGCACGTCGTAGTTGGGCGCGGCCTGGGTGATGGTGTTGGTCTGGTAGATCAACGCGGAAGCGGCCGGGAAGGTGGCGCTGCCGTAGGTGCCCAGGTCCGTCGGCCCCCAGTTCGCGAAGGCCACGCCCTGGGCCGAACCGGGGAAGTTGCGGATCATGTCGCGCACCACCGTCTGCAGGCTGCGGCCCGAGATGTCGACGACGCGGCGCACCGTCGAGCCGGCCTCGAGGTTGTTGCAGAACTGGTAGGCGCTGCGGCCCTGCGCGTCGCGCACTCGAGAGGTGTAGCGGTCGGTGAACTTGCAGTCGACCCAGGCGCTGCCGTTCCAGTGCAGGTCGCCGGCACGCTCGGGCGTGGCGCTGCGCGCCCAGCCGCTGACCACGCCGCGGCTGTTCAGCCCCGTCGAACTGCTCTGCAGCCTCAGGTCGTGGTAGCGCAGGTTGTTCTGCGCATCGGGCACGTTGTCGGCGTCGCTGGACTGCAGCGTGCGCATGAACCAGTTGTCGGCGTCGACATAGCGCAGCGCGGTCAGCGTGGCGCTGGCCACGCCCGGCACGAAGGGCGGCTCGGCCAGCGCTGCGGCGGTGCTGGCGGCCTGCACCTGCGCCGCGCTCAGGCCCACCTGGGCCGCCAGCGCACGCGCCAGCACCTGCAGCGTGGCCTGCAGCGTCGCGCCGCTGGCCGACGCCAGCGCCGGGTCGATGGCCGCGCCGGCCACGGCGGGCAGCGCGGCGATCAGGCTGCGTGCGATCTGGGCGTCGACCACGGCCTGCGTGACGACACCGCCCAGGCGGTCGGGGCTGCCGACCACCGCGTCCAGTTCGGCGGCCTGCACCAGCGCCGTCAGCTGTATCAGCCGCGCCACCCGCGCGGCGTGGCGCTGGGCTTCGTCGCTGCCGGTGGTGAAGTCGGCCAGCGGCGAAAGGGCCAGCCCGGCCTGCGTCTGCACAAGTTCGGTGGCTGCGGCCAGTGCGGCGCCGCTGTTGTCGATGTGGGCCTGCACCAGTGCCGTCAGCGGGCTGACGAAGACGGCATGGTTGCCAGACGTGCCGCTGGCCGGGGCGCGCAACGTGAAGGCGCGGCCCACCGCGCCGCCGGTGTCGGCATCGATGGCGCTGGCCGGAACGTCGACCACGACGCGGTGGCGCCCGGCCTCGGCCATGGGCACCTCGATGCGGAAGGCGCCGTCGGCCGTGGTCGGCGCCGACGCCGGCTCGCCAGCGTCACAGGCGCCGTTGTCGTTCAGGTCGTAGCAGGCCGTGGCGCCTTGCAGCGGGCCGTCGACGGCGCGGCCGGTGATGACAGCCGCCGCGGCTTCCGTCGGTGCCACCGGGGCCAGGGCCGGTGGCGCCGTGCCGCTGCCGCCGCAGGCGGCCAGGGCCGCGAGCAACAGGGCCGACAGTTGCGTGCGCATCGAGATCGGTGTGGTCATGGCGGTGCCTCTTCTGTGCGCCGGAGTCTAGGCGCAAGCGCGGGCCGAGAGTCACCCGCACCTCCATCCCCGGGGTGACACGTCGCTTGCCCAACCGCACCGCCATCAAGCTCCCCGCCATGGAACCGGCTCTGCCGGGCGGTTGGCGGACGGCCAGTGGCGAGGACGCCGCTGGCGCTCGTAGGCGAGGAACAGTCCGCAGGGACTGTTCCTCGTCCGACTCGCCCCCCTTTGGGGGCTCAACTTACGGTGCGACGATGCGCAGCACCGCGATCCAGAACGAGGCGGTGAACGCAAACGCCACCGTCGACAGCACGATCGTGGCGGTGGTCTCGGCCTGCAACGTTTCGTAACGCTGCGCGAAGATCAACGCGTTGCTGCCCGCGGGCAGTGCGGCCATCACCACCACCACGGCCAGCGGCAGCCCGGCCAGGCCGAAGCCGAGGTGGGCCACGGCCAGCACCACGGCCGGCAGCAGCAGCAGCTTCACTGCCGCCAGCCCCAGCGCGCCGCGCACCTGCCCGCGCACGCCGTACGCTGCCAGCGTGACGCCGATCAGCACCAGGCACACCGGCACCACCGCGGTGGCCAGCGTGGCCAGGCTCTCGTCGACCACCGGGTGCAGGCCCAGGCCGGTGAGGTTCCAGGCCAGCCCGGCCAGCACCGGCAGCACCACCGGGTGCACGAGGGTGTTGTGCGCCGTCAGCCCCAGGGTGCGCAGCAGCGCCGGCGCCTGGGCGTGGCGCGTGGGGTCGCGCGCCAGGTCGAGTTCGACCAGCACCGTCAGCACCGTCAGCAGCACCAGCGCGTGCAGGCTGACGAGCGCGATGTGGATGGCCAGGCCGGCCTCGCCGAAGAGTGCCGCCGCGAAGGGGATGCCGACCTGCACCGAATTGCCGAAGCTGGCGGTGATGGCGCGCACCGCCGGCGCGGCCGTGCCGTCCTGCGGCACACGGCGGCGCTGCCACAGGTAGACGAGCAGCAGCACCGCCAGCACCGGCACGAAAAACGCGAACAGCGTGCGCCAGGGCATGTGCGCGAGGTCCAGCCGCTCGGTGGTGCGGAACAGCAGCGCCGGCACGAAGACAAAAAACGCGACGTTGCCCAGCACACGTGCCGGGTCGGCGTCGGGCGGCGGCGCGGTCTGGGGGTCGGCCAGCGGCGGTTCGAGGTCGGCGGGGCGCGTGTGCAGGCGGCCCAGCCAGCCCTGGCGCCCGGCCACCCAGCCCAAGGCGACGGTGAAAAACATGGCCAGCAGCTTGGTCAGCACGGCGGCGGTCATCGCGCGGGGCTTTCGCTGTGGGTGGTGGGAACGGCGGCGAGCTTCATGCCGGCGCCAGCACCCGGGCCAGCCAGCGGGCCACCGCGGCCGGCGGGGCGTCGACGGCCAGCTGCTTGCGCCTGGACGTGTCGCCGCGCAGCAACTGCACGCCGCGCCGCGGCAGGCCCAGCTCGCCGGCCAGCCAGGCCACCAGCGCGTCGTTGGCCTTGCCGTCCACCGGCGGCGCGTGCAGGCGCACACGCAGGCAGCCGTCGTGCAGGCCGCAGGCGTCGGTGCGGGGCGCGTTGGGCGTCACGGCCACGCGCAGCAGGCTGCCGCTGCCGTGGGCACCCAGGCAGGGCCACGCGCTGTTGTCCAGGGTGGGGCTCCGCCGCTACCGCTCAGCGTGTGAGAGTTGCAACTCTCACGCGCTCAGGCGGCGGCCTTCTTCGCGGCCACCTTCTTGGCCGCCGCGGCCTTGGGCGGGAACTTGGCGGCGCGTGGCTCGAACTCGAAGCTCACCTTGCCTTCCTTCGGGTCCCAGGCCAGGAAGGCCTTGAACTTGCGCCGCGTCTTGTTGCTGACGAAGTTCTCCAGCAGGCTGGTCTTGCCGGTGGCCAGCAGCTTCGTCACCTCCTCAAACGGCACCGGCTGCTGCAGGATGATCTTGCCGGTCTTGAAGTCGCAGGTGACGTGCGCGCCCACGGCATGCTCGCAGACGTAGTTGCTGCCGTGCTCGAAGACCTTGCCCTTGCACTTCGGGCAATGGCCCAGGCTCTCCTGGGCCGAGAAGTCGACCGGCTCGCCGTCGCCTTCGCCGTTCTTGGCGTCGTCGCCGAAGTCGAACTCGAGCTTCCAGTTCTTGATCTCGTCGTCGAAGGCCAGCTTGATCTCGGCCGTGAAGGGCCAGCCCGCCTTGCTCCGGAAGCCTTCCAGCGGGCCGATCTGCTTGTCGCGGATGAGGCCTTCGGCCTCGGCCGTCTCGAAGGCGCGGCCGGCCGGGATCTTGGTGATGCTGAAACCGCAACCCTCGGCCGCGCCATCGGCGCCGGTGCAGCTGAAGCGGCGGTAGTTCTCCTTCACCACGCCGCCGCAATTCGGGCACGGCACCGTGAGCGTCGCGTAGTCACCGGGGATGGTGTCGCGGTCGTACTCCTTGGCCTTCTTGACGATGCGCTCGGCCATCTTCGCGATCTCGGCCATGAAAGCGTCGCGGCTCAGGCGGCCGTGTTCCATCTCGGCAAGCTGGTACTCCCAGTTGCCGGTGAGGTCGGGGCGCGTCAGGTCCTCGATGGCCAGGCCGCGCAGCAGCGTCATCAGCTGGAAGGCCTTGGCCGTGGGCACCAGTTCGCGGCCGTCGCGCAGCATGTACTTCTCGGCGATCAGGCCTTCTATCGTTTGTGCTCTGGTGGCCGGCGTGCCCAGGCCCTTTTCCTTCATGGCGTCGCGCAGTTCCTCGTCCTCGATCAGCTTGCCCGCACCTTCCATCGCGCTCAGCAGCGTGGCTTCGGTGTAGCGCGCCGGCGGCTTGGTCTTCAGCGCGTTGACCGCCACGTCCTCGGTGCGCACCTGCTCACCCGGCGCCACGGCGACGAGGTTCGCATCGTCGTCCTGCGCTTCCTTGCCGTAGACCGCCAGCCAGCCGGCATTCACGAGCACCTTGCCGTTGGTTTGGAAGACGTACTCCTGGCCCGCGGCCTGGACCTTGCTGTGTCGCGTGGTGATCATGAATTCGGCCGACGGGTAGAACACCGCCAGGAAACGCTTGACCACCATGTCGTAGAGCTTGAGCTCGATCTCGGTAAGCGACTTCGGCGCCTGCAGCGTGGGGATGATGGCGAAGTGGTCCGACACCTTGGTGTTGTCGAACACCCGCTTGGTGGGCTTGACGTAGCCCTCCTTCAGGCCCTTCTTCGCATGGGCGCTCAGCTCGCGCAGCGGGCCCGGCAGGTCTTCCCTGGCCAGCATCGTGAAGGTGTCCTTCACGGTGGCCAGGTAGTCCTCGGGCAGGGCGCGGCTGTCGGTACGCGGGTAGGTCAGCACCTTGTGCTTTTCGTACAGCGCCTGCGCCAGGCTCAGCGTCGTCTTGGCGGAAAAGCCAAAACGCGAGTTGGCCTCGCGCTGCAGCGTCGTCAGGTCGTAGAGCAGCGGCGAAGCCTGCGTGCTGGGCTTGGCCTCGTCGGTGACCAGCGCCGGCTGGCCGCGCACCGCGGCGGCGATGGCTTCCGCGTCGGGTGCGTTCCACAGCCGGTCGGCACGCGCCTCGGCGTCGTCGGCATTCTTCTTGTACTTGGGGTCGAACCACTTGCCCTCGTACTGGCCGGCGACGGCGTCGAAGGTCGCCTTCACTTCCCAGTAGGGGCGCGAGACGTGTTTGCGGATCTTCTCCTCGCGTTCGACCACGATCGACAGCGTCGGCGTCTGCACGCGGCCCACGGTGGTCAGGAAAAAGCCACCGTCGCGGCTGTTGAAGGCCGTCATCGCACGTGTGCCGTTGATGCCCACCAGCCAGTCGGCCTCGCTGCGGCTGCGCGCCGCGTCGGCCAGGCCCTGCATCTGCTCGTCGCTGCGCAGCTTGTCGAAGCCGTCGCGGATGGCCTGCGGCGTCATGCTCTGCAGCCACAGGCGTCGGATCGGCTTGACGGTGGGTTTCTTTTCGCTGTTGGCGGCGTACTGGATGATGAGCCGGAAGATCAGCTCGCCCTCGCGCCCGGCGTCGCAGGCGTTGATGACCGCCGTCACGTCCTTGCGCTTGACGAGCTTGACCACCGCGTTCAGGCGCGACTTGGCCTTGTCGATGGGGGCGAGGTCGAAGTGCGGCGGCACGACAGGCAGGTTGGCGAAGCTCCACTTGCCGCGCTTGACGTCGTATTCCTCCGGCGCCTTGATCTCCACCAGGTGGCCCACGGCCGAGGTGACGACGTAGGCGTCGTTCTCGAAGTGGTCGGCGAGCTTCTCGAACTTGCCTGCCACGGGGGTCAGCGCGCGCACGATGTCCTGCGCCACGCTGGGCTTCTCGGCAATGATGATGGTTTTGCTCATGGTTCCCTGGGAATCTAACCTGCCGGGGCTAGCAGGCTGCCTTGCCTACAATGCCGCCGTTCTCGCGCGCACCTGCCTACGCACATGCGCGCGCTCGTACGATTTCAATGTACCCAATGCGCAAGACCCCGCAACCCGTCTCGAAAGACAAGCGCCGCATCCAGGTTCGCAAGAGCGGCGTGCATGGCAAGGGTGTGTTTGCGCTGCAGCCCATCGCGGCCGGTGAACGCATCATCGAATACAAGGGCGAGGTCATCGGCTGGCCCGAGGCCCTGCGCCGCCACCCGCACGACGCCGACGACCCCAACCACACCTTCTACTTCAGCCTCGACGACGGCACGCACGTCATCGACGCCAAGGTCGGCGGCAACGCGGCGCGCTGGATCAACCACGCCTGCGACCCCAACTGCAAGGCCGAGGAAGGCGAAGGCCGCGTCTTCATCAACGCGTTGCGCGACCTGCTGCCCGGCGAAGAGCTGTTCTACAACTACGGGCTGGTCATCGACGAGCGCTACACGCCCAAGCTGAAGCGGGAATACGCCTGCCGCTGCGGCAGCCCGGCCTGCCGCGGCACCATGCTCGCGCCGAAGCGCTGAAGCCATGTCGGCCAACGTCCACCTGCAATGGGGCGCCGAGGCGCTGTGGCAGCAGCTGCAGCCGCTGCTGCCGGGCCTGAGCGTGGAGGTGCTGGCGCGTGCCGAATCCACCAACACCGTGCTGCTGGAGCGTGCGCGCCTGCTCGGCGGCGCCCGCGACGCGCCCATCAGCCGCCCGGGTGAACTCGACGCCGCCGCCATCGGCGGCCCGACGCCGCTGGGCCGCCGCGACGCCGACGTGCAGCCCTGCCTGCTGGTGGCCGAGCAGCAGACGCGCGGCCGCGGCCGCATGGGGCGCGACTGGGTTTCGAGCGTGGGTGCGTCGCTGACCTTCTCGCTGGCGCTGCCGCTGGTGCCGGCCGACTGGTCGGGGCTGTCGCTGGCCGTCGGCCTGGCGCTGGCCGAGGCGCTGGAGCCGCTGCCCCCGCTGTTGGATGCCGAAACTGCGGCCGACACCGCGCCCGCCACCGCGCCCGCCACCGCGCCCGGCCCCGCGCCGCGCCTGCAGCTGAAATGGCCGAACGACCTCTGGCTGGTCGAAGAACCGGCGGCGCCGGGCCGCGGGCGCAAGCTCGGTGGCATCCTGATCGAGACCGTCAGCGTCGGCCACCGCCGCATGTGTGTGGTGGGCGTGGGCCTGAACGTGCTGCCGCAGGCCGTGCCCGACTTTCCGCACGGCTACGCCAGCCTGCAGGAACTGCAGCCCGGCATCAGCGCCCCGGCCGCGCTGGCGCGGGTGGCCGAGGCGCTGGTGCTTGCGCTGCTGGACTTCGAGGCGCGCGGTTTTGCCCCGCTGCTGCCGGCTTATGCGCGGCGCGACCTGCTGCGCGACCAGGCGGTGACCACCACGCTGGCCGAGGTGCCCGCGGGCGTGGCCGACGGCGTCGACGAGCGCGGCGCGCTGCGGGTGGTGAGCGGCGGTGTGCACCTGGTCGTCAGCGGCGAGGTCAGCGTGCGGCTGGGCGCCGCGGGGTCCGCCTGATGCTGCGCGCCGTCGTTGCGCTGCTGCTGCTGGCCAACCTGGCCTTCTTCGCGTGGACGCGCGGCGCGCTGGCGCCGGGTTTCCCGCCGCCACGCCACGGCGAACACGAACCCGAGCGCATCACGGCGCAGCTGAACCCTCAGCTGGTCGTCGTGCTGGCGCCCACGGCGGCCAGCGCGGCCGTGGTGGCGGCCCGCGCCGCTGCCGCGCGCTGCATGGAAGCCGGGCCGCTGGGCGAAAACGACATCGTCGCTGCCGAGGCCCTGCTGGCCACCGCGCTGACCCCCGCCAGCTGGCCCGCGGGCAGCTGGCTGCGTGAACCGGCGCCGCCGCCGCCGCTGTGGCTGGTGTACGCCGGGCGCGTGCCCGAGGCCGCGGCACGGCGTGCGCGCGAGGCCGAACTGCGCAAGCTGGGCCTGGAGTTCGAACTGCTGCAGGCGCCGCCCGAACTGGCGCCCGGGCTGGTGCTGGCGCGCCACGCCACCCGCGCCGAGGCCGAAGTCGCGCTGGCGGCGCTGACGGGCGCCAGCACGCCGCTGAAGGGGGGCCGCGTGGTTTCGCTGCCGGCACCGCCCGCGATGTCGTCGTTGCGTGTGCCGCGCGCCAACGCGGACCAGCAGGCGCGGCTGCAGGCGCTGCCGGCCGAGGCCTTTGCCGGCGGCTTCAAGCCCTGCGCGGGCGCCGTGCGTCCCTGAACAGGGCCACGACGGCCAGCGTCAGCAGGGCCAGCCAGGGCGCCGAGGTGGCGCCGCCGCCGCCACCGCCGCCGCCCGTGGCCGCCGGTGTGGCGGGCGGCGTCACCGGTGGCGCCGCCGCCACCGTGACGGTCTGGCTGGCGAGCGCCGTGTTGCCCTGGCCGTCGCTGACCGCCACGGTCACCGTGAAGCTGCCCGCCGCGCTGGGCGTCAGCGTGACGGTGCTGGCGTTGCTGGCGCTGTCGAAGCCGACGACGATGCCGCTGCCCGGGGTCAGATCCCACTGGTAGGACGTGATCGTTCCGCCCGCCGTCACCATGCTGCCGGCGGCCGACAGCGTCACCGGGCTGCCTGCGGTCGGGCTGGCCGTGGTCACCGTAATGCGCGCCACCGGACCAGAGACGCTATTGACCGCTGCGCCGGCGTTCAGCATGCCGGCGCCGCACAAGCTGGTGGTGCAATAACACTGCAGCTGTTCGATGCCCGTGCTGGGGGCCACACACACCGGCACCACGCTACCGTCGCCGTTGTCGCCGCCGGTGGTCGGAAACGGGCGCGCAGTGGCCTGCATGCGCGCCAACAGCATCGCCGGCGTCAGCGCGGGCTGCACCGAGAACATCAGCGCCGCCGTTGCCGCGACCAGCGGCGAAGAAAAGCTGGTGCCCAGGCTCGCGTCGTAGCTGTCGGTCCAGCCCGAGCTCACCGGCCCCTGGAGGCCTCGGTTGGTGGCCGTCAGCAGCGGGTACAGGCAGGGCGAGCCGAAGGTGGTGTTTATGCAGTTGCCGCCCGGCGCCGCGATGGCGATCTGCGAACCCAGGTCCGAGAAGCCGACCTTCAGGCCGGCGTGGCGCAGCGCCAGCACGCCGATGACACCGGTGCAGTTGGCCGGCGCGCCCACCGGCCCGCCGGCGCTGTTGCCGGCGGCGGCGACGATCACGGCGCCGGTGGCCAGCACGTCGTTCACGGCGCTCTGGTAACCGGCGCTGCAGCTGCCGCCGCCGCCCAGGCTCAGGTTCAGCACCCGGGCCGGGTTCGGGTTCAGGGGCACACCCGGCACCGGCAGCCCGACGGCCCAGCGCATGGCGGCCTGGATGTCCGATTCACTGCCGTAACACTTGCCCAGCACACGCACCGGCAGCACGCTGACGCCGGGGGCGGCGCCGGCCATGCCGATGGCGTCTTCGGCCGACGCGCCCACCAGCGCGGCGGTCTTGGTGCCGTGCCAGCTGCTGTCTTCGGCCGCGCAGCTCGTGAAGGTCGTGGTGCGCGCGTCGGCCGCGGTGACCCAGTCACCGGGGTCGCTGGGGTCGGCGTCGCGGCCGTCGCCGTCGTTGGCCACCGTCGAGTTGCTGACGAAGTCATACCCCGGCAGCAGGCGGCCGCTCAGGTCGGGGTGTTCGGGCCGCACGCCGGTGTCGAGCACGGCCACCACGATGCCGGCGCTGCCGCGGGTGCGCGCCCAGGCGGCCTCGATGTCGATCGACGACACCGGCCCGGCGGCGAGCGTGGCCGCCGGCGCGCGCAAGTACCACTGGCCGCTGGCCGGGCCGCGTTGTGTGCTCACGCCGTTGCTGCGCAGTTCCGCCATCGAGAGCGCATACAGCGGGTCGTTCGGCGCCGTCGTGCGGCGGGCGCGCCCGTTGGGCACGGCGAACTCGACGTCGGGGTCGGCGGCCAGCTTCGCCGCCAGTTCGGTGGCGCTCATGCCGCTGGCGCTCAGCACCTGGGTGCGTTCGCCCACCGCGCTGCCGGCGTCGATCTTGCGGCCCAGGCGCGTGCCCATGGCCGCGGCACGGCGTGCGAGCACGTCGCGCACCGTGCCGGCCGCGGCGCGTGCCGGCATCGCATGTGTGCGTGTCACCGCGGCGCCGGGCCTGAACTGCACGATGACCTCGCCCGCGACGGGGGCCAGGGTCGTGGCAGCGGTTGTCGCTGCGGTCGCCGGCAGGGCCGCCAGCAGGGCCGCCAGCAGGGTCAGGGACAACAGCGCGGCGGCAGCAGGGAATCTCATCGGTCCAGTGTAGGCCGCCCCCGCTGGCCCCACCTGCAACAGGCTGTGAGGGCGCCCGCCCCGGCCCGTGCACGAACTGGCATCCTGCCCCCGGCTGTGGCTCGGCCCCCAGTTCCGGGGGTAGGTCGACCGTGGGTCCGGCCCTATCGTCGACTCACACACAAGGCAGGAAGAGCCGGCATGGCCACCAGACTGCGCCCCACACGGAGTTACCCGATGCAACGCACCCTCGTCGCGGCCGCAGCCGCCGGCCTGCTGGCCTTCACCGGCGCCTCGCACGCGCTGACCTTCAACTTCACCTTCGTCGCGGGCACCAACGCGCAGGCGCAACAGGCCTTCATCGACGCCGGCGCACGCTGGGCGAACCTGTTCAGCGACCCCATCACGCTCAACATGACGGTGGGACAGCAGGCGCTGGGCAGCGGCATCCTGGCGTCGACGGGTTCGGCGCGTTCGCTCTACAGCTACTCGGCGTTCTCGACGGCGCTCGGCCTCGACGGCACCAGCGCCGACGACGCCCAGGCGCTGTCCAGCCTGACCGCCGGTTCGTCCTTCGGCATGCTGATCAACCGCACCTCCGACAACCCCAACGGCGCCGGCTCGGCCACGGCCTACATCGACAACAACGGCAGCGCCAACAATGCGTCGATCCGCATCACCAGTGCCAACGCCAAGGCGATCGGCCTGGCGTCGGCAGGCTCCGTCGTGGGTGTGTGCACCATCGCCTGCGACGCCAGCATCGTCTTTGCCAACGCCTTTACCTGGGACTACAACCCCAACGACGGCATCACGTCGGGCGCCTTCGACTTCGTCGGCATCGCAGCGCACGAGATCGGCCACGCCCTGGGTTTCATCAGCGGCGTCGACATCCTCGACATCAACTCGACGGGCAGCTTCTTCGCTTCCGACGCCTTCACCTACGTCAGCTCGCTGGACCTGTTCCGCTACTCCGCTGCGAGCACGGCGGCCGGCGTGATCGACTGGACGGCCAACACGACGCCCAAGTACTTCAGCCTGAACAAGGGTGTCACCGCGCTGCCGCAGTTCAGTACCGGCCGCACCTGGGGCGACGGCCAGCAGGCCAGCCACTGGAAGGACAACCTGGCCATCGGCATCATGGACCCCACCGCAGCGCCGGGTGAACTGCTGGCCACCACGCCCTACGACGTGCAGGCGCTGGACGTCATCGGCTGGAGCCTCGCCACCGCCGTGCCCGAGCCCTCGACCTACGCGCTCTTCGGCCTCGGCCTGCTGGGCATCACGCTGCGGCGGCGCCAGGTGCAGCGCGGCTGAAAGTCGGCGCGCTGCAATGCAAAGGCCCGCGACAGCGGGCCTTTCTTGCGTGCGGGCGGAGGCGGCGCTGTCAGCGCGCCATCACCTGCACCATCTCGAGCACCTTGTTCGAGTAGCCCCACTCGTTGTCGTACCAGGCCACGACCTTGATGAAGGTCTTGTCCAGCGCGATGCCGGCGTCGGCGTCGAAGACGCTGGTCATGGGCTCGCCGCGGAAGTCGGTCGAGACGACCTTCTCTTCGGTGTAGCCCAGCACACCCTTCATCGGGCCGGCGGCGGCGGCCTTCATGGCGTTGCAGATGTCTTCCCAGCTGGCTTCCTTGACCAGTTCGGCGGTGAGGTCGATGACGCTCACGTCGCTGGTCGGCACGCGGAAGCTCATGCCGGTGAGCTTCTTGTTCAGCTCGGGGATGACCACGCCCACCGCCTTGGCCGCACCGGTGCTGCTGGGGATGATGTTCTCGAGGATGCCGCGGCCGCCGCGCCAGTCCTTGTTGCTGGGGCCGTCGACCGTCTTCTGCGTCGCCGTGGCGGCGTGCACGGTGGTCATCAGGCCGCGCTTGATGCCGAAGCTGTCGTTCAGCACCTTGGCCACCGGCGCCAGGCAGTTGGTCGTGCAGCTGGCGTTGCTGATGATGGTCTGGCCGGCGTAGCTCTTGTCGTTGACGCCGAAGACGAACATCGGCGTGTCGTCCTTGCTGGGGGCGCTCTGGATGACCTTCTTCGCGCCGGCGTCGATGTGCTTCTGGCAGGTGTCCTTGGTCAGGAACAGGCCGGTGGCCTCGACCACGATGTCGGCACCGATGTCGCCCCAGGCCAGCAGCGCCGGGTCCTTGTGGGCAGTCAGGCGGATGCGCTTTCCGCCGACGATCAGCGTGTGGCCGTCGACCGTGATGTCGCCACCCTTGAAGCGGCCGTGCACGCTGTCGTACTTCAGCATGTAGGCCAGGTAGTCGGGCTCGAGCAGGTCATTGATGCCGACGATTTCGATGTCCGGAAAGTTCTGCACCGCGGCGCGGAACACCATGCGCCCGATGCGGCCGAAGCCGTTGATGCCGATCTTGATGGTCATGAGCTCTTCTCCTTGGGTTTCAGGTCGATTTTGACGCACGGAACGGTGAGGGTGGCGCTGTCGCCGATCACGGCGTCCATTTGACGCGGCTCGAGCGCGAGCGTCAGCGTGGACAACCATTCCAGCAGCGGCTGGCGGCGTGGGTCGGGGTCGGCGAGCTGGCCCACGACGTTGGGCGTGTAGGGCTGGTAGCAATGCAAGCGCACGTCGAAGGGGCAGCCCATGGCGTGGGTGTCGAAGGCGGCCTGCTGGCGGTCGAGGTCTTTCACCATGCGCAGGAACTGCAGAAAGGTGACGTTACGGAAGCCCACAGGCTTGGCGCCTTCCATGCGGAAGAGAAATACGACATGCGCGCTGACCGGGCCGCCGTCCAGGCAAGGCAGGCGCAGCCTCTGCGCCCACGCATCGACGGCCGCACCCAGGTCGCGCGTCATGCGGGTGTGGGTGTGCAACACCACCTCGGGGGCGCGGTCGGGTGCGGTGAACTTCAGCCGCGCCAGCACGTTGCCCTGGGTTTCGGCGCGGCGCGCCCAGGCGGGGTACTCGGGGCTCTTGCTGCCGTCATTGGTGGCCATGCATTTGAGCTTCTCACGGCGCGCCGGGTCGGCCATGTCGGCCGCCGCCGACCACACCGCCTTGCGCGTGTCGGGAATGAAGACGTATTCCTGCCGCAGGCGCACGGGCAGCTGGGCGTCGTCGAGGCAGGGCACTCGAAAGGTGCTGACATGGGCCTTCACGGCGTCGACCAGCGCCGCGTCGCCCGAGCTGTCGATGAGCTTCACTTCGGGCTCGAGTGCCGCGCCAGTGAAGACGATCTTGACGAGCACCTTGCCGCCCTCGCCCCGCTTCCACGGTGCAAACGGATACTCGGGTTCGCCGCGCACGGCGGGCGCCGGTGTCATGCAGGCCACGGCCGGCGACGGCGCCAGTTGCACTTCGGGCGCCTGCGCCTGCGCGGGCAGCGCCGCCGCCCACGCGGCCGCGACCAGTGCCAGGGGCCGGGCCAGCCGCCGCACCGGTCAGCCCTTCAGCACCTTGCGCACCGTGTCGGCCAGGTTCTGCGCCGTGAGGTGGAAGTGCTTGAAGAGGGCCGGCGCCGGGGCGCTTTCGCCGTAGGTGTCGATGCCCACCACGGCGGCGCAGCCGTACTTCCACCAGCCGTCGGTCACGCCGGCCTCGACCGCGATGCGCGGCACGCCGGCGGGCAGCACCTGGGTCTTGTACTTCACGGTCTGGCGGTCGAACACGCTGGTGCTGGGCATGCTGACCACGCGCACCGCGATCTTGCGTTCGGCCAGCAGCTGCTGCGCATGCAGCGCCAGGCTCACTTCGCTGCCGGTGGCGATGATCACGGCCTGCGCCTTGCGTTTCAGGCCCACCTCGGACGCTTCGGCCAGCACGTAGGCGCCCTTGCCGATGTTGTCCAGCCCCGCCGCATCGGGCGCGGCGGCCGACGCCGCCTTGGGCAGGTAGGGCAGGTTCTGGCGGCTGAGCAGCAGCGCACTGGGGCGCGTGGGGTTGCCCAGCGCCATCGTCCAGGCCACCACCGTTTCGGCGGTATCGGCCGGGCGCCAGACGTCCAGGTTCGGGATCAGCCGCAGGCTGGCCGCGTGCTCCACGCTCTGGTGCGTGGGGCCGTCTTCGCCGAGGCCGATGCTGTCGTGCGTGAAGACGAGGATCACCCGCTTCTTCATCAGCGCGGCCATGCGGATGGCGTTGCGGCTGTAGTCGCTGAAGGTCAGGAAGGTGCCGCCGTAGGGGATGTAGCCGCCGTGCAGCGCCAGGCCGTTCATGATGGCCGCCATGCCGAACTCGCGCACGCCGTAGTTGATGTGGCGGCCCGGCTTGCCGTCGTCAGTGACCTTGGGTGTGCCCGCGTCGTCGAAGCGCAGCGCGGCTGTGCTGCTGGTGTGGGTGAGGTTGCTGCCCGTCAGGTCGGCGCTGCCGCCCAACATCTCCGGCAGCGCCTTCGTGAAGGCCTCCAGCGCGATCTGGCTGGCCTTGCGGCTGGCCACCGTCTCGGCCTGGGTGTGGGCGGCGATGACGGCGTCGACCGCGGTCTGCGCGAAGTTGGCCGGCAGGTGGCCCAGCATGCGGCGCTCGAATTCGGCGGCCAGTTCGGGGAAGGCCGCGCGGTAGGCGGCAAAACCCTCGGCCCAACGCGTCTGGGCCGCGGTGCCCGTGGCCCGGGCGTCCCAGGCGCCATAGGCGGCCTCGGGGATCACGAAGGGCTCGTGGGGCCAGCCCAGGGCTGCACGCGTGAGCGCGATCTCGGCGGCGCCCAGCGCTTCGCCGTGGGCCTTGGCGGTGCCGGCGCGGTTGGGGCTGCCCTTGCCGATGGTGGTCTTGCAGATGACGATCGTCGGCGCCGTGGCGCTGGCCTTTGCGCTTTCGATGGCCGCACGCACGGCCGCCACGTCGTGGCCGTCGAGCGGACCGATCACGTTCCAGCCGTAGCTGGCGAAGCGTTTGCTCACATCGTCGACGTACCAGGGCGTCACTTCGCCGTCGATGCTGATGCCGTTGTCGTCGTACAGCGCCGTCAACTTGTTCAAGCGCCAGGCGCCGGCCAGCGCGCAGGCCTCGTGGCTGATGCCTTCCATCAGGCAGCCGTCGCCCATGAAGGCCCAGGTGCGGTGGTCGACGACCGCGTGGCCGGGGCGGTTGAACTCGGCGGCCAGCAGCTTTTCGGCCAACGCCATGCCCACCGCATTGGCCAGGCCCTGGCCGAGCGGGCCAGTGGTGGTTTCCACGCCCGGCGTCACGCCCACCTCGGGATGGCCCGGGGTCTTGCTGTGCAGCTGTCGGAAGCTGCGCAGTTCGCTCATCGGCAGGTCGTAGCCGCTGAGGTGCAGCAGCGCGTAGAGCAGCATGCTGCCGTGGCCGTTGGACAGCACGAAGCGGTCGCGGTCGGCCCAGTGCGGGTCGACCGGGTTGTGCTTCAGCGCACCGCCCCATAGCGCCACCGCCACCTCGGCCATGCCCATAGGCGCGCCGGGGTGGCCCGAATTGGCCTGCTGCACGGCGTCCATGGCCAGGGCGCGGATGGCGTTGGCCATCAGGGAGGTATCGTGGGTGAGGTCGGACATGGCGGCGCGCGCGGGGGGCGCTTGGGGGGCGGATGAACCGGGAAGAACGATTCTAGAAGCGCGCATCGGCCTGCCGATATTCCGGCGCTCAAGAAACCGAGCGCCGACCTTGCCACCGCACGCCGTGCCGACCTTGCTGCAGCCCGGCGGGCACTTCGTATCATCCACCGCCATGCACGGCCTGCACCTCACCGCCGACCTGCGCGGCTGCCCTGCGGCCGCGCCGCTGATGACCGACCCCGAGGCACTGCGCCGGCACTGCCTGCAGGCCGTGCAGCGGGCCGGACTGACGGCCGTGGGCGAGGTCTTCCACGTCTTCCCGCCGCCCGGCGGCGTCACCGGTGTCGTGCTGCTGGCCGAGTCGCACCTGGCAGTGCACACCTGGCCAGAAATCGGCGGCGTCACGCTGGACGTCTACGTCTGCAATCTGCACGGCGACAACCGCGTGCGCGCCGCCGAGTTGCTGGCGGGGCTGGAAGCCGGTTTCGGCGCCACGCAGGTGCACCACCAGCGGCTGGACCGCGGCACGCCGCGTGTCGCCTGAAAGGCATCCCCCTCGGGGGCCTGACGCAAGGCGGCAGGTCTGGGGGCGCTCTCAGCAGGCCAGCGCTCGGCGCGCGCGGTGCAGGCGCACGAAGAGGTTCTGTTCGCTGATGGCCAGCGTGCGGCAGACGTCCTCGGTGCTCTCGTCGCGCAGCAGCCGCAGTTCGACCACGTGGCGCAGCGTCGCGGGCAGGGCGCGGATGCGCGCCATCGTCTGCGCCAGGCGCTGGCGCTGTTCGGCCACTTCGTCGGGGCGCGGCTGCGGGCAGGCCAGCGTGTCGGCGGGGCTGCCACCTTCGCCGTCGTCGTCGCCGTCACCGTGAGCATCCAGGCTGTCGTGGCCGCAGCGCTGGCGGATCAGGTCGACGATCTTGTGCTTGAGGATGGCCACCAGCCAGCTGCGCAGCGCCGAGCGCCCGGCAAAACTCGCGCGGCCGGTGACCACGGCCTCGAAGACGTCGTGCACCAGGTCTTCGGCCAGCGCCGGGTCGAGCAGGCGGCGGCGCGCGTAGCTCACCAGGTAGTCACGGTGCGGCGCCAGTTCGGCCCAGCCGACGGCCAGCGGCGGCATGCCCGCGGTGCCGGGGGCGGTGTGCAGCGGGCGGGCCGTGGTGCGGGCGGCAGTGCGGGCGGGGGCGGTGTGCATGGGGTGTTTCCGGTCTGCAGGGGGTGACTACACTGTGCAAACCGCGCCTCGCGCCGGCCTCACCGAACATCACAGCCCGCTCACATCGGCGTCAAGTTGTGCTGTAAGAAGCTGCGCCGCCGGGCGACACCGAGTTCCCATGCCGAACATCCTCGTCGCCGAAGACCAGACCGACATCCGCGACCTGATCGTGCTGAACCTGCAGCAGGCCGGCTACGGCGTGCAGGCGGTGGCCGACGGCCAGGCGGCGCTCGACAGCCAGCTCGAACGCGCCAGCGATCTGCTCGTGCTCGACCTGATGATGCCCAGGCTGGACGGGCTGGAAGTCATCAAGGCGCTGCGCGGGCGCGGCCGCGCCACGCCGATCCTGATGCTCACCGCGAAAAGCACCGAACTCGACCGTGTGCTGGGCCTGGAACTCGGCGCCGACGACTACCTCACCAAGCCCTTCTCGATGGCCGAGCTGCTGGCACGCGTGAAGGCGCTGCTGCGCCGCGCCGAGTTGCTGCGCGCCGCGCAGGCGCCGGGCGCGCCGCAGGCCGTGCTGCGCAACGGCGAGCTCGAGATCGAACCCGGCCGGCGCGAGGCGCGTGTGGCCGGCAAGCCGCTGGAGTTCACGGCGCTGGAATTCGACCTGCTGCTGCACTTCGCCAGCCATCCCGGGCAGGTGTTCTCGCGCCCCCAGCTGCTGGACGCGGTGTGGGGCTACTCGCACGAAGGCTACGAGCACACCGTCACCACGCACATCAACCGCCTGCGCGCCAAGCTCGAGCAGGACCCGATGCAGCCACGTTTCATCCTCACAGTGCGTGGGGCGGGCTACAAGATGCGCGATGCGCCACGGTGACATGGGGCCCCCAAGCTCGCTGGCGCTCGCTACCCCCCGGGGGGGCCGTCCGCCAGCGGCCCGGCGGAGCCGGTTCCGCGGCGGGAAGCTTGATCTGGCCCTTGCGCGCGTTGCGTTGCCGGCCTCGGTATGCCTGTTTGCACGCCACCTGCAGATGCGCAGGGCGGCGGTGGCGCATGCGGGCGCAGGCCCCATGCGGGGTCGGCCATCAGGTGGATCATCGATGGCGGTGTTGATGGCGGTGTTGATGGCAGTGCGGTGGCACTGCCACCGTGGTCGATCGCGCGGCGGGTCGGAGCCCGCAGGCGACGCCGCCGCCCTGCCGCCACGAAAGCCCGTTCGCCGCGCGCCGGCGCACGTCCGCAGCGGGCCGAGAACGGGTCCATCGCATCGACGCGAAGTCGGCTTCGTGCTGCGCCAGCCGGGTCTGCGACGACAGACATGACCGTCCGCTTCCGCCTCGCGCTGACCGTCTTTCTCACTGGCCTGGCCACGGCCATCGGCGTGATCGTGGCCGTAGCGCTGGCCTTCCAGCGTTTCGATCACGAAGGCACCTGGCAGCGCGGCGACACCTTCCTGGGTCGCGTCGTGGCGCAGCACGCCGACCTGCTGGAACAGCAGCGCGCCGATCCCGAGGCCTTCGGCGCGTTTCTGCGCAGCCTGCTGCTGTTCGAACCCAACAGCCAGCTGTACCTGCTGGCGGCCGACGGCACCGTGCTGGCCAGCACCGGGCGCATGCAGCTGGCGCCCGGCTACAAGGTGGCGCTGCCACCCGTACGGCTGGCGGCTGCCGCGGCGGGCGGCGCGGGTCGCAGTGCGGCCTACGTGATGGGCGACGACCCCGAGTACATGAACACCGACGCCGTGGTGGCCGCGCGTGTGCTGCAGCGCTCGCTGATCCGCGCCGCCAGCGAAGCCGAGGGCTACCTCTACCTGGTCTGCCGCAAGCCGGGGCTGCCGGCGCCGCGCGCGGCGCTGCTGTGGGGCAGCCTGGCCTCGCCGGCGCTGGCCTCGGTGCTGACGGTGATCGTCTTCACCACGCTGCTGGCGGCCTGGATCATCGTCACCGTGACCCGCCCGCTGCGGGTGCTGAGCGACGAGGTCGCGATGGCGGCGCGTGAAGGATTCAGCATGACCGCCGGCATCCCGGCGCCGCCGCCTGGGGCGGGCCCGCGTGACGAGTTCGGCCGCCTGCGCGGTGGTTTCCACGCCCTGCTGTCGCGGCTGCGCCTGCAGTGGGACGAACTCAGCCGGCTCGACCGTTTCCGCCGCGAAAGCGTCAGCAACCTGTCGCATGACCTGCGCAGCCCGCTCACCGCCACCGTGGCCTGCCTGGAGACGCTGGAAACCCGCTGGCACGGTGACCCGGCACGCGCCGACGACCGCCGTCTGGTGGAGGTGGCACTGCGCAACACCCGCAACGCCGCCGGCATGGTGCGTTCGCTGGGCGACCTGGCGCTGCTCGACGAGCCCGAGTTCCGCCTCAACCCGATGCGCCTGGACTTGGCCGAGGTGCTGGACGACATCACGCTGCGTTTTGCCGAGCGCGCGGCGCGCCAGGGCGTGGCGCTCGCGTTCCGCCAGGACGGCGCAGCCGTGCCGGTGGCCGAGGTCGACGTCGAGCTCTTCGAGCGTGCGCTGGCCAACCTGCTGGACAACGCGCTCAAGCACACACCGGCGGGCGGTGCGATCACGGTGACCGCCGCATGCGAACCCGGCCGCGTGCGCGTCGTGGTGGCCGACAGCGGCGCGGGCATCGCGGCGGCCGACCTGCCGCACCTCTTCGACCGCCTCTACCAGGCCCGCCAGAGTGTCGCGCCGGCCAGCAGCGACGAAGGCAAGGGTCTGGGGCTGACGATCGTCAAGCGCATCGTCGAACTGCACCGCGGCGAGGTGGCGGTCAGCAGCGCGCCCGGGCAGGGCACTACGGTGACGCTGACACTGCCGGCCTGAACACGCATCCGGCGTGGGTGCGTGTCAACAGGCCCTCGAGCGCTGGCGCCGGCGTCACTGCGGATTCAGCCGCGACGCCGCCCGTGCTCAGCGACCGCGGTCCGGGCCCCGGCGGCGGTCGCGGTCGTCGTCACGGCGGTCATCGTCGCGGCGGTCCGAACGGTCGCGGTTCCGGTACCGGGTCTCCCGCGGGTAGTGGCTGCGCGGCAGGTCCACCCAAGGCCCCGACCGCGACTGGGCGTAACGCCAGCGGTCGTTGTCGTAGTAGTAGGTGTAGCCGCCTTGGGCGTAGTAGCCGTCGCCGCCCAGTTCGACGATCAGGGGCAGTGCAGGTACCGCGATGCCGACGCCGATGTCCACCCCGCGGCCGCGGCCGACGGGTGCGACGACGCAGGCGCTGAGCAGCAGTGCGGCCAGGGGCAGGGCGAGGAATGACTTGCGCATAAGGATCCTCCATTCCGGGCGACGCGCCAGCAGGCTTGCCATGCACAAGCGCCCGGTCCGTGCTCAGCGTGCTGCGTGGCTGCTGCGACGTCGGTTCGACGGCGAACACAGGCCGCGGCGGTCGCAGCCTGGCGGTGTTCGCCAACGCACCGATGCGCGGCGCAGACCGGCCTAGAGTCGGTTCAACGGGCCAGGCATGCACAGCAGCGCCCGCACTTCGTCGCCGCTTGAGTGCGGACTAGGGAATCAACCATGAACCGAATCGTCTGGCTTGTCGGCGCCGTCGTCATCGTCCTGTTCATCCTCGGATTTTTCGGCCTGCGCTGAGCAGGCCTGCGGATGCCGGCGGGCAGGGCGAACACGCTTCTCACTCCTGAAACCAAGGAAATACCATGACTACCAACTACGTCGCGCGCGACAACTTCGGCATGTACGCCAGCAACGACGGTTCCGGCCCCGGGCCGCAACTGATGGGCGCCAACACGCTGCTCGGCAACGACGTCTACAACATGGACGGCGAGGATCTGGGCGACATCAAGGAATTCATGCTCGACATGGCCTCGGGCAAGGTGGCCTACGCGGTGCTGTCCTTCGGCGGCCTGTTCGGCATGGGCGACAAGCTCTTTGCCGTGCCGTGGGCCGCGCTGACACTCGACACCGAGAACAAGCGCTTCACGCTGAAGGTGCCCAAGGCCGTGCTCAAGGACGCGCCGGGCTTCGACCAGGGGCGCTGGCCGTCGATGTCGGACAAGACCTGGGCCCGCGGCGTGCACGACTTCTACGGCACGCCCTACCAGGGCTGAACGAGCCCGGCGAGAGCGGGCTGCGCCAGGCTGACGGGCTCGCTCAGGCGCGGCCCGTGCGCCTGAGCCGCCTGCGCCGCGCGAGCCAGACCCCGGCGCCGGTCAGCAGCAGCGCCAGCAGCAGCCAGCCTTCCAGGTGCTGCAGACGGCCCAGCAGGCGCTGGGCCGCCTCGCCAAAGAACCAGCCGGCGCCACCGACCGCGCCTGCCCACAGCAGCGCGCCCAGCGCGTTCAGGACGACGAAGCGCCCCGCCGGCAGGCCCGACGTGCCGATGAGCAGCGGCCCCGCCAGCCGCAGGCCATAGGCAAAGCGCACGCCGATGACCATCGCCGCCGGCCAGCGTTGCAGGCCACGTTCGAGCCGTGCGCGCTGGCTGCCGAGGGCAGGCCAGCGGCGCAGCAGCGCTGCGCCGTGGCGGCGGCCGACCCAGAACAAGAGCTGGTCGCCGGCGAAGCCCGCCGCCGCAGCAATGCCGAACACGGCCAGCGGGTCGAGCCAGCCGCGGTGCGCCGCGAAGCCGGCCAGCAACAGCACCGTTTCACCTTCGAGCAGGCAGCCCAGCGCCAGCGCCCAGTAGCCGTGGGTCTGGAACAGGTCGTGCCACATCAGCCGGTTCTACCCTGATCCGGCGCGGCAGCGGCGCTGCTTTCGCCTATGTCACATTCAGCGGCCAGGGTGCCAGGGTGCGCCGCTGGTCTTAGACCGGTCTTAAGTCGGGCGCGCGGCAGACACAGGGCGCCAAGGCCATGGCGACTCGGGCCACCGTTCTGCGACGGGCGGACGTCACTTGCCACGGCGGGACTGGTCGCTGACGCGCGGTGCGTGAGGCGGGCGACTACGATGGCTGCATGGCCTCTACCGCTGCGCCTGCCGCCCGACGCACGACGCTGGGCAAACTCGTGCCGCCGCGGCTGGGCCGCGTCTTCGGCCGCGAGCGGCTGTTTGCACTGCTCGACGCCCAGGCCTCGCAGCCGGCCACCTGGGTCTGGGGCCCTCCGGGCGCTGGCAAGACGACGCTGGTGGCCACCTACAACGAACGCGCCATCGGCAGCACGACGCTGTGGCTGCAGCTCGACGCGCAGGACGCCGATGCCGCCACCTTCGCGCACTTTCTCGGCCTGGCGCTGGCCGCCGCCAGGCCGCGTGGGCGACGCGGGCTGCCGCAGCCCAGTGCTGACGACTTGCGCGACACCCCGGCCTACCTGCTGCGCCTGCTCAGCGCGCTGTCTCTGGCGCTGGCCACGCCAGCGCCCGGCCGCTGGTCGCTGGTGCTGGACAACGTGCAGGAACTGTCGCCCTTGTCGCCGCTGCACGCCGGTCTGGCCGCTGCACTGCCGCAGTTGCCGCCAGGCGCGCGCGTGTTGTTCATCAGCCGCGACCCGCCCCCGCCGGCCTATGCGCGCGCGCTGGCCACGCAGCAGCTGGCGCTGATCGACGCGCCGGCGCTGCACTTCAGCCTGGACGAGGCGCGCAAGCTGGCGCAACTGCACGGCGCAGTGGTTTCCGCCGAAGCGCTGCACCACAGCAGCGCCGGCTGGGCTGCCGCGATGATCCTGATGCTGGCGGGTGGAAACGGGAACGGGAACGGGAACGGAGACGGGAGCGGGAGCGGGAACGGAGACGGCAGCGTCGAAAGCCCCGGCCTCGGCGTCGCGCCCGCCGACACCGCGGATGCGCAGGGCGCCACCGCCATCGACACGGCAGCGCGGGCGCGGCTGTTCGATTTTTTCGCCGCCGAGGTGCTGGCCACGATGCCGGCCGACGACGCCGAAGCGCTGTGCTGCATCGCCTTCCTGCCCAGCGCCACGCCGGCGATGGCAACCGCACTCAGCGGCCAGGCCACGGCCGGTGCGCTGCTGGCCACGCTGGCCGCGCGCAGCCTGTTCACGGAGCGGCGCGCCGGTGCCGAGCCGGTTTACACCTTCCATGCCCTGTTCGGCGCCTTCCTGCGTTCGCAAGCCGCGGCCACGCGGCCGGCGGCGACGCTGCAGGCGCTGCAGCGCGCGGCGGCCGGTGTGCTGGCCTCGCAGGGCCAGGTCGACGTGGCGATCACGCAGCTGCTGCAGGCCGCCGCCTGGGACGACGCAGCGAGCTTGCTGCTGCGCCATGTCGGCGGCTTCGTCGCGCAGGGCCGCACGCCCTCGGTGCTGGCCTGGATCGCCGCGCTGCCGGCGCAGCATCTGCCGCCGCTGCTGTACTGGCGTGGTTTCTGTCGCATGGGCCTGGAGCCGCAGGCCGCGCTGGACGACTTGCTGGCCGCGGCCGCAGAGCCCGCCAGCTGGGCCGACGCACTGCCGATCGCCGCTGCGGCGGCCGACACCATCGTGTCGCTCGGCGCCTGTTTCGAAGGCCTGGAACGTTGGCTGCCGACCTTGACCGAGCACGCGCCGGCGTACCTGGCCCAGCGTGCACTGCAGCCCGACGTCGAACGCGACCTGCGCATCGTGCCCGGCCTGCTGGCCGCCTATGTGCACCGGCGCACTGCCGACCCGTTGACGGCACGGCTGGCCGACGTCGCCGAAGCGCTGCTCGACCAGCCGCAGGCGCGCAGCCAGCGCATCCTGCTCGGCTCGTTCGCGGTGTACCTGCTGTGGACCGGCCAGCTGGCGCGGCTGGACCGCACGATGGCGCAGATCGACCGCCTGTGCAGCGCGGCGCAGGACAGCGCGGCGCTGACGCGGCTGCGCTGGTACGGCACCGGCGTGCTGATTCGCTCGCTGCGCGGCCAGGTCGACGCCGCGCTGGCCGACGCCCAGGCCGCGCTGGATCTGGTCGGCGAGCAGCCGGCACTGCAAGCCCGCGCCCACCTGCTGGTGGTGCTGGCTGCACTGACCGCGCGCGACGCACCGCGCGCACGCCGGCACCTGGCCGAAGCCACCGCGCGCGTGGCGCCGTCCGACCCGATCAACGTCACGACCTACGAGTTTCAATGCGCGCTTCTGGCGCTGCTCGATGGCGAATGGGCCGAAGCCGACCGCTTGATGCGCGCGTCGCTGGCCAGCGCACCGGCCTCGGGCTGGCCGCTGCGCGTCAACATCGCCCAGCTCGGCGCGGCGATGGCGGCGACCCAGGTCGGCGACTTCGAGCGCGCTGAGCGCACGCTGGCCGCAGCGCGTGCCGAACCCTTCTTCGCGGTCTGCCGCTTCCACCACTGGATCGGCGCGCTGGTGGCGGCCGACCTGGCCGACCGCCGCGGCGACACCCCCGGCAGCCTGGCGGCGCTGCGCAATGCGTTCACGGTGGCGCGCGAACACGGCTACGACCACGGGCCGCTGCCGTATTGCTGCGGCGACACCATGTCGCGGCTGTGCGCGCTGGCGCTGCAGCACGACATCGACCGCGCCTTCGCACTGCGCCTGATCGGCCGCTACGCGCTGCCGGTACCGGCCAGCGCGCTGCGCGGCGCCGCGGCAATGCACTGGCCCTGGCCGCTGCGCGTCGTCTGCCTGGGCCGCTTTGCCATCGATGTCAACGGCGCCGGCGCGCCGGCCTCGCGCAAGGAAAGCCGCAAGCCGCTGGACCTGCTGAAGCTGCTGGTGGCACTGGGTGCCTATGGTGGCCGCGGTGTGCGCACCGAGCGGCTGGCCGCGTTGCTGTGGCCGCAGATGGAAGGCGACGCGGCGCAGAACTCGCTGGACAACGCGGTGCACCGGCTGCGCAAGCTGGTGGGTGAGCGACAGGTGCTGCTGCAGGCCGGTGCGCTGAGCCTGAACCCGGCCACGGTGTGGGTCGACGTGGCGGCGCTGGAGCTGGTGCTGGGCGGAGAGCCGCACGCCACCGCTGCAATCTCGGCGGTGGTGGACGAGGCGCTGTCGCTGTACCAGGGCGACTTTCTCGCCGACGACGACGCGCACCCAGAGGTTTTGCAGGCGCGCAGCCGGCTGCAGGCGCTGTTCCTGCGCCGGCTTGCGGCATGCGCCGCGGCGCTGCAGGCGCAGGGCCGCAGCGAGGCCGCGGCCGAGGTCTACCGCCGCATCGTCGAGCGCGACCCGCTGGCCGAAGCGGTGGTGCGGCAGTGGATGCGCTGCCTGATGCAACTCGGCCGCCGCGCCGAAGCTTATGCGGCTTACCGCGCGTGCCGGCAGCAGCTGTCGGTGCTGCTGCAGATCAAGCCGGCGGCCGAGACCGAAACGCTGGCGGCCAGCCTGCGTGAGCCCGACGACACGCCAGATCGCGAATCCTTAAGCGATCTCTAGGCCCCGGCGCCGTAGCCTGCGGCCATGAACTGCTGCCGGCCGAGCCCCCGATGAACTGCATCCCTGTCGATCGCCGCGCGCTGCTGCGCCGCGGCCTGGCGCTGGCCACCGCGCTGGCGGTACCACGCACTGCGCACTTGCAGACGAACACAGCTGTGCCCCCGATCGCGCCAGCGACCCTGCGGCTGCTGTGCACTGGCCCGGCGGGCAGCATCCCCGACACCATCGCGCGGCGTTATGCCCAGGCGCTGAGCGACCGCCATGCCGGCGGTGTGGTGGTGGACAACAAGGTCGGTGCCGCCGGGCAGTTGGCGGTGGCGGCGCTGAAGCAGGCCCTGCCCGACGGCGGCACGCTGCTGCTGGCGCAGGGCGCGGTGGCCACCGTCTACCCGTGGCTGTACACGCGGCTGGCCTACGACCCGGTGGCCGACTTGAAGCCGGTGTCGATGGCGGCCGAAGCCACGCTGGCGCTGGCCGTCGGGCCTGCGGTCCCCGACAGCGTGATGACGCTGGCCGATCTGGTGGCCTGGCTCAAACGCAACCCGCAGCAGGCCAACTGCGGCTCGCCCGGCATCGGCACGCTGCCGCATCTGCTGGGCGCGGCCTTCCTGCGCGAAGCCCAGATCGACGCCCAGCACGTGGCCTATCCCGGTGGCCCTGCGGCGCTGGTGGACCTGATGGGCGGCCGCTTGCCGCTGCTCGTGCTGCCCGAAGGCATCTTGCGCCAGCACCAGGCCAGCGGCCGGCTGCGCGTGCTGGCCACATCGGGGCTCGGGCGCAGCACGTTCCTGCCCGCCGTGGCCAGCTTTGCCGAGCAGGGGTTCCCGACCCTGGTCGTGCGCGAGTGGTTTGCCTTCTTTGCACCGGGCGCCACGCCAGCGGCCGTGGTCGAGGCCGCGTCGTCGGCCCTGCGCCGGGCCGCTGCGCAGCCGCTGGTCAGCGGCGCGCTGGCGGATGCCGGCATGGCCGCCGTGGCCGGCACGCCGGTGGCGCTGGCCGAGCGCATCGCCACCGAGCAGCGCTACTGGCAAGGCGTGCTGCGCGCCACCGGCATCCGCGCCGAATGAACAGCGCCGCAGCCACCTGGGACGCCGCCGCCCAAGGCTGGCACGACAGCGGCCCGCAGGTGCGGGCTTGGCTGCACGACGCGACGGCGGCGCTGCTCGACGCCGCGGGCATCGAGGCCGGCATGCAGGTGCTGGATGTGGCCGCGGGTGCCGGCGACCAGACGCTGGACATTGCACGCCGCGTCGGCATACGCGGCCGCGTGCTGGCCACCGACGTGTCGCCGTGCCTGGTGGCGCTGGGTGCAGCAGCGCTGCGCGGCGCGGGCCTGCACAACGTCGATTGGCGTGTCGCCGACGTGCAAGCGCTGGGCCTGGCCGGCGCCGGCTTCGACGCCGCGGTGTGCCGACTGGGGCTGATGTTCTGCCCGCAACCGGCGCTGGCGCTGCGCGCGCTGCACGACGCTTTGCGCCCTGGCGCGCGGGCCGCGGTGCTGGTCTTCGGCAGCCCCGAAGGCAACCCCTGCATCACGGCGCTGGCGCGCATTGCGCAGCGCCATGCAGGCAGCGCGCCGGGCGACCCCTTCGCACCCGGCACGCTGCTGAGCCTGGGCCGGCCCGGCCTGCTGGCGCAGTTGCTGGGCGACAGCGGATTCGAGGACGTGCGGGTGGACAGCATCGAAACGCCGTTCGTGCTGCCGTCGGTCCAGCACTACATCCATTTCCTGCGCAGCGCCGCTGCGCCCGTCATCGCGCAATGGCAGGCGCTACCGGCCGCAGCGCAGCAGGCGGCTTGGGATGAGCTGACGTCTCAATTGAGTGTATTCACCGAGACCGGCGTTTGGCGCGGCCCCAACCGGCTGTTGCTGGCGTCGGGCCGTGCCAGCCAC
>Ga0105047_10001914_pt1 | contig 37466 bp, 35 predicted proteins | sample MAT04_FD_78384 | JGI IMG/M metagenome (GOLD analysis project Ga0105047, IMG submission 78384) | Freshwater microbial communities from Lake Fryxell liftoff mats and glacier meltwater in Antarctica - MAT-04 (megahit assembly) | ecosystem: Environmental > Aquatic > Freshwater > Ice > Liftoff... | reverse complement strand
TGCCCGAAACTTAATCAGCTGTCGCAATGCCAGGCATTGCAGTCACACCAGCTGGTAATCCTGAAGTAGAAATAGTGTAATTACCAGCTGTAGCTGAGAAGTGAGTGGCGGATACCCACTGAGCGCTTAAAGTCAATTTAAAATACGCTTCAGCAGTGGTGACAGATGATGTAGTAAAAACGACTAGACAGCTCCCAGGTGCGGTTGCTGCCTTCATTCTGTCACAACGCATGTAACTCTCGCCTGCCGATTGTGCTGCTTGAACCTGAGCTGCATGTGTTAAGTACCCCAAACTCGTTCCCATCAGCGTCAACAACAGGAATAGAACGTTAATTGCCTTTTGAAAGGTTTTTTTCATAAATCCCGATTACAGAAAATGCAAAAATACTGCATTTAAATTTAATAGACTACTCAATAGTGGAGTATTGATTGAAAAAAAACAAGCTGTAAAACAGCTAGTAATCTTTGACAATATCAGCACCTTCTTATGGATTACCAACCAACGTTTCTGTAAAGAAATCAAGCGTTCTTTGCATTGCCAAAGTGAAGCTTGCTCCACTAATATTATGTCCACCCTGCTTGTACTCAAATACTTGGTGCGGCACTTGTGTCTTGCTCAGAAGCTCCTCGAGGTCTCTCGTGTAATTGATTGAAACGACTTGATCATCTTCTGCATGGTGAACTGCAATCGAGCTCTTAATCTCATTTAAATAGTTGGTCGGCGCAACTTCTTTCCAAAAAGCACTGGTCGGTTCAAACTCTCCATGTGCTTTGGCGAGTTCAGTTCTTTTTTTCTGTCGATCCTGATCTAATTCAGGCGGACGATACGACAAATCATTTAGCTTATACTTCTGAAAATCTTCATAGGTGTACACGGCACCTGCCCATATGACCGCAGCAGGGATAGTAGGTCGCACTGCCAAGCTCCGTAGCACGATGTTGCCTGCCATGCTATGTCCCCACAAACCCACTCGTTGTGGATTCACAAAAGAACTTGATTGAAGCGCAGCATATGCATTGAGAGTATCAGCTATATAGTCCCCAGAATAGTATGCTCCACTTGCCTGTCCTTCGGATTGACCATGACCGCGTAGATCAATTTTCAGAACCACGAAACCATTTTTGGCAAGCGCATCAACATACTGGACGTACTTTTCTTGCGTTCTATAGAGTGTAGGAGGAATATACCCGTGAATGAACACAACTGCAGGCCAGCCACCTTCTGGCTGATCACCTTTGGGTCGAGTGAGTAACGCGTTGATTCGTAATCCGTCTGAATCATAGCTTGTTAAGTAAGAATCATACGCTGCATTTGTTGAAATGAATTGCTCATTTTCCAATGTACTTTGATATACTTTTTGACGTAAAAAAGGGATTGTCATTTCCTGAAAAAAAGTTGAGTTAGCTGGGGAAACTGTATTTTCATGCACTTCTTGAAGTTCGGAAAGTGGATTGGGAAAGAATGGGATAAAAACTGGCTGGTACAGCCTAACAAAAAGAAAAACGAGAATGAGACCCGAGAGAAACATGAGAATGGGGAAAAGTTTTTTCATGTCGTACATCTTTACGTAGAGTCATATTTTATCATATTGGAACAATTAAACAGCAAAATCCTGGACAGTAGGCTTGTCTTCACCTCACTTCTTTTCTTGATATAGTCATACTTTTATGACATGAGTCTAGAAATGGAATCTCCAGCTGAGCAAAAAATAGGAAGAGTTGGCTTCAGAAAAGCGATGACGGGACTAGTCAAGCTAGGCATCATGACAAAAAGAAGATTCTTTCATGATGTAAACACGATTCAAAATAATTTGAGCAGATTGTATTTATCTAATCTTGATCTTCACCGCACCTGATGAGTGCAGAAGAAATGCTGAATCAAACAAAAAATAATGTTACCACTAAAAATAAGCTACAGGTTTTTCAAAAGTTACAACAGTCATATCCTGGATTAAGATTTGGCGATAAAGTATTTGAATTGAAAGTCTAGAGTATAATAAAGGATTCATGTTACTCGAAGCACTCAATCTATCTAAATCTGTGGGAAGTAAATATCTTTTTCAAAACGCATCATTTAGCATCGTGCCCGGAGAAAAAATTGCCTTAATTGGCAGAAATGGCTATGGAAAGACGACCCTTTTAAAAATCTTAAGTGGAGAGGATCATGACTTTGAAGGCCATATTCACATGCGCAAAGGAACACGCATAACCCTCACGCAGCAAGAACATATTCGCGCAACACAACACTCACCGCTCGAATATATTTTGAAGGATGTCCCTGATTTTTACTCGTACAAAAAAATTCTTGATGCGTATGAGAAAGGACTTAGTACAAATATTAATCAATATCTTGCTACCCTAGAGTCTTTTACTGAAAAAAAGTACTTCAATCTAGTTGAGTCCATTTTAAGTACCCTGACAGATTTTCACATCTCCAAAGAAGCTGCACGTCTGCCAATGACAAATTTATCTGGTGGTGAAAAAAGGTACGTAGAAATGACACGAATGATGTTTTCTCAGTCAGACCTCTTATTAATTGATGAACCAACAAACCACATGGACTATAAAGGGAAAGAGCGATTCATAGCCTGGATGAAGTCTTTACCACAAACCATTCTTGTCGTAACCCATGACCGGGATGTACTCAAGCAAGTCACAAAAATCATGGAGTTAAAGGATCAAAAATTGAGCATTTTTAAAGGAAATTTTGATAGTTACATTACTCAGAACTCAACACAAACGCTATCATCAGTTAAGTTGTACACCGATCAGTTAAATCGTCTTGAAGAAGCTAAAAAAAGAGTTGAGTGGGGTTTACAAATGCGGGCAAAAAGTAAGGCTTGGAAAATTCGATATGATCACTGGGTCAAAGACTACGAAAAAATGAAAGCAGAAACCGTGAAGCCATCATTTTGGATTGATCAAACTTCTGTAGATGCCCTGGACCAAAAAGTAGTGGATTCGTATCAAAAATTCAAAGAGAAAAACATCAAAATTTCAGTTTCAAATGACAACAAAAGAGACGGTGTTTTAATTTGGGCAAGAAAACTTGCGCTGGGATACAATGAACCCGTTTTTGATAATCTCAATTTCACTCTCAGTAGTGCTGATCGGATTTTTATTAAAGGCAAAAATGGAGCTGGAAAAAGCACGTTGGTCCGGACACTCATGTCTTTAATCCAGAATCAAGAACCCACCGCACTGCAGTTGGAAGGTGAAGTGAAGCTGGGCAGTGACTTAAAAATTGGCGAGTACCAGCAAGAAATTCATGAGCGATACTTGTTACTCCCTCTCGCCGAAGCGATCCGCATGAGTTACGAAGAAAAAAAGGTTGGAATTACTGATCAAAAGATTAGAGAACTTCTTTCGCATTATCTCTTTCATCCCACATTAGATGCTGGGCAAAAAATTGCCAATCTTTCTGGAGGACAAAAAGCTCGCTTCCAATTAATGAGAATGTTTATTGGTGAACCAAATCTTTTGATTCTTGACGAGCCTACCAACCATTTAGACTTACCTTCTATTGAAGAACTTGAAAATGCTCTCGATCGATTCTCGGGTGGTATTCTCTACATTTCTCACGACACCTACTTTATTGACCGATTGGGTGGGAAAGTGGTGGAGCTGTAATAAGTTCTCGCATGTGAACTATCGTTTTAAGAAGTTTTTTGAGCGTGCAAGACAATCACGTGACTGTACTCAGCATCTGCCCCAGAAATATGCCTCATTTCACCTTGTTGACGACCATACACAGTATTAAGCCAAGTAATTGCTTGACTTTTACTTATACTCTTTTTTTGACCAGCAGCTCTGTTTTCTAGGTAAATCACATTCTCTTCTACAGCTATGCGTTCTCCATTAAAATCGATATCAATCATTAGGGTTGGATTACAATTTTTTGTGAGCAGTGCTTCATATATGGAAAACATTGTCTTTGCTCTGAGCTTCCAACGTTTCTCGTTTTCGCCTGAGCTCACTGAAAAAATGAGATGTCCATTTGTTGCAGCAACCATGATAACTTTTCTTATAAACTCCTCCGGATTCCGCACCATTTCTGGCTCTATTCTTCATGCTGCGACCAAATCATAGCTCTGTCTAGAGCTGGCAGCTTGATCAAGAAAGCTCAGTTCGTCAGCGGCAACCACTCTACACCCATCGGGAAATGTGACGCCCTGTTTTTGTATTTCAGCTAAATTAAAGTTCGCGCTTGAAGCGTAATCTCCGTTTCTATCGACTAAATGAATCATACTTGGCAGACTAACAAATTCTGCATTCCGGTAGTGTATCGCAAGCTCTATTTCTCCACTACTCGCCCCTAGTCCCAGTTGGGATAACTGATCAAAGTCTTGAGGAATCTTTCTCTCTAACCTCAGTTTTTCCATCACTGCAATGGCTTGCGCTGATGCTAAATCTATCTCGCTCAAGGCGAGTGTATTCAAAAAACGAACTTCACGAACTATGTTATTCATTCTAACCAATGAAATTATTGGAGTAGCAAAAACTGTACTCCTATCTTGATTAAAAGCAACCAATCCCCTGTTTTCAAGAAATGATAAAGTGTCATTCACTGTCTCTGGAGACACTCTCAATTCTTTTTGATACGCAGCAACCGCTCGCTCTAGGCAGAGTCTTGGGAATGCAGGATTACATTCAGCAAGTTGCCGGCTACTTCAGAGACCTGCCGATCATCATAACCAAGTAGGTTAAGCATGCTAAATCAATCTCTGTATTAATCAATCTGTAAACTTGCTTAGACTTTGGGCGGAAGCGCTATATATCCATCTTTTTCAATAGTGTCAATCAAACTCTTCACATTCACTAGGCTTTCTTTATACTCGATGGCTACTTTTCCCTGCGCATAGCTTGTTTGAGCACTTATTACACCGTCTAGTTCTTCCAGCGCATCATCAATATTCATGGCGCAGCTTGTACAGTGCATGCCTTCAATTTTTAACGTAATTTGAGAATTCCCAGCTTCTGATTTTGTTTTTTTAGTAAAGATATTAAACATATTAAATCACCTCCATGATACCTTTATACATGCCCATTGAACAGTTGAACGGATACTTTCCAGGTTTTGTAGGAGTAAAAGTAACTGTTTGACGATCGGTTGGTGCAAGTTGTAAAGAAATATTGAAGGACTTCATCAGGAAACTACTTGCGCAAGAAAAAGTATCTTTGGTGGTGAGTGTTAACTCTACTGGGACTCCCACTTTTACTTTGAAAGAGTTGGGAAGATACCCATTGTCAACGACTTGGACAGCCACTTTTTGAATGCCATTTTGAGTGTTTGCTTCAATTGTAGCTCCCTGTTCTATATTAAATCTTTCGTCCGAAAAAAAGTAGGTGATTGGTTGAGTAAAAGTACTAAATGTGATTGGTGAGTTCAGCACCACCAAAATCCCATTTACACTTGCAGAAGCCATAAGGATTAAAGCCACTGCGGCGAACTTCATAAACCGATCTTGAAATACTTCTGAAAGCCGGGCGGTTGCGACACCAATTAAAGCGAATAATGGCGAAGTGCCAAGTACAAAAACACCGAGAATCATTGCCCCTGAAATCCCACTTCCAGAACTAATAGCAAGCACCTCCATGGATTGCGTGACTCCACACGGAATTAGAATTGTCATCACACCCAAAATAGCTGGTGTAAAGAAGGCTCTTCCACGAGTGGAGTTTTTTAACCATTTGCGCACAAAACGAGGCGGTTGAATCACCATGTACTTAAAGATAGGATGTACTTTTAATAAGTTCATTGCGGTACCAAACATGAAGAGTGCCGCTATCCCCTGAAAAATCAATCGAGCTGTGAGTGTAAGTTGAAGTTTGCCACCGATCCAGCCCAAGAAAAAACCCAACACAGTATACGCCACCAATTTTGCTGCTAAAAAGAGGGTCACCGGCATCCAGTCTAATTTGTCAAACGATCCAGTCGCTAGTTGTTTAGCATGCGCCGAATCCCTTTCAGTCGCATCATGTAATTCCGACTCTTTTTGATTTGCAATCACACTCGCAAGCAAACCGCCTTGAACAGCAAGGCATGATAATCCACCTGTTGTGAGTCCAGTTAAAAAAATGACAAATAAGTTCATTATTTCTCCAATTTACAGTTTGATTGTTTTTAATCGTAGAGCATTCAGCACCACACTCACACTTGAAAAAGCCATCGCAGCACCTGCAATTGCCGGATTTAATAAGACCCCCCAAATTGGATAGAGCAGGCCTGCCGCAACTGGAATTCCAACCACGTTGTAGAAAAAAGCCCAGAACAAATTTTGCTTTATCGTGCTCATGGTTGATCTTGCAAGGGTAACAGTCTTTGGCAATTTGGAAATGTTGCCACCAAGTAAAGTGATGCCGGCAGACTCTATCGCAACATCTGTTCCTGTTCCCATAGCAACTCCTACATCCGCAGTAGCCAGAGCAGGCGCATCATTAATTCCATCACCCACCATCGCAACTCGATAGCCTTGAGACTGCAGTTTTTTAATCTCCCCAGCCTTCTCACCTGGCAAAACTTCAGCAATAACATGATCAATATCAACTTGCAGAGCAATGTACTCTGCAGTCTTTTGATTATCTCCAGTGAGCATCGCTACTTTGATTCCCTGTTTGTGAAGTTGAGCGACTGTCTGTTTTGCATCGTCCTTAATCGTGTCTGCGATCGCAAAATACCCAATGACTTGATTTAGTTTTATCAAGAGTACTGGAGTCTTGCCTTGAGATGTAAAAGTGTCAACAACTGCTTGGTCGAGTTGAGTTGATAAATCTGCAGCCAACTTCAAGTTACCTACAAAATACTCGGTTCCCTTAATCGTACCCTTGAGACCTTTGCCCTCAATAGCTAAAAAGTGAGTCACTTTATCTAAAACGATTTTTTGCTGCTGAGCTTTTTGAACCATGGCCAAGGCTAAGGGATGCTCTGAGAGACTTTCCAGTGAGGCTAAGATTTTAAGAATGTCTGCCTCAGCAAAGCCTTTCACAGCATGAATATCAGTAACTACTGGCAAACCTTTGGTGATCGTACCCGTTTTATCCATCACAATATAGTTAATGCCATTCATTTTTTCTAGATTTTCTGCATTCTTAATTAGGATGCCATTTTGAGCGGCTTTACCAACTCCCACGATGACTGCCGTTGGTGTCGCAAGACCCATCGCGCAAGGACAAGCAATCACTAAGATTCCTACAAAGCAAGTAATTCCTAAAGTGAGTGCTTGAGAAAATGGCATGAATTGTGATCCTACAACAATCCAAACGAGCAATACCATGATTGCGAGCACTAATACAACTGGCACAAAAATCGCAGAAACTTGATCAGCTAGCTGCTCAATTGGCGCCTTTGAACCTTGTGCTTCTTCAACCATGGCAATAATTTGCGAGAGCATGGTGTTCTTGCCAACTTGTGTGACCTTGACTTGTATCGATCCTTGCTTGTTAATCGTTGCGCCAATTACTTTATCACCCATATTCTTATCAATTGGAAGTGGTTCACCAGAAATCATTGATTCATCAATTGAAGTACTGCCTTCTATGATTTCGCCATCAAGTGCAATCTTTTGTCCAGGCTTTACGATCAGAATATCATTGACCACCACTTCATCGATTGGGATTTCAATTTGATTTCCACCTCTGAGCACAACAGCACTCTTGGCTTGTAGGCCCAGTAATTTTTCAATTGCTTCACCAGTTTTTAGCTTTGATCGTGCTTCTAAAAATTTACCGAGTGTAATAAAACCAATCACGACAATCGTTACGTCGTAATATGACTGAGAAGTATTTATGTAGGGAGCTAATACTTTTTCAAATGCGGTAAGTAAAAAGCTAAATAAGAAGGCAACCAGTGTGCCCATTCCCACCAGTGTGTCCATGTTTGCCACTCGATATTTTATAAATCGCTGGACACCTTTGAGATATGGTAATCCTATCACAAACAACGAGTAGGTTGCCAAAATTGGCAACAAGTGGTGTAAGAAAACAGAAACTACATCCGGCATTGCCGACCATAAATGAAGAGGAGCTGCGCCCACTTCCCAGGTCATCATCAAAATACTGACCATCATAAATGGAGTAATAATTTTGAGATGCTGTTGATAGGTAGATAATTCTTTCAACTTCCGTTCTTTGACCGATGTGTCTGAAGAAATCGGCGTCATCATGTCATGTCCTTCATGCATCGAATGATTCATCGTGCTTTGCGACGCTTTTTTTTCAATTAATGTGTAGCCAAGTTTATCAATTTCTTGATTCATTTGGGTCACATCAACCTTCTGAGGATCGAAAGTTACTTTCGCCTTTTCTGTCCCAAAGTTCACTTCGCATGCCTCTACCCCACTGAGTTTACTTAACTTTCTTTTAATCGTGCTGGCGCATGAGGCACAATGCATGCCGACTATATCCAACGATTTAACTTGACTGTTTTTTGACATATTTTTCCGGCTTTTCTTGGAACTTTTTCAAGCATCCACTTGCACAAAAATGATACCGTTGATTTTGGAATTCTGTACTTGCCGCTGCGGTTTTTGGCGATACACGCATCAGACATACTGGGTCATGGACGATGGGTACGAGATCTTTCATTTGGAGTAAAAGGATATCTGCGATAGTTCCATCCTGTTGTTGATCAATGAGCACATCTCTGAATAGATCACTGGCAGTCATAATTTTCGAGTTGGCTAATTTGTAATACACTTGTTTACCCTCCCGCTTGGAAATCAAGACTCCTACATCACGTAAAATCGTTAAGTGTTGGCTAATATTCGCTTGAGGCAAATCGAGCATTTCGTAAATATCGGAGACACACAGTTCCTGATCCCGGAGTAAATGGATAATTTCTAAACGACGAGGGTGAGCCAGGGCTTTTAAGATTTGCGCATGAAGTTCAAAAATTTTTGAATACATATTCGAATAATAGAATATGTATTAAAATGAGTCAATGATCTATTCACATGAGCAAGTTTGCACTCTTATCAAAAAGAGCGCATACTCGACCCTATATTCATTGACGTTTACTCAAGTAATTGAAAGGAAATAACTATGACAGGATTTCTACAGAACATTGAGGATGTCACCCTCGCAAATGACTACTTCCGGCAGGTGCTCTACACTGGTCAGCATGCACAACTAGTAGTTATGTCACTCAAGCCACAAGAAACAATTGGTCTTGAAGTACATGAAGTAGTTGACCAGTTTTTACGAGTAGAGACAGGTGAGGGCACACTCATCATGAACGGTGAGGAACGGTCGATCCAAGAGGGAGATGCATTTGTTGTGCCAGCTGGGACTCAGCATAATGTTATCAACACTTCTTCAGAAAAACCGCTCAAACTTTATACGATTTACTCTCCGCCGCATCACAAAGATGGAACGAAACATACAACCAAACAGGAAGCAGAAATGGACAAAGAAGATCACTTATAGCTGGGAGTTGCGCCAAAGCCACAAAAAGCGTGAAGATAGGTACACCAATAATCTGATGTTGAAGCTGATCGCTACTTGCAAGCTGTGTCAGCTCAAGCGCTTGCAGTTCATCCACATAGAAAATTTTTCAACACAGATGCAGAATTTCCCTTTCGCTCTTTTGAGCTCATCAGTATAGCTACACGGCTATAGAGGGTGGGGGCCCTTAGACCCCCAGCAGTTCCTCGATCACGTAAATCTCAAAAATTACTGCTCCCATGCCATGATAAATTCCGGAGAGAAACGTGGGCGTATTCTTTAAGTCCCATACTGTCGGCGAACTTCGAAGGTTTTCTAGTAATGCCGGTGTGAATCGCACTTCACCTTTCACCATGGCCATGTAAAGGTGATGAATTGCCCTGAGAACAATCTGCTCCTTTAACTCTTCATCATGATGAGCTTTTTGGTCCTGACACCAGCCGCGAAAAAGAAGAGGATCGGAGATCATGAGTCGCTCATGGACTCCTGCAAAATCCTGCAAACTCTTTTTTGGCGGGACAATCAGATATCTGGGAGTGTTGAGAAGTGTTATCTCAAACAGCAACAAGGATTGTACCGCAAACTGAGCTCTGAGGATATCATTCAGCACTGGTTCTGTAAGCAGCGAGCGGAAGATTCTGTACAGCTCAGTATAAAGGTTTTTGAGGTCCTGCCGACCACAAGCTGCACTTATTACGTCTTTTTTGACAATAGGTCGCTTAAACTCCATGTTGTTTTCTATCTCCAGTTTTTACGGATCGAAATGATTTAAAGAGCATCTTTGAGCAATCGAAGTCTGAACGTGTTTATCAGATCACGATCTACTCTTGATACATATCTATTATACCTTATTTGCACGCGATCTAGAACTCAGAATTTTTCGATTGGATGATCTAGGTTGTGCGTCCCTTGAAACCGACTTTCTCTTAAACCAAGTTGTGTTGAGTCAATATCTCTATTTACAGAATCCGCAATATTTTTATAATAGTTGAGCGCTTTACTATCAAGAGCTGCCATCTGAGCAACATTGACATACTCGTAATCTGAGAGTATGCTTTCCGTCTGTCATTTACTATAGGATGAATGGTGATGATGAAGACGATGTATCGGTTTCGTAAATACGCGACCAAAGTGACGTTTTCTGGATTTGCTCTTGGTTTCGTGGGAGCGGTGATTGCACAGTCTCCTTCGGGACTCAACGGATTTCTACCAGAATTGGTAGGTGGAGGGTTGGTTTTTTTTGGGATTTACTTGGAGTATTTCGTGAAAGAACGCTAACGATTACACCTACAATTAGACCAGCCCCGCCAACCCCTCGCTGGTCTTTTAGTATCTTCACAGCATGACAAACCCGTTACTCACTACATCTTTTTGTTCTTCGGATTTTTTGTGTCCATTTTAATATTTCCATCTGCGAGAGTTATCATTCTTCCAGCAAGACGTGCGTACTCTTCTTCATGAGTGACCATGACAATGGTTTGTCCGAGAGCATGAAGTTCTTTAAATATGTCAAATACTTGCCTTGAAGTGGTAGAGTCAAGATTTGCAGTCGGCTCGTCAGCGTACAAAATTTTTGGAGTATGTCCAATTGCTCGAGCAATACTCACTCTTTGTTGTTGTCCACCAGACAACTGACTTGGTAGATTATTAAGTTTTTCTGATAAACCAACTTTTTTGAGAGCTACTTCGCTTTGTTTATGAGCATCAGATTCTGACAATCCACGCATCAGCAATGGTGTCATTACATTTTCGATTGCAGTCAATGACGGGATCAATGCATATTCTTGGAATACGTATCCCAGCTTATTTAGTCGGTAGGTAACTCGTGCATCTTCTGGAAAAGATTCTGTATCCAATCCGTCAATCCAAACGGTACCGCTGGTTGGCGTATCAAGCAAACTCATTTGGTACAGCAGAGTACTTTTTCCTGAACCTGATTTCCCTACAATTGCGACAAACTCCCCTTCCCCTATGTCAAAATTCAAATTATTCAATACTGTAAGCGACGTGTTGCCAGTTTTATATATTTTAGATAGGTTTTTAACTTCAATCATATGTTATCTCCCTAGAATGGCGTCCAATGTTTTTTGCTTCACCACAATTCGAGCAGGGATAAATCCTGCGATAAGAGTAGCAACGAGTAAAATAAACAAGCGAGTCAATACGGTGGGCAAGTCAGCCACAAGAATTCCATCTGAAAAAGGGAAGTTAATTGGGTTTTTTGAGAAAAATGGGACAAGAAGTCCATATATCACAACCATGCCAATTCCAGTCCCACAAATAGCGTAAAAAAGAGACTGAAATACATATGAACTTTCTATCGCCAGCGCATTAATACCAATCCCTTTTAGGATTCCAATAAACTTCCTGCGGGTAATTGCGTTCACGAATATGACAATAAAAATTGTGATGGATGCCACCACAATCCCAATGCTTCCGATCAAATCGCCGAGGATACTAAAGGTAGCGGAGATGTCACGAACAAATTGTGGTTGCGCCTCGACCCAGGTTTGAACTTTTGCAGTTTTGTCAGCCTCGTTCCCCAAGAAAATCGTCTTTATTATCACATCATCTGTGGGGTTCTTTGCTTTGATGGCAATTTCATTCACATTAAAATCATTCCGACCCATCATTGGTCTGAGTTCCCGATCAAGCATAAAAACACGACTATCAATTTCATTGATTTTAGCCTTGAGCACGCCCACGATGACAACTTCACGTACCGTATCATTCACAGTGAGACGGACGGTGGTACCTACATCTGCATCCTTAAGGAGTGAGTCACCAGCATTGACTACAGCAGAATACTTTTTTAATAGTGAAGCCCCAACAATCACCTGATTACGTTGTCCACCATCAAGATATGATCCTTTAATCAGGAGCTGAGACAACCCTGTAGTGGAGTCCTCATCGGAGGGGTTTATTCCAACGATGATTCCCGGAGCTTTATCTATCTCTTCATCCCCAACCTTTGGGATTTTATAGTTAGCTTCTAGACTTCCTTTTGTTACATAACGAGCACTTGATGCACGAACTGTGCTCAGATTTTTTGCTAGTCCAATTGTTACATGACTGTCATCAATATACTGCTTTTGATCTAGGGTTGTTAAGAATACGTCACCTGTATACCTTTCGCGATACGCTTCGACTGATCCTTGCGTCAGACCCACAAGTATTCCACGGACTACGATCAGATTCAGAAACGTCAGTGTCATGACAAAGGTGATCAAAACCGTCGTCCAAATGCTTGCTCTTCTGATATCACGAATTGCCAAAAACAAACCCACTTTGATTGAAGTAATGAATAGTCTTGCTTTTTGTATCATGATAAAAAGAAATCATTATTTTTTAATACTCGTAACAATTACTTTATCCCCCTCATCCAAGCCGCTGATTATTTCTGATTCAATCATATTTTTTCTGCCAACTTTGACAACCTTAGTTACTCTTTTATTGTCTTCCTCAACTTCAACAGTGACTGATTGATTGTCCCGTTTTAAAGCAGCATTGGGTAAGAGCAGCACACCCTTCTTTTCGTCAGTCTTGATGGTAACGGTCGCTGTCATAGCTGGAAGCAAACGCTCATCACTTCCGATTACGGTTATATACGCAGCAAATGTAACTACTGCATTAAGATTTACACCGACTGAGTCTACCCGAGAAACCAGTGCGTCAAAGGTTTTATCGGGAAGAGCATCAAAGACGATTGACACTTTCTGACCTGGACGAACTTTTATCACGTCAAGCTCACTTAATTGGACAATAATTGAAACAGATTCTTGGGATGCAATCAGAAAAACAGGCATGGTCTCCGAAGTCAGCAAGGAGGAGGTTTTTGCTTTAACAGAGTCTCCTGGATTTACCGCTAAATTGGTAATTTTGCCACCCACAGGAGCTTTTAACTCCCCGTTTTCAGTCGCCTGATATGACAGCCAGGCAGCAGAAACTGCGCTCTGCGCAGCTTGGATTTCACCATCACTATTCAGATATTTCTTTTCAACTGCAGCAAAAGACTGCTTGGAACTTGTAAAACTCGAAAGAACGCTATCTACTTCATTTTGCGTGTACTGTTTACTAGTCGAAGGATTATTCCCGCTCACACTACGTCTCTCATTCATTTGTTGTACCGCAACTGAGCCATCAATCACAGATTTCCTTGCAGATTCTAGTAATGATTGATTTACTTCTTTGGCTTGCTTCGTGGAATTCAAAGTAGAAACAGCAGCTCTATATGCAGCCAAGGCGTTTAACTTATCAACTTCCGATGCCGTACTTTTAATTTTTAAGACGGTTTGTTTTGCCTTGACAATATCACCGTTCTTGACCAACACCTCCTCGACAATTCCAGTTGAAGGAGAATAGATGGAAGCGTTTCCAGAAGTATTGGCATTACCACTAATTACAATTTCTTCTGATATATTACCGACTTTGACAGTGTAATTTTCACTTTGCTCTTTCTTGGAAGAACGTGAATTTACCATAAAAAATATGAGCGCAAGCACAAAAATACTTGCAATTATTTTTTGAGTTGTGGAAAGTTTTGAAAATATAAGCTTCATCCTATTCATATAAACACCCGTGGACACTCTTTGATTAATAAGTGTGAGTAAATCTTAGATTTCCTCAATTAAAATTAACAGAACGACCATTCTACTTTAATCAAGCTTGTGTGACAAGATAATAAAAAAAGTACAGGAAATGTACGTCAATATTGTTTCTCTTCTTGAGAATTTATTCAGTGATGGAGAGTGAATTGCAAAAAGAATAGTTAAGATAAATCGGGTAAAAACACTCTGCTCAAAAATAGTTGGGTTGCAATTCTTCGATACTGTGGATCCCAATAATCACTTCCCCAATCAATCATTTTATCTTGTGCAGTTCCTTCGTCTTTATATGAAGGATAGAATTGACGATATCCTTTGTGCATTAATCGATATTGAAGCATGTCTATTTCTATCTGACGCAAGAGTTGCCTTCTGACTTCGTCTTTTTGATCTGCGAATCTTGACAGATCAACATACTTCTTGATCAAATCCACTGAGATTTTTTGAAATTCAGGAGCTTGACTCGTCCAGATTCCATTAAAGAAAAAATGAGCCTGTATTGGATTGACTACTGTTTTTATATCAAATGGAGCCGTTTTTAGTCCATAACCGTTTTCGTTTAGGTCTAACCAGAACTCAAGGAGTTTCTCAACACGACCTAGTTCTGGGATATCTTGTCGAATTATTTGTAAGATTTCAGTGCGTTTTTCCCAAGTAGTTTCTGGTCTAAAAACAACTCCCCCATCATAATCAGTCTCGAATCCTGCCTGTCCTTTGACACGAGAACCCACTTCGACAAAAATTGGAAAAATGTATTTTGAGAGTATTGGATGGGAACCTATTTTTTCTACCACTTCCACCGCAAATCCTAAATCTGAAACCTCTATTTTTTCTAGATCAAGTGGAAAAGGAGAAGATAAATCGGGGAAATGAACATCAAATGTTTGTAACTGAAGATCTTGAACAATTCCGAGCTTAATCCAATGACTTAAGGCAGTTAACACTGCATCTGGAGCACCTTCTTCTTTGATTTTCCACTGTCTTTCTAGGTGTATGAGATTTTTTCTTACGAACATTTGTGCTTTTTCAATATCAGTCTTAGCTAATTGTTCCCCAATTCGCATAATTGTTCTGATCCCTATTAAAGAGTGCAAATCTAGCACTTCATCGATCGTCGTTTCGTCAGCTTGAACTTTTTTTGCTTGAATTTCAGCTTGATTGCCAATCGCAACTGATTTTCTGACGCTTTCCTTCCATTTTATTCGCTCTGGACTCACCGCAGTAGAGTACACAGCATCTGAAACTTTCAGTGTTTCAGACCGCAATGTTAGTAAATTTTGGAGGGGATGCCATTCAGTATCCGAAATGAGATTTTTCTCTCTAGCTACAAGCAAACCAGCAGTGAGAGAATCAAACAGTTCAAGATCTTCATTTATTTTGTAAAACGACGCAATTTCTGATAAATTAATCAGACCACTTCTCAAAATATCTGGAATTAAATGTCCAGCCTTTCTAACTCTCACAAGATTGCCCATGCCTTCCTCTAACAGATCCCCGTCAACGTAACTTGCTCTTGGCTCACTCTCATGAACGAGTCTCATCCAGGCATGTTTATAGGCATCAGCAAATTGAAGGGCTCCGGAAGTATTTTTCCCCCCAGCTTTTATCAAAGGCAAAAACTGAGATGGTAAGTATAAAATAATTCGACCATGATTTTTATCTGAGTTAATAAACTCAGCAAGTTTTTCGTATAACTCATCAATTACTTGGCTAGAAACTAATTTTTCCTCAATTGCCTGATCTAAAAAAACTGTTGGATCAGGAATTTTATTAAAAATAGTTGCAAATAGTGTATTCACCTCGCGACGTTGTGCGGCTTCTTTGATAAGTTTCTTATCGGTTAAGACTTCTGAAAGTGAAGAGCTATTTTTTTGTCCTGCATAGTACAGATCGACGCCAAAAGGGCGATGGATACTAGACTCATGAACTCTCTCTTTTCCCAGGTTCGGGGAAAAAACTGTATCCCAAGCTGGCGTCTTTTCTCGATCTTCTGCCTTTGGACCACGAGAAAGTGCAACAATCGGAACACCCGTTTTTCCCTCAACATAGTCAATAAAAATTTCCTCAAGTGACTTATCTTCTGTTGGATAAAGATAGGTTACCACTGGTGAGCACTTTTTGAGAAGTTCAGTCAAACGAAGTTGATGGTTGTAATGTGCCTCATCGCGTGTATCTGAATGAAGTCTAATTCCAGTAATCAGATCCTCATCCATCTCAAAATAGTCACGAAGGTCAGTGTCTTCACCATCAAAGGTATATGCTTCGACAACACCCCATCGTTGATATGTATTCAGAACGTCCAAGTAACTCATCATAAAACCGTCAAATGCTGCACTTCCTCCAGCAATGTCTAAACCATATCGGGTTGCGATTAGGTCATAGTGACCGATGCGAAACTCTCCCAACCACTCATTTGCCCATGGATTTGCTGCATTATGTGTCTCATGAATGCTGTCAGTCATTGTCCTGTCAAAACTCACAAGAGGACCTGCGCCATGACGAGTCATGTAACAGCGGCCTACACCTAAACGAACTATTCTTTTTGTACCTTTTAGCTTAAGCTCTTGGATCAATTCTTTCGAAGTAGGGTCTACTTGAGTTGAGTGCGGAGCAAATGCGTAAGGATGCAAAAGAGCACCATGAGATGGCTCGGTCACAATGTTTCCAGGATTTTTCATGAACTGGTCAAAATAGTCTTCATCAGTAATTCGAACTAAATCTGCCAGATATTTGAAGGATTGAACGGTGAGTAAAACTAACTCCTCGTCATGCAGTGTATTCATCTGTGAGTATGCATCAGCTGGCAGTTCTTCAATTCCCAGAGCCATAATCAGATCAATTGCTTGCTGAATTTTATGTTGACGAATTCTCTCTACCATATTTGTCAGCTCAACTTTATCTTTTAAAAAATCATTCGCTCGAATAGTTGTTTTTCCTTGAAGGGCATCTTTGACAGCATCCCCAACACCCATTCCAACCGTGCCTTTTTTTTGGCTTCTCAGAATTTCCTTGAGACGACTAAATGCCCCGTGAAAAGGCGTAATGCTAATGTTTTTGCCATCAATGGCGATGACACTAAAAGGATTATTGACGCCTTTAGATTCGATTTCTTGGGCTTCTCTAAAGAGTGAGACCGGATCAAAAACCATGTATCGTAAATAAGTTGTCGTGCCATTAAAAGTTGATGCCGCAAAGTGGGAAAACACTTGTTCGCGACCATCTGAGGTCACGACATGATGTCCGGCCTGACAACCACCGTTACGAATAACTGCATGGGCATCCAATTCTTGAGCCAACCATTCAACGGCTGCGCCCTTCGTTTCTTCTCCGATTTGGATCCCAGTTACTATCGCAACGATATCTTTTGGTTGAGTATTTTTAGTCTCTGACATACTTTGCCTTTTCGTCCTTTTGAACTCATCAGTCTCGAAATACATCGAGAGAAGGCCCCGGTGCCATGTAAAGATGGGCACCGGGTTTGATAGTAAAGAGTGTTATTTGAGCGCATCGCTGCGCTCAAACTGTTTATTTAGAATTGCGTCCAGTCTATTGCTGGTTTGGTCGGAGGGAGCAGGTTTTCCTCGGATGTCATGTCGTAGATCGGGCTGGAGTCGTTCTTATCAAAGTTTTCGTGACCGATGGGGTACATGTGACTCATGTCTGCAAAGATATCTCCCGGTCTGGGCAGATAGATGCTGATTTTGGCATTTGCACCAAACGGCACATTCGCATCCAGATAACATTGCCAGATGGAGCGTACCGCATTCTCGCTGATGATATTCTGGCCATCGGCGCGGAGGAATTCAGCCAGACCATCCTGAGTAGGTTGGACATTGTCGGTCACGTAAACCAGACCGGCCTGGACTTCGGCGAACAGTTCGCGCGAAGGAGCCAAAACAACGTGACCTTGCCCAACAACATCTTGCCACCAATAGGCGGTGTCCGGTGAGCCGAATACAACCACGAAACCGTGGTACTGCTCCAGCAGTTTTTGCCAGACGACTGCGGTCGAGACGTTGCTTTGGATTTTAACCCCAAGGTGTCTGTCGACCAAGTGCTTTTCGACGACACCACGACCCGGCGCGTCCAGCAGCATAACAAAGATGCCCTTGCCGCCGTATCGGAGGTGCAGGTCAGCACGCACTCGATTCGCGGCGTACCAAATGGCGAGGTCATAATCTTCTGGAACATCGCCTCCAGCTCCATCTGGCACGAGTAATCTGATGTGTTCCGCGAACCGGTTGTCGCTTTCAAACTGCGGTATTTGCAGGACTCCGTGTTCGTCCTCACGATCTTGACAGACCGCAAAGCTGAAGTCCATCTGGTGTTGACCAGTAGAGTTTTTATTCAGCATTGCGAAGATTCTCGCCGAAGCCTCGAAGGCCTTGCCGATGCAATCTTTGAAGCTACCAGTACCATCGGTAGCGAAGATGTACGGCCGCTTGTATCCATTCATCAAGGTAAACGTGGTGTCTGGGTTCGGTGTCCAGACGAAGCGGGACTTACGGGTTTTTCCATAGACGTTGACCAGCGGATCCATTCTGCCGGTCCTATTGAAGACATCCTCGCCTTTGGCGTGGACATCTTCACTGCGCGCGCGCATTTCGACCACAGTTTGTGTGTGGATTTCTGAAGAAAAAACTGCAACATCATTTGGACGCATCATGTACCTTTCTTTTTCTTGATTCAAACGAATTAAGAGAATTTGAAGCTACTCATACTGCATTTTAGTAGGTAACGAATTCATGAAACTGGCGTTTCATAGTGGAGTCATCGTCGGATTTGGGAACTTTGGGCCAGGAACGGTCAGCCAGACCCTCATCCGGGGCGTAAATCATCTGGTGCTCATCAGCTGCACCAAGAGCACCGCCTACAATCATGCGGCGTAGGTGAGACACGAATTCCGCGTGGGCTTCGGCACTCATGATGTCTTTGTCGTGCGGCGGATCGGATTTACCCGTTCCGCCAACGGCTTTCCAAATGATTCTTGCCGCAGCGGCGACTTCAGCCAACTGCTCATCTTTGGTCGGGTATTCATTGGCGGCGGTCAAATCCAGAATCAACACACCGTGGCGCTGCTTCTCGATGAAAACGTTACTCGCGTCCATAAACCCAACGGTAAAGCCGAGGTTGTGGACAAACGCGAGAATCTTCAGCAACTTGCCCAAGATCCATGCTCCAGTTTGCAAATCGACCCTCACGTTAGTGAGAGCGACGCTCAACGGGACGAGCTGACGATAAGTGGTGATGCTGGGGTGATACCCCAAAAAAACCACCAACTGTTGTGTATCTGGTTCCAGCTTTTCCTGAACGGTGGGGAAATTCGCCCCATGAAAAGGCTTATTAGGCCCTTCCGCTGCCTCGTCAATCTCTGAGGCGACGATTTGGAAAGTCCTGAAGATGCGAACTTCCTTTTTTAAACCTTGATAATTTGAGGAACCGGGGGAATTGATCTTCATCAAGCCAATTTGACCTGATGGGCCTTTCGCCACGTACAGCCGCCAGACTTCTGTTTCGGCGAGCGGCTTGATGACATCTTTGGTTTTGATGCCGTAGATTTCATAGGTGCCGCCCTTGCTAATATATTCAGCCATTCTTTCAAGGCCTTCAATACCCGTAACGGGAACGATTGACCTTACCTCATCAGTCATTGTGAACCTTTCGTCTGAGAAAGAGACATGTAATCAAATGATCACATGGGTATAACTACCAAGTTTTTCCACTGTTTGTGGTAGTAGTCACCTTTCAAGGCTCAATACATAAACCCTGGATGGTGACCACTAGATCACTAAGTTGAATAACTTGTGTAACACTCTTTACTTTTTAACGTGCCCCCATATCTAAAACAAAGAATTGCAAGCAATACCTGTTTCAGCTTGGGTTCATACCAATGTATTCTTATGGTTACCCATAACTCATTACGTCTGTAATAAGAGACAAATACATAGATTAATTGATCTAGACTTTTATCTCCTTCACAGCGATTTGCCATGAAATTGATTAAACTTGATAGATCGTATTGAACGACTATTAATCTGCCATTACGAGCAATCAATATTATGCTTGTCATTATATCATATATACGTATTAAATACGCATATTATGAGTGTCTAGTGGTTGGGATGAACAAAAAAAACCAACCACAAGACATAATGTCTCTGGCCGGTTATAAATATAAGTGTCAGTTAGAAGGCATTACCAGTCACTACTAACTTTTTTTAAACACATATCAAGGCGATGTTGAAACTGAGGGTATTTTACACTACCGTAATTGATTTGTCAATTTAGAGCTGCTTTTCTTGTCTTAGATCTGCAAGCGAGACAAGACTTCATAGACGAGGTACGCAGGCCATAAGAATGATTTGAAGACTCCCCACAGGATCTCTTTAAGACCGTCTGCAGACTGTATGTTATAAACCAAAGCCCCAAAAAAACCCATTCCATACACTGCACTTGAAGAAGATTTTGACATGTGATGAGTATGTCGGATTTATAACTCATATAGATTGACACGTGCAAAATAACACCGGTTAAGAATGCTTATAGTGCTGCCATAGGAAAAATAGAGAATATTCTTGACTTGTAATCATCAAATATTTTTTCTATTATAAATGGGTGCTTGTCTCAGAAATTTACCATAAACAACCTAAGACATTAGCTTTGAGCGCAACTGTGCTCGAAGCGGTTCAAGAACTTCTCAAAGATGAGATTAACGGTTTCATCATTATTGATGAAAGAGAAAAAGTGCTTGGAGTATTATCGCTCCAAGATATTGCAGCAGCCACTGTACCACCACAATTCCGTAAAAATACACGTATGGCAGCAGCAATGTATCGGCCCGGTTTTTTTACAGACATGTGCCAACAGTTAAAAAATACGTCGATCTCTAGTCTTATGCGGAAAGACTTCACCTCAGTTGATCTAGATGACAACATCATGGCGGTCACAGCTGATTTTTTAAAAAATGATCTTTACATCGTGCCAGTGATAGAGAAGGGCAAGTTGATTGGAATTATTACTAGAACTGAAATTAAGAAAGCGTTGCTATACGGCATGAGAGAAACGTAGTCTTTTTTTTACACAAATATGCTGAATGACATGTTCGCACATATTACATTTTCCGCAGGAATTTCATTGACGGTATTGATTGTTGTCTATTACTTTTTAATTTCCGAAAAATTACCAAAGGCTGTAGTAGCCATTTTGGGAGGAGTAAGCTTAATTGCTTTACAGGTTTTTCGATCTCAAAATGGGTCTTCGCAAGAAAACGCGTTTGCTTTCATTAGTCACAACCTTGATATTCTTGGGTTTGTCATAGGCATGATGATTCTAGTTGGTATCGTTCGCGAGTCAGGAGCTTTTGAAGCAGCAGCTATTGGATTGGTCAAATTTGTGAAAGGAAGGCCAGAAGCATTGCTCATTGCAATTGGGTATTTAACGTTATTCATGACAGCTGTTTTTTCCAACATACCTACGGTACTGATTTTAGCACCTGTTGTTTTAGTGTTACTTCGTGAACTTAAATTACCGGCGTTGCCTTTTATATTCATCGTAGTCACGATGGCTAATCTAGGAGGCGCAATGACGCCTATCTCAGACCCCACAACATATTATCAAGCAAAAACCGTTGGGCTGTCATTTATGGAAGTGGTGAGTAATTCTGGATTTATCGTTTTAATCTTAAGTGTAGTAAGCATGCTGTATGCTCTCATTATCTTTCGCAAGGACCTTCACTCTGTGCGCGTAAATGAAAAGGATGTGGCACTTTTTAAACCATTGAAGGCTCTACAAAACAGATATATTTTGCGAGTTGGCATACCAATTACAGTCTTCACAATTATATTGATGATCTTTAAAGAACGAATTGTTAGTGCAACTGGCATCGCCTTGGATAATGCCACGCTAACAATTGGAGCGTCATTTCTCTGTATCTTACTTTTTCATAAGGAACCTAGAGAGGTATTTAGAAACTTGGTCGATTGGGAAATTATTTTCTTCTTTATTGGACTATTTGTGGTGGTCGGTTCTTTGGAGTTTTCGAATGTAATCTCTGCCTTGGCAAATGGATTAATATCGGTGACTCAAGGTAATGTCACTTCATTGTTACTTTTGATTTCAGTAGGTTCTGGTTTTCTCTCAACCTTCATTGATAATGTTCCTTATAACATAACAATGGTTGGGGCAATTCAAGCAATGGAAAAAACTGGAATCGCTGTTTATCCGCTTTGGTGGGCTTTAAACTTAGGAACATCTATTGGTGGAGCGGGTTCTCCGATTGCTGCAGCTTGCAATGTAATTGTGTTTGGACAAGCAGAGAAAGAAAAGATTCACATTCATTTTGTCAAATATTTATTACTTGCACTTCCTCTAGTTTTGATCAACTCTCTCATTACTTTTGGCATTTTGTGGCTGAAATTTTTTGTTATTTAGAAGAATTACATTGACAGACTTTAAAAGAAAGTTTTAAGAAAATCATGACTATATTTATTGAAATGAGCATTTTGTTAGGAATCACCACGCTTATAACTGTTGCAGTCAAAGCACTAAAGCAACCGTTGGTTGTAGGTTATATTTTAGCTGGAATTATTGCTGGCCCATATGTTTTGAATGTGCTTCACTCCACTCATGAGTTGGAACTTTTCTCTAAAGTAGGCATTGTTTTTCTACTTTTTATCGTGGGCATACATCTTAATCCCAAAGTAATAAAAGAGGTTGGCTCTATTTCTCTCATTACTGGACTAGGACAAGTTTTTTTTACTTCCGTAATTGGATTTGGCTTGTCGGTAAGTTTAGGAATTGACCATTTAGCTGCACTCTACGTTGCAATTGCTCTGACGTTCAGCAGTACGATTATTATTTTAAAATTACTGGCTGATAAAAATGATCTACAAAAGCTGTACGCAAAAATTGCAATTGGCTTCTTATTAGTACAAGATATTATTGCTACTTTTGTTTTAATGGGAATTACTGTGTTCACTACAGGCGGTAACTCAAATGTGCTACTTACTTTGAGTCTCACCCTCCTTAAAGGAGCAGCACTACTCTGTGGTATCTATCTTTTTAACGCTCTTGTTTTGCAACGACTTATAAGGTATCTAGCCCACTCTCAAGAGTTGCTCTTTTTATTTTCACTTGCCTGGGGAACAGGCCTAGCCTCTTTATTTTTAGTACTTGGATTCTCAATCGAAATTGGAGCTTTGGTAGCAGGTGTGACGATGTCAATGACGCCCTATGCTGACGAAATGTCTGCTCGCCTGAAACCCTTACGAGACTTCTTCATCATTATTTTCTTTATTTTGCTCGGCTCCCAAATGGTCTTAAGCAACATAACCGCAATACTATTCCCCGCATTCGTACTTTCTTTGTTTGTATTGGTCGGCAACCCAATTATCGTCATTATTTTAATGAACTTAGCTGGGTACAATCGTCGTACTGGTTTTTTGGCAGGGTTAACTGTTGCTCAGATTAGTGAATTTTCTTTAATTTTGGCGAGCTTAGGACTGAGAGTGGGTCACTTATCACAGGAAGTGCTTTCTCTAGTAACATTGGTGGGTTTAATTACTATCGCTGGCTCAACGTACCTTATACTTTATGCTGATAGCATTTACCCTCGACTCTCTCAACTACTACAACGACTTGAGTTAGTTAAGAAACGAAAAAATGAAAAAGGGTCGGTGGGTGATGACTATTCAAGTGTTATTTTTGGCTTTGATAGAGTGGGCCACACTTTCGTGGATGCTCTCATAGAAGCAAATCAAAGCTTTCTAGTGGTCGATTACAATCCAAGCTCAATTCTTCGTTTAGAAAAACTCAATCTTCCATTTCGCTATGGAGATGCGAGTGATGTGGAGTTCTTGGGAGAGTTACCTCTTAGCAAGCCTCAGTTAGCCATCTCAACAGTACCAGACTTAATCACCAATAAGTTGATTACTCGAGCAATCCTGGTCAAAAATCCGGATGCACTAGTGATATTAATCGCTCATTCAGCAGCAGAAGCACAAGAACTTTACGCAACTGGAGCGGCATATGTGGTTATTCCTCACCATCTAGGTGCAGAGTTTGCAGCGAAGATGATTAGAAAGTTTGGACTTGATAAAGAAGCGTACCAAGAACAAAAGCTAAAGCACTTACAAAAACTTGAAACGTGGAATAAATAAACACTCTCTTCTTTCGAGATGATCATTTCAACATAATAATGACTTTCCACTAGAATTTTTAAGCAAATCAAAAAAATGAGATGGGGTCTGCATGTTCACAATTTCCTGAAAAATGGATCTTCGGTTTTAAGTTCATCTTAAAGCCACACAGCAATAGAGAGGGGGATTCGCTCCCCCTCTCTATATATTATTTATTGAGCTGTTCGTTAATCAAAAAAAGCTCAATGAAAACCCATTTCATCCAGATATACATTCGAGAGAGCTGCACCTGACTGACTTTAAGAGTTATCTGATCAAACCCATCAATCTGCAGTATCATGTCAGTCCTATTTTCGTATGCTACTGCATCACTGAATATGCGGTGAAGAGTTCGGAATATGACCTGACGCATAAACTCTTGGGTACCACTCATCGTGTTGAACCAACGAACAAGCATATCCGGTTTACTCGCACGCAAACTGTCCAGATTATATGAGTAGCCAGTGAGTGCTTGCTGGCCAACTGGAAAGAACTCAGGCATCCTTTCGAACCCATATTTAAAAGAGTGGATCACGATTTGCAGCATCATGGGCTGACTCAGCTCAAGAACAGCCTTCGGATAAAGTCCCACAAGAATCTGATAAAGCAGGTTGAAGCTGTGTTCTAATTCTCCACGACCAGCACAGGCAGCGATGACATCTCTCTGATTCAACAAGTACTTCATTGTCACTATCCTCTGATTAACAGAAACGGCGAACAAAATGCATCTCCAAGCAGTCGAAATATAGAAGTACGTTCCAGACCACAACTTGCTTTCAACACCCATTCATTCTACATCTGACAATCACGATATGTAAGTTGTGGAGCTGTTTCCAAAAGAACATAACAGCAATTTGTTGAAGTCAATTTGTTGAAGTCAGTTTCTTGAAAAGAAGTGGTGCTCTAAGTGGAAGTGGAAGTATTTAATGCTGGGTTTGATTTGCGTCTAGCCAAATGCTCTTCATAAGTTATTGCACGCGATCTACCTCCACCTACTTCAAGCGTTACTGCCGATGAGCCCACCTGATTCAAAAGATTCAACATCTCTTGTATGGGAAGCATGGGAGCAATTTTTGAAATTTCAATCTGAGTTTTACCTTTGTTAGGAATTTCTATTGTAGAACTAGGATTTTTACTTTGTGACACTGATGAAAACGTAATTTTACAGGTAGGTTTTTTAAGGTCATAACTACCGGGATACGGCTGAGGTTCAGAAAAATGTATGGTCTCTCTTATTGGAGCTTCTGTACCGTCACCTGTACTTGAAAAAATCTCAAGAGTTAGATTATATCGAGTCCTGCGAGTACCCGCGTCTGATCTCCTAGTAATCACTAGCCATGTCTCAGCTGCTATCCAATGTTCTGATGATTTTATTGATCCATACATTAAAAACATTGAAGGATATTTGTCAAGTAATCTTACAACAGTTGAATATGCTTCTGCCGCTAGAGCTAAATCCGATATTTCTGGCAAGAATTCTTCATTGATTTTGATTTTCGATTGAACTATTTTTTCTTTCATTCTTCAAATTATACGCCAATGTGTTTTGTTTCACAAAAATAAAGCAGAGTTCTTGAAAAATCGGAAAAGTTCTTACTAGACAAAAAAAATTACTTTTCAAGTAATTCCTGCAACCCATCAAGCACTAGCTTTCAATTTTGCTCTGAATGTTTTCTTGACTCCTCTATTGGATTGTTATCTTGAGTCAGTCTCAAAAGAGTTCCGTCGTTACCCGACATGAGCTCATATGTTACTGTTTAATAATTTTCTGATATATCCTCAAGCCTTGCCAAATTCCCTGATAGGTAATGGTACTTCCAACTTTCCAATCTGTGACAACTTCTGTCCCAAACAAATAGCGACCCAATCCCAACAGGAGAGAAATAACTCATAAACCGTACAAATTTTCTACAAATATAGGACCCAACAGTGCTAGCTCGCTACTGAAGTATCCTAAAGAAACAGACAACTTACGTGAAATTTTATCAGCAATACGGCCAGTTGGAACTTCTAATAAAGAAGTGGAGATTACTGTGATACTGGCAAAAAATGCAACTTGAGTCGGTAGAATTCCTTACCCTAAAAGAAACAAGACTTGGAAAGTATAAATAAAATAAAAAACAGATATAAACTGCCAAAAATAGTACTTAGTTGTATTTTGTGAAACATGCTTCATATATCTAAAAGGTGCGCAACTATCAAGATTTTTAAGATACCCATTGCACCGAGAGTTCTGACGTTCGCTATCTCCTATTTGCTTTTAAGCGAATCTGCTATTTGCTTTTAAGCGAATCTGCTCTCCTTTCAACTATCAGATCTCCACCCGTTTAAAACCAAAATACAATTTCTACGCCTTTTTGTAGCCAGTCAGTAACTTCGCTCAACACAAGAACTTTTAACTTTGGAGACATTCGTTGATCCTTAAAAATTTTGTCGAAGGCATCCCATTCGCCTCGAATGATCGCAAGTTTAGATAAGTTAGCCAAAAGAGCAGGAGATGTTCTCAAGAATTTTTGCGTTGGTTGCTGTCCACTGCTTGCATAGAATGTATAGCCCCCTGTCGAAGCACTGGTAATGACCTGCTGGTCACTACCTCCATCTCCACCATCTTGATCTTCTGCTAGATCATGTATTGAAAACTCCTCTTTCTCATCCCATAGAGGGAGTAAGATAGCGTCTTCCAAATTCACAAGTTTTGTAATCAGTTTCTGCCAATCTGAAAAACCATTTTCCTCTATTTGCGCACGAACAAATGCTGCAAATCCATCCACTCTTTGCTCTAAATCGGGATTACTCAAGATTAACTCCATTGCGCTGTTTTGATCAAAGTCATACAGCGCGTAAGCATATTTCATTGTTAAAAAGTCTATAGAATCTGGATAGAGCTCACAACCTTGCCTATAAGTTTCTTCCAATTTTTCACGTTCTCCAGCAGTTCCAAAGACTGTAATGAGATTGGACCAAAGGGATGATTGGATATCTCTATTTGATAAACGAATCGAATCAATAATGCCTCGGTCCCCATCGAGACCATTTATGCAAAGGTCAAATAGATCACGACACTGAGGAAAGCGAGCTAAGGTCTTTGCGAGTAAAGAAAGTGCCTCTGCTCGATCATAATTACGAAATTCGTATTGATTTTCATCAGATCGTACATTGAGTTTTGGTCGAAGAAAATCTAGTGAACCAATTTCTTCATCTTTTTCTGCCTCATCATCGTCTTTTCCAAATTTTTTATCAGCTAAATGAGAGGTGTTTTTGTTCAAATCATTGATAATAGCAAGGGCTAGTTCACGAGCTGGAGCATCATTACCTTCTTTAAGAAGTTGCTCCATAAATGTTGTCTGTTCTCTTACTCTGTAACCACCGACTGTAATTGTCATCATCCTCTGCATCGCACTGTCTATGTTCCCAGTTCGAGCTTGAATTTGAGCAATCGATTCTTTTGCCTGATTGCTTAACATTATGAGCATAACCCATGACTGTCGGTAATCTTTAACATCTTCTTGAGAAAGAGCAGCGCGCCGGTCCATGTCTACGATAAAATCAGTAATTGCTCGAACATCTCCATTTTTCTTATGGTGACTAAGTATTCCTGCAAAGTAGAGGTGTCCTTCATTGGTAAGATCTACTCTTTCCACTGACTCTGCAGCCCTTACCAAGTCACCTTTTATAACTAACTTGTAAGCGACATCTACCAAAGCACGTACTTTCTTCTCTTCAAATTGTTGAAGCTGCATACGAGCAGCAATAACAGCAAGTTTTCCTTGATCGACTTTGCTCATTGGATCTGGAACTGTGTAGCCAGCTGTGATGTTTCGAGCAAGCACAATAGCTTGATCAAGCTCATCCACAGCTAACAAAAATTCAATAAACACTTGATCAATTTCAATGGCGGTAATGATGTCCCCCAACTCAATCATCTCAGCTTTTAGACGTTGTCTACCCGAATCAACTTTTCGTCTCCATTCTGGGGCTTTTGAGTCAAGTGCTTGAGCAGCTACCGCCAGTGCGGTAAGCGATCGAAAATCTTCTTTTTCCCGATAATTTACAGAGCTATCACTTCCTTCACTAAAGGATGTTACGTGTTCAAAACTTTCTAAACCTTTTTTGAGTGCGTTTAGAACAATACTAAGAGCTTCTGAACTCGTTTCTTTTTCAATAACTGACATGTCATCTCCAGATTATGGTTACAAAATAAGTCGAAGTATATCACGGAGGGATTGGAAGTTATCCAGTTTGGTTTAAAATATCCTCAAGGAGAAATCTATATGAGGAAACAAAAAAGAGAGATTAGAAAAAAATTCAATGATGGCAAATCTTACGCTTGTGGGTCGTAAAAAAACAATTTTACCTCTGCTTTACAGAATCCAAAAATGCCTCTTCCCATTCGCTCTTTAATGTTCTCGATCATGGTTGTTGCATACGCGATGGGAGTTCCCATAGTCATGTGGAGCTCAAATACTCGGCCATTCAGAAGTCCTTCTGGCATGCCATTATCACCGTACTTAAACGCAAAACCAGGAGTAAAGACATCTTGAATCCACTTATCAAATTCATAACTCCCGCCCCACCAATATACAGGTGCTAATAAAATCAATTTTTCATCAGATGCTATTATTTCTCTCCACTCTGAAGCTGTTTTATCCTGAACACGAACTACAGAATGCTTCTCCGATTCAGTTAATTTACGAATTATCTCTAATCCTTTAACGCTTGGAATTTCTAGTGGATGAAAATGTATGATCATAATATGAATAAAAGTACTAATAATAATTACACTACTATATAGGTCACACTATACTTTGTAAAGTATATCAATTTGAATCCATGTTGTATCAAAGGTCTTAAAATAAATTTGACATCTTGAATTCGTAACCTTAGGTTTAAGAAAAATCTATACTGTCCGAGGAGTTACTTTGTGCATTTTTCCTTTTATTTGATACTTTCTGATGATAACTACAGTTTTTCTTTTTATATTCTTTCTCCAACATGAGCTCGATATTTATCCACTGTGTGATTAGATATGTATAGAGAGAGGGTATTCAAATAACTAGAAAACCAAAAAGACAATGTATTTCCGAAGTTCGTAGCTCAATGAGATATCTGAATTTTGATTTATTGGCAGCTACTGACATTAGCTCGTCACTTGGAAAGAAGATGGTAGAGGATCCAATTCAATATATTTTCAATAAATTAAATTGATTAATTAATAAAAATTACTCCGTGTGTGCCTTCGTGGAATAATCATTTACTACTATATTGCAAATTAAGAATTGAAATTTAAATCTATTTGCTCGAACACAGAGTAATTCGACGGAAGAAAACTATACATTTTTAGAAATGGATAAACATTTGGAAAAAGTCGTAAATCTGTCATTCAGAAAGACATCTTTAGAAAAATAGTTGCGAAGCCTTCATAATTGCAGAGTCTGCTACCAATACTTCAGTTCCTGATAACCCAACAGATAAGAAAAGACTAATATCGTTATCAGAGATCCTCGCTGTTCTTCTCCCTGCGATAACTTCACTCAAATCACAAACTTGCTTCATTTCAGGCTGATCGTAGAGAAAGAAGGGCGGATCGTAAGAATTTAATTGATCCAGTGAATCGGTGCAGATGACCTGAGATTTTTGCGCTACCTCAACACTGATTTCGTGCTCATGAGCCAACTTAGGTCCAACTGTGTTGATATGGACACCCGGTTTTAACCATAAAGCATCAAAGACGGGTGTAGTACTTGAAGTTGCACAAAGTAAAATGTCTACATCACGGACACCCTCTTCGGGACTCTCCACTTCAATCACTTCAATATGAAGTAAGTCGCTCATTTCACGAGCAAAAGTTTGTCTTTTTTCAATATGAGGGCTAAATACTTTAGCGAATTTAATATCCCTGACCGCACACGCAGCTTCCAACTGTGTTCTGGATTGAAAGCCTGATCCCAGCACCCCAACGCTAGTAGAATTTGGACGGGAAAGATATTTAATTGCCACTCCACCCAAAGCTCCTGTTCTCCATCCTCCTATCAAACTTCCAATGACTACACCTTTGAAGCTACCCGCTTCACTGTCAAATACTGACACGAGCTGCGTTTTATCAGTTGGACTTTGATGAGAATCAGGATGAAAAGTATCATAGACCCGAAAACCGATGACTCTCTTGTCTTTAGTTTCTGCTCCAACTGTAAAAACAAGTCCACCCTTGTCAGTATCAATATGAAATCTGGGCGGTGAAATTAATGTGTGTGCAGCTTTTGCTTTAAAAGCAAGTTCAACCACAGAGATCACCTCATTCATAGAAAGTAGTTTTTTAAAATCATCATCAGTAAGAACTTTATAGTTGGAGATGAGAGGAGTATGCCAGAACGAAAGAACTTGGACGTGTTCTACGTCTCCCACATAGTTTTTCTGCATTTGAAGTTGTAGAATATTTCAATGCATTCTTTTGCTGCACAAATAAAACGCCGCTGGATGACTTTACTTTTTGTTTTCTTACTTATATCTGTTTCTTTTATTTACAGCACTCACCTTGAGCTAGTATTGATTCCCAAAGGATATGATTTACTCTTCCACCTTGGTAATGTTTTCGCACTTCAAGTTGCATTTAGCTTCTCACATAAGTCTTTGGCATCGCTTGCCATTTCACCAATCATTTTTCATGATTATGGCTATGGAACACATCTTTTTTATCCCCCACTGGCACATTTTGTGCCAGCGCTGATCGCTTTTTTGTTGTCAAAAGTTGGCTTTAATTCAACCCTGCTTGCAATTCGCCTGTTTAGTTTTCTGACAATCCTTGGCAGTGGGACTACCATGTTTTATGCGGCCAAAAAAATGACGGGCAATGAGGTTTATGCAAGTTTTGCTGCTCTTTTATATCTTTCTGCCCCCTATCTTCAATGGGACTATTACTGGCGAGGTGGAATGAGCTCAAGTCTTTGCTTTGTTTTCTTGCCAATTTTGTTGCTAAGTCTCTACTATTTTACAAAAGAAAAATTTGCTCCTTACTTCTTTACTTTTGTGATTAGTATGACTTCCTTGGTTTGGACTCACATGATTACTGCGTTCTACACATGTATCATTTTTATGATTGCCGCTGCTGCAAACTTCTTTCTTCTGAAAAAGAAAAAAGCAGCTTTTCTGTCTACGCTAATTGCAGGACTGATGATTGGAATCATGACTAGCCCATTTTGGATCTTACTTCTCCAGCAACAATCACTTCATACCTACGTCATTCACAGCTCAGACTATCCATTTACGATTGAGTCTATAGCTCAAAATACTGTTCCCTTTCGGAATCTTTTTGACATACAGTTTTTGGTTTGGCAGTGGAAAATTCGAAATGTGTTTGGGTTTTTTAACATCATTACCTTAGTATTTTTGGCGGCTTTTGTCATTTTTTTTAAACCAATTAGTAAGACCCTCAAAAACTCACGGTTCTTGTACTCACTGATTTGCTTGTTAATTTTTTTGCTCGCGATGGTGACAACATCAGAGTTGTGGTTACATTTACCTCACTTTTTTTCCTATATTCAATATCCATCTCGCTTACTTGTGCAAGCAACTCCAATTTTGGCTTTATTAATTACTCTTCCTTTTACTTTAATCCAAAAGGTCACACCAAAAAAAATAATAGTCCTGGGAGTTCTTGCTCTTTCTATTGTCATGTATACATTTACATTTAATAACTACCAACTTTTTGAAATAGGTAAAATTGACTTCACCACCTTTTCTATTCTTCAAGCAACCGGGGTTGATCAAGAGTATTTACCGGTCAATGCAAAAAGAGAATTTGAACCATTGGAAAAGCGGCCAAGACTGATTTTACCACTCACAAACAATGAAACTTCTACACCTTCAGCTCAAATCACAACCAATGAAACACCCTACTTACTAGCGAAGATTGGGAATAACGAGAACAAGCAAACGTTATTTGAGCTACCTCGTTTATTCTATGGCGGCTATGATCTCGGTTGGCAAGCTGAGAACGCACAAGCCTCAATCGCACTTCCCTACGACCAAAGTAAAAGTGGTTTAATAACCACGATGATTTCTGGTAACGGCATGCTCGAGGTGCAATTCACGGGCGGAAAATGGTACTGGATATCTTGTGTGAGTGCAGTTGCAGTTTTAGGGTATCTGATCTGGTTACTCTATAGATCTATTCATTTAAAAAAACCAGTCTGGTTTGAGAAATGATATAGGACTGTTTTTACATTACAACATCTCAACTTGAGAGAATGGTATCGTGAATAGATCAACTACATCAAGAGGGCTTGTTCTTTCAGTGCCCACTGACCATAGTGAAGTGTTAACAGAAACATCAGAAGATATTTCACTTTGGGAATTAATAACACCGATTGCTCGAAGTCAATTTATTTGTTGGGTAGAAAATGTCAAACCAAAAAAACCCATTCATTGGCGTCATATAACCAACATCACCAATACCAATGTAACCATAATAATACCCAGCAAATTCCTTTTATTAAGCTCATCCTTAAAAAAGTAGACAGATAGCAGTGTTAGCACAGAAATACTTGAAGCATTTGCTGCATTAATAAATCCCACATTTGGAGCGAAGCTAAAACCAAGTTGCATAAAATAATTAAAACTAGAACCAAAAATTCCAATGAGGAGAAGAATACTAAGCTGCTCTTTTGATATATTGTTCATTTTGATTCTTTTAGCAAATATTTCTCCTAGTATAAGAACCGTCAAGAGAATCATTGAGTATAGAAGTCTTGTGAACACAGGTACTCCTGCGATGAGTAAGTATTTCGAACTAAGAGCCAACAAGCCCCAACAAAAAAATGCTCTGATTGTATAGAGTAGCCAAAGGCTATTTGAAGACGATCGATTTTTATTTTTATCAATCACTCTAAGAGCGGAGAATCAAACAATCAAAATAATTCCAAAGATCGACTTCATTGGTACTGGCGCAGAAAACAAGAAAATTGACGCTACAGCAATAAACACTACATAGCTTTTCAAACTGTTGAGGAGTTTTGAGCGCATTGCTCTTTCTAACCAATAAATAAAGTATCACCAAACTCAATACCATTAATATGCTTGCAGTAATCTAATTCATTTCTATTTGCCGATCGACTTATTGTTTAATTAATAAAAGTATCCGCGAGTGACACCCAATTTATTATACTCATTTATTGAGTTTGGGTTCATTGACTACCAGTCTTGGAGGAAATAAAGCACTCTTTCCAAAATAATGTTATTATCTAAATATGATAGAAGAACAAACAGCCGATACCAGGAATCATCTAAATACCCCGCTAAAATCCCAAAAAAAAGAAAACCCCCTGACTGAAAGCGAACTAACTAAGCTGCAAGATGACCTGATTAAGTTAGAAAACGAAAGATGGGATCATTTGTTGCAACCACTGAGGCTTGAGAATCCAGAAAATGCTGTGAAAATAATGGTTGCTTTTGTTTCTGGTGTTACCGACCTCATTAAATCAGTTCGTCAAAGAGGCCATTTACCAGTTGGCTACAAGTTGCCGGCTGTACTAATTAAAGATACTGACGATGGTTATGCTAAATATGGTCACAATTTATGGCAATACACCAACGGTTCCTTAGAAGTAATTGATTCGCAAATAAAATTTCCTAAAAAAGATTTACGTCAAAAATCAAACAAAAATTTGGATCTACCTTATCCAGTCCAAGCCACGAAGGGCTTAGTTCAGCCTTTGGACATAAACATTGGAACTCCAGAGGAAATTGCTTATACAACAGGCGCTGAAGAAGCTGCTCACTCCATCTTTGCCCACCAACAGGCTGCTAAAGGTATTATTGGATCAGGGCATTCGAACACCCCCCAGGGAGCTCAATCAGTTCATCACTATGATGCGAGTGATGTAGAGTATCATGGTTTGGGTTGGCAAGTGAGAACACTTCTTGATAAGGCGAAAAAAATCAATCTGGGAAACACAGCAGAAAACTCGCCATCTACTGAGAGCATTCAAAAGCAAATTGATGCGTTGAGATATAGAATTAGAAAAGCTGCTGAACTACGGTCAAAGCATTAAATTAGTTCTATTAATCAATCTAATTAAAATTTTAACTCAAATTCATGAAGGAAGTGTGAGACTGCTTTGCATAACATCAAGTTGGTAGGAATTTTTAATCGAGAAAAATATTTTTTAGGAAAGTGAATTCAAGTGCTGGCTCTCGCCAGCACTTGAATTTATAGATGATTTAAGTCATGTTAAGGATGAGCTGGGTCATCACCTCGACTCTCTGAGGCTCGATCAGCTCGATGCGGTCAAATAGCAAGCGTGAAGCTCTTACGCGAGCAAATCCTAAGTGTATCAAGGCCTCCTCGACAACTCTTTGAGTCAAGGCTGTTCCGTTTTTCATTGAAAGTGAGTAGCCATCTTTTTGGCCGCGACTTTTATCCAAGACCAGGTAGGCACTGACTTGATCGTCAATGCTTATAGGATACGCAAGAGTTATCTCTGCGTAGACACCAACATTTCGGCTGGCGATGACCTTTCCCTGGCCTATTGTAACCAAATAGCTTTTCACATCTTCCTCTACCACTTCAGGTTGAAAGGTAAAGTTTTCTCCTAGGAGCTTGCATTAAGTGGAGGTACACAAATTTAGCAGCCTGCGACAAATTCCGAGCTCCAGAGATCAAAAAACCAACTTCTTGAGGATCAAGATCAGTACTTGCGGCCTCAAGAAGTATTTCTTTTAAAACTCCCAACTCTAACAGAAATAGCTTTCCTTGGGTCGTTTTTGACAGTGTATCGGCAAATCCACTACCCAAAGTGCTGGTTACAAAATTACGAGGAATCTCATTGCCGCCCATCGCGTAGGCTTGAAGTTCATCTCTCACTTTTTTGAAGGCATTTTTTACAGCTACGTCACCATAAGTAGTTACTTCTGCATGAGCAAAGTACTCAGCTACATCCTTTGCTTGCTCATATTTATCAATTCGTTGGAGCACTCTCTTTAGCTGCTGACGCACCGCATCGGTGGCTTTGCCTCTTACGCGCATCTCATTAAATTTTCTGTATTCAATTTTCAGTCTTTCAATTTCTAGTTCATTAAGTATTCTCTCGAAAGGTTTTGTCTGTGTTTCAACTTTTGCTTCAGCTTGCTTTTCCTTCAGTGGAAGTGGCTCGAAGTGCATTAATTTGTTGTTCAGGAAGTGCAAATACTCATGATACTCAATTGTTTTATCTGGTGGTTCTGTACCTCTGACTACTAAAACTCTACCTTTAAGCTTTCCCTCTCCCAATACTGGGTTGTAAACGCCTTGAGTATATTCTGGTGCAAGTTTATAATAATGTTCTTTTGAAGGAATCCGAACAACGACTGCGCCCGGATAGGTTTTTGCGTCAAAGGTATAAGAGCCCTCTGGTAGCTCCTGAAAACGTGTACCTAGATGCTTTCTGACGTATGTATCTTCACTCTCGGATTGGAGATCAGCACTGAAAGTGGCCAAATCATCAATGAGGAAATGCATGGCTTTTCCAAAAGTTTCTCTTTGGGTTGGGGTAAATCTCAAACCATCGGGCAGAGTATCAATGTCCAGGATTACATCCAGAATTTCCTGGTGAAGTTTTTCTACAGGTTCTGCAGACAAATTGAACGAAAGAATCTTTGTGGCGGCTTGATCAAGTGCATATGCCATGAGCCGAGTGTATACATACTCAATGATATCCCGTCTTGTTATATCTTCGTTTTTAACTGAATTAGTCGTTAAAAAATCTCCCTTTTTCAAAAGATCAACTAAGGCTCGTAAATCGCCTTTGCGAATTGGCTCTACGTGTCTTGTGTCTTGTGTCTTGAGTCTTGTGTCTTGTGTCTTGTGATTTGAGTCTAACAAAGGTGTGAGATGGACAGGTTTTGGTAGAGTTACTACATCATCTGAGTTGTCAGAATACTGATGGGTGTCTACTGACTCTGGCATTATTTGATTTTAGCATTGAAATGACTTCTTTAATCACATGAAATTGACCATATTTGCAATCTATCCAAATCTTGAAATAAGCCTATAAGTATTGACTAGGTTGATATAGATTGATATAATTTAAAGTGTCAAAATCACGTTGATACTTCGAGAAACAAAACGTTTTTCCAGGCTAAACAAGACAGCGACGCTCTTTAACAACTTAGCTTATTATCTCTCCTCTAGAGACGGTACTTTTGCTCATATTTGTGAGTGGAACTGCCGTCTTTAGTGAGAGTTACGGCCTCACAGTCATTGACCAAGCTCACTTTCGAGCAAGGGTCTAATTGGTCCAGGAGGACTAAAATGATCGCATATCGTCTTTTCACGATAAGTTCGGGGGTGGTGGTGGCGGGAGCGGACGTTGTGAGGTACACCCTCCAAGATGGGATAGTCGTCCCCGCAATATTGATCGGCGAGGAAGGGTATGGTCGCGTACGAGGTGTTCTGCCCGTCGACTTGACGCACTCGCAGATGGAAGAGTGGCGGAAGAATGGTCAAGTGACCATTTTATACGCACAAATTCGCACAAGCCAGGGAGGAAGGTCACAACTCCTCGCCCGCAACAGCGCGTCGCAAGAAGATCGCATCATCTGTGTTTTCAGAACACAGATTGGTGTCCGTGGCAGCAATGATCACACGGGTGATCTGACGGGGACTTATACCCCCAACATGGGATATCTGGCTCCCTCTTGGGCTAGAACCATCTTTACCCAAAATAAAGAAGAAGAAAAAACTTTCACTCTTCTGGAAGCTGAAGAGTGGATGGTCGAGCATGCGTCCGAAGGTGTACGGGTAACCGAGGTATTTACGAAAGGGTTCCACCAGTTCCCAGGTAAGACGCTCATCACTGGGCAAATTGCGCAAGGGATTGCGGGGAAAATGGGCTCTGGTACACAACTGGTAGCGGTGCTACCCGAGAAGGTGTGGTTTAGAACCGCCTATCTGGGTAGAATTCAAGGCCCACAAGCCCACTACTATCTCTGGAATGCAGAATATGAGGGAAAGCTTTTAGCCATGACTTGGGAAGGACGCCAAGTCTTTGAAGCAGTGGGATTGGACAATCCCCCTGTGAGTAACAGCGTTGAATCTAAATCATTTTTAAGCATTGAACTTCCGCCTGGGTTCTCATCAAAAAAAATAGTACTAGATGGTGATGGTGAAACTGGTGGTGGTGATGGTGATGGTGATGGTGATGGTGATGGTGATAATGCCAAACAACCTGTGTAGGCAGAAAGAAATGCCACGCAGACGGTGATTATTTCCGTA
>Ga0105047_10001913_pt1 | contig 37467 bp, 23 predicted proteins | sample MAT04_FD_78384 | JGI IMG/M metagenome (GOLD analysis project Ga0105047, IMG submission 78384) | Freshwater microbial communities from Lake Fryxell liftoff mats and glacier meltwater in Antarctica - MAT-04 (megahit assembly) | ecosystem: Environmental > Aquatic > Freshwater > Ice > Liftoff... | reverse complement strand
ACTGTTAACTGTTGACTGTTGACTGTTGACTGTTGACTGTTGTTAGTAGGAATTAAATATTTAGATGATAAAAAGCTTTGGTTTTATTCATTGGGAGTTGGGGCTTTGCAGATCCAGACGCAATCTCGCGGTACTGAAGATGTGTTTTTTAGGATAATTTCATAGTTTAAATGGTTGAGAAATTTTTCCATGATTGTATCAGTCATTACTGAGAATGCAGTGCCATCTCTGCGTCCCAGTAAGTTTTTGTTCCACTCGCCGGCGAATTTTTGCCAACCCAAATCGCTGAGAATGTTGCCGTGGTGAAAGACGCAAAGGCGATCGCCCCGCAGCAGTTTGGGAATGCGTGTTAGGTAGTTGAATATGTCTACCGGTTCTACGTGTACCATTGTATCGTAGCAAAAGCAGACATCGGCTGCACCCGGGGCGATGCCGTCTAAGGTTAAACCGTCGAGTTTGACGTAGGAAACGCGATCGTCTCCCAAGCGCGATCGGGCGGCTTGCAGCATTTGACTGGAAATATCGGCACAAATTAGGCGATCGCAATATTGTAGCAATAGCGAACCAGTTTTCCCGCCACCGATCCCAATTTCTAAAACCCTATGTTCTTTTTTGATGTACGGTGCAATAAATTGCTGTTCGATCAGCGCTTCGTATTCGGTTAAGGAGTTGGCGGCACCTGCGGCTTTACCTATCCATTCGTCGCCAATATGGGCAAGTTCGGCATTAGTTTTCTGCCACTGTTGGGCGTAACTGTCCCATGCGGTTTCATAATCTACTCTTGGGCGATCGGTCATTTTTTCATCAATCATTTTTGATTATTTTATATTATTGATGGTTCAATTTTCGATATGTTCCGCAACTGTCGATAAATTATATCAAATTTTGGCAAAAATCTACGCAGTGATTTACCGCGCAGGGAGAACGCAGGGCGATCGCACTGCAAGATGATTATACCTCTTGCATAAATCTTTGATTGATAGACTAACCGCAGATTCAAAGCAGACAAACACAGATCGACGCAGATGCTTTTCAAGATTAATGACTGCTGAAATATGCTTCGCAGAAAATGTCTGCATAAGCTTGAGTCATCTCCTCAAAAGTATTGAGTGAATCCAAGACATATTTAGCATTTCCAGCTAACTGCAGTCGCAATGATTTATCCTCCAATAAGCTAATCAAAGCTGCCACTAATTCTTCCGGGCGATCCGGCGTATAAAACAAACCGTTAATTCCCGGTCTCACTTGTTCTTTGATCCCAAAAACTGGCGATGTAATAATTGGTAAATCGCAGGCCATCGCCTCCAAAATCACTCTCGGAAAACTTTCTACACGAGAAGTACAAACAAATATATCCGCCGCTTTGTAATACTGTCCTGGTTCCCCAGTTTCCGGGACTACCGTCACCCTTTGCCGCAACTCTTCCGGCAATGCGCCCACCATATCGGCTAATTTATTGCTGTAAATACTCGGCCGATCGCCCACAATGAAACACCTAATCTGATTGTGCCATTTTTCAGGTAAAAGCGAAAGTGCTTGAACTAAATCCTGCTGGCCTTTGCGTTCGCATACTGTCCCCAGTAGCAACAATACCACATCTTCCGCTGCAATACCTAAACTTTTTCTAGCTAATTCAGAATTATCCAAATTTTCCAGTTTGCTCAAATCTAAGCCATTGTGAATCACTGTAAAATTGTGGTGGCTGTTGAGAGGCAAATACCTATCCCGCGTTGCATCCGCTACAAAAATCACCTTATAAGGAAAGCGGAAACACTGCAAAGCCCTCGCCGCAATCTCCGAACCAAACCTATTAAAATAAGTTTGCCAAGGTTCGCTTTCGTGCACGTTCCAAACCGTAGGAATTCCGATTTGTCGCGCTGCATCAACCACAAAAAAGTTTTCTAAAGTATTAGCATAAACTGCATCTACTTTTAACCTTTCAATTTCCTTACTAAAACTGCGGATAGCTTCATCGTAAGCATCCCGCTGATAGATGTGTTCGAGGGGATTGTCGCGCACAATTACTTCGATTCCCTGCTGTTCGTAGGCTTGACGCAGGGGGCCGTCTGTGGTGCAAAGTACGATCGGCATAATCACACCCTCAGCCGCCAACTTCACCGCAATTTCGTACTGATGCAGCGGCGCGCCCGTGAAATCCAACGAATTGCTGCACATCAAAACCCTAACAGGATGAATAGAATTGTTTGTGTTTACTACTGACAACAAACCAGAATCAACAAATTGTAACTCTCCCTTGTCCCTTCCATCAGTGACATCAGTGACATCAGTGACATCCGTGACATCCGTTAAATCCGCTACAAAATCCGTTGCTAATCTTCCTTCTTCCTTCTTCCCTCTTCCTTCTTCCTTCTTCCCCTCTTCCTTCATAAAAACCCTGCGAGGTTGAATATGAAAATACTCATCTTCCAAAGACAAATGAGGACTATAAAAACCATCATTTTTCCCCGCATACTTGCGCCGAAAAGCCGCCACTTCTTGAGGATTATCAGTAAAACCTCTAGAAGTTCCCTCCTTGTGCAACAACTCCGCATCAGGACAATAAACACACCGATAACCGCGTTTTAACAATCGGTATCCGTAATCGACATCATTATAAGCAACAGCAAAATTCTCCTCATCAAATCCGCCCAATTCCAAGAACAATTGACGCGGAGTAATCGTGCAAGCAGCAGTTACCGCCGAGTAATTTCGCGTTACCATCGCTTGAGAAAGATAACCTCGATTATCCTTATCCATCAGCTTAAAAGCGTGACCAGCCAAACCGTGATGGAAGCCGTGAATTACCCCTGCGTGCTGAATTCTGCCGTCGGGATATAACAGCCGCGCGCCGACTGCACCCACAGCGGGAATTTGAGCGTATCCGACCATTTGACTCAGCCATCGCGGGGTGATTACTTCAGTATCATTGTTCAGAAACAAGACATATTCGCTGTCAACTTGTGCGACAGCGCGGTTGTTAATGGCGGCAAAACTAAACTTGCCCCCAGGATTTTTGATCAGCAGAACTTGACAACTTAATTGATTTAAATATTCTAGAGTTTTCGGATCGTCGCTTTCATTGTCGATGACGGCAATTTGATAATTTTTGTAAGTTGTTTTTTCCAGGGAATCTAGACAGGATTTCAGCAATTTAAGCTGATTTTTAGTAGGGACAATCACCGTTACTGACGGGCCGTCATCGGGGAAATCCTGGGCAAATATGCCCAAATTTTCTTTAATTGCCCAGGCGTGCTGAGCAACATTGCCATTAATTTCTCGGCGGTTTAGTGCATCTTGAATGGCTTGTTGACCTGCGGAAAAACTGGCGGGTTTTGCTGCTCCAGATATGGCTGTAGAACCGGGTGCAGTTCGCCAATGATACAGCACTAAAGGCAGGTGGGCGACGTGGCGAGAAATTTCGGTTGCTCTTAAGGCAAAATCGTAATCTTGCGAGCCTTCAAAACCGAGCCGCAAGCCGCCTATTTGTTCAAAAATTTCTTTTTTTACGGCGCATAAATGACCGAGATACATATAGGAAAGCAGCAGTTCCGGCGACCATTCTGGTTTGAATTGCGGGGCAAATCGGCGACCTTTGGTGTCGATTTTGTCGTCGTCTGAGTAGAGAAAATCGGTGGTTGGATGCGCGGCAAAATATAAGGCGACTTCGCCTAATGCGTCGGGAGTTAGTTCGTCGTCGTTGTCTAAAAACAGGATGATGTCGCCTGTGGCGAGGGCGGCGGCGCTGTTGGTGGCGGCGCTGATGTTGCCGTTTTCTGTGCGAAATGTGATGCGGATACGATCGTCCTTTGCGGCCCAATTTTTCAAAGTTTCAGCAACCGTGAAGTCTGTACTGCGATCGTCAGCGATGCAGAGTTCCCAGTTTTGATAGACTTGATTGATTACGCTGTCGATCGCACTTTCGAGAAAATCTATCTGCGGATTGTACACTGGCATTACCACCGAAATTTTCGGCAGAGGTTCCCCACAGGATTTTAACCGAGAAATCAGATAATCGCGCGCGCGATCGTTCCACTGATTCACCTCCAGCCAAGCATCATACCGATCAATCGGTGAAGCAAGCACAAAACCCGCAGGTGGCAGTAAATCTCCCGGCGCAGTAAACTGTTTTTGCTGCTTGTAAATCTTCCCCAACTGACGCATCACCTTCACAATTTCCCAAGGCATCGGCACAATTCTGCCGAGACGCTGTTTTCTCTCCCTCGCCCGCTGCCGGATTGCCTTTACAAAACTCGAAAACTCCTCAAATTTATCAGCACTTCTCTGCCAAATATTGTAGCGCCGCACCGTCAATATTTTCGGCGCTTGAAAATACAAAATTTCCCCGGTTTCTAACTCGGCTTGCAGAGAAACGGGACATTTACCCGGAGGCAAATTGACAAGCGCCTCAAAGCCGCTTTCCGAACTGTTAACCCAGTCAGGAAACACTTCGCCGACATCTTTTCGGCGCAAACCGTAGGCGCATTCTACAGAAGTATCGCCGCACAAAAAGCTTAATTTAGCAATTTTGCGATCGTGGTGACAACACCAACCTGCAAACAAAATTTGACCCTGACGCTGTTCCCATATCACGGGTACATCTAACGATGCTTGAATCGTTGAAACCAACAGCGGATAAGCTGCCAAAAGATACCATTTACCACGCTCGTCTTGCGCTTCCAGCAGCACTTCGTGCCGTCCGGCAGGCGCTGCCAATTCAATTGTAAAGCCAGATTTATTTGCAGCCGCAATATTAGAATGTGCTAGCGCTATATCGCTCCTTTCTATGCCGTAAACAGCGGCGAAACTCTTGCCTTCAATTCGGGCGCGGACGGCTTTAATATCTTTTTTTGTGTTAAACACCCAGCCCACAATTAACAGGTTGGAATCGCTAACTTGCCAAGTAGTGGGTTTGTCTAACGAAAAAACAAATTTTGGGAACAAATCGCGGATTCTGTGCTGAACTTCCCACCAGTTTTCTCTAAGTTTCCACCAGTCAGAAGACTTGATTGCAGCAATTTCTGCCCCGATTCTTTCTGTTTCCTGGCGTGATTGTTCTAAATATTCCAGAGTTTTATTTAATTCTTCCTGAGTTTGACTTTGGATTGTTTCCAAACACAGTAACTCAGCTAACTTTTGCTCCAATTTGAATTCTTTTTCTTCAACTTTTACCTGACTATTCCCTAATTCTGCTTCTAATTCCAATACTTTCGCTAAAGCTATTTGAAATTGCGATTCTTTGCCTGCAAGCTGTACCTGAGTTTCTCCTAATTCTGTTTCTAATCCGAGCAGTTTTGCTAAGGCTTCTTGAAATTGCGATTCTTGACCGTCAAGCTGTACTTGAGTTTGTCCTAATTCTGTTTCTAATTTCAAGACTTTTGTTAAGGCTTCTTGAAATTGCGATTCTTGACCGTTAAGCTGTACCTGAGTTTCTCCTAATTCTGTTTCTAATCCGAGCAGTTTTGCTAAGGCTTCTTGAAATTGAGATTCTTTGCCGTCAAGCTGTACCTGAGTTTCTCCTAATTCTGTTTCTAATCCCAACACTTTTGTTTGAGCTTGTTGAAATTGTTCTTGCCACTGTTTGACTTCTAAATTGCTGGTTTTTTGCTGTTTTTCCAGCAAGCGAATTTTGAGCCAATCTTCAAAAGGCCCGACAGGAGATATGGGAAAATGAATAATTTTGTCATTCGCCAATTTCGATTCGCTGCTGAGATTGCCGGCTTTGGTTTCTAAAACTTGATATAGTTCTAATGCTTGGGGAAAATATTGTTCTATTAAACTCGGTCTGTGACTTTTAACAATATCGTTGACTAATAAAGATTCTTCAAAGTTGTCGGCTGCGATCGCACTTAAGTTAACGTTAAATTTTTCGTTGACTCGATCGATAAAAAATTCGGGAGTGTTGCCGATCGGGTAAACGTTGGCCAGCAGACAGCGATCGGGAAAACTTTCAGACAATTCTAAGACTTTTTGGTTGTAGTGCAGCCACATTTTTACTGCCATTTCGGGATTTTGCAGCAAGCTGACATCGGTTCCCCGGCGGTACAGCGAATCGACTACTTCCCAGGGCGATCGATAAACACAGATGAAATTGGCTTCGGGAAGCAATTTTAACCAAAAATCCCAAAACAGGGCGGTTCGCGGGTCTTTCCAGCCCCAATGCTTGTCAGTTTGTTGGTTTTGCTCGATCGCCCGTTTAGCGATTTCCACGTCTGACGCTGCTACCGAAATCGTTTTTTCCAACGTACAGCCGAGTTCATCTATGCCGTGCGATCGTAAAACACTCTTGTGAAACTCCACAAAATCAACATTCTCGAAATGACCTTTCACATTTCCCACCGCCGGGCCCACCAACTTTTTACCAATATCAACCCCGACTTTCTGAAACAAAGAAGCCGTTAAAGACGTACCGGAACGGTGCATTCCAGTAACAATAAAAACCGACGGTTTGCTGTCATTTGTACTCACAATTTCTCTCCCTCGCCCTAATTCCCACACCAACTTTACTGATTATTCTCGGAAACCTCTGCCTCCCAGCATTTAATAGTCCCCGAACGCGAGCCATTCAGGTGCTCGCGCTATCATCAAAAATGCTTTTTTCAAAGCTGGAGATGCTCCCCTATTCTCCCGCTACCCCCAGCAACCGCCTGACTTGAAACCAGGTGCTTCTCAGCTTCCAGAACTTGCTGCTTTCCATTGCCACAAGTCGATTGTGCGATCGGTCTAATTCTTGCTTGACATTAATTAACTGAGATTCTGTTTGTTCCAACTGCATTTGTACAGATACTAACTGACTTTGAGTTTGTTCTAACTGCGCGTGAACTGAAATTAATTGAGCTTGAGTTTCTTGCAACTTTATTTGAGATTCTTCTAATTTTGGTTCAGTAATCATTAACTTACTTTGACTGATCTCCCATGCTATTTTAGCCGCCTCTAACTGAGTTTCAACCAACTTGAGTTTTTCGTGAGTAGAACCCAACAAAGACTGCGATTGCCTTTGGCCCACCAGCGATTTCACGCTGCAAATTTCCAGAATCCATTCCCAACCGTAGTTATTGATTGCTTTAACGGTTAACACATCCTCCGGTGTCACAGTATGTTTCGGTAAATAACAGTTCCAACCAGACTGCAAAATTGCCTCTTTTTGAAAATAGTCAGCCACATCCCGGCGATCGTAAAAAGGCTCGCACCTCTGCACCACCTCACCGTTTACCAGCACCTGAACCTCATCTATTCGGCCGCCCAAATTCACATCAGCCGCCCAACCTTCCAGATATAAATTCTGCTTGTTTGTCAAAGCAGCAACATCAATATATCCTCCAGGGTGGTGATAAAAATTTAACTCCGAAAAATCTCTAACTAAGTTATTTGTAACAACATACAAATCCTGAAACCTGCATATGCCTTTTTTGATCCGGTGAACAAAAGCTTTCCCACCGCTAACTTTACCGACAATTTCTCTCACAAACTTTTCAGTTACATAAGTTGTGCCGTATTCCTCCTTATCCAAAGACTGACTTTCGCTTTCAGCACTAAACAAAATACCGTTAGCAGGCATTTCTATGTGAGAAGGCAGCAAACAATCGCCGTGAACGCTAAACATTAAAATCCCGTTATCAGTCAACAAATCATACAGATTTTGGAGCCAACTCGTAAAAGTTCTTTCCGGGATATGGCTGAAAAAAGAATTAGCCAGAATGCAGTCAAATTTTCGGTCAATTAAATATTTTTCCGGTTTTCCCGTCGAAACAATACCGTTAACGCCCAAGTATTCAGTTTGAAACTTGACCGCGTTAGCATAAATATCAGAAACCCAAATTTGCTCCGGCGGCATTTCTTGAATCAAAAACCGGGTAAATCTACCGTAACCGCAGGCAAAATCCAGAAAAGACGGTACATTTTCAAAACTGCCAAAATGCCAATCTACAACTTGTTTAACCGCATCCCGGATGCGTCGCCCAAGAGAATAATAGCGTACTAAAGCTTGATCGCGATCGTCATCGTCTCCATCCTCTCCATCGTCTCCATCCTCCTTGACATTGCTCAAGCTAAACAAATACATTTCATCGTCTTCGCAAATATTTAGTTTAAAATCTTCGGGAAACTTAGCTTGATCTCGAATCAATGCTTTGATTACTTGATTTTTGGATAATTCTAAATTGAGATTGCTCATTATTTTTACAAAGTTTTCACAGAATAATTAGATGACTTCCGTTGACTGTTCTGGCACCAGACAATCAGAATTTACAACAGTTAAACACGGTTCTATCAGCAAGTCAACTATGCCGTTACCGCAAGACTCAGTACAAGACTGAACTTTGAACATCGCCACATCAACGCAGCGATCCAGATAACTCAAATCCCCATCTACCGTTCCCACCACCCCCGCATTCAAAAAATAAACCCCCGGATTCAGCAAACATTTAAACTGAAACTTAACTACAATTGTCGTTCCCGCTTCCACATATCTAACTGACTGAGTAGAAGCCTTCAGAGAAGCACCAGCCAACTCAAAACCGCTAATCGTTTTAATCAACATTCCAAACCTCACCTTGGAAGTTGACCGCGAGAAAGTGACAGAGTAAGTGTAAACATAATCTTGACGGCCTAGCAAGTGATTTACCACATTTCCCTGCAGCGTTTCGATGCGGGGGTTAATAATTTCCGCGCCGCGAGACGGATACCGCACCGTATTCGACGGGATCATCCCCGGTTCGTAAAATTCATCATAATGTTCCTTGGGTTGGGAGAGATATTGCTCCGCTTGGGCCTCCGTTTTGGTGCTTTCTAAATTAGAATGCTGAAGATTTTCTTGAGTTTCTTGCTTTGTTAGTTGGTTGAGAAGTCGAATATCTTGCTTCAACCCCAAGACTTTATCTGGATCGGCATAAATCAGCTTTTGGTATTTAGAAATTACCACCTTTGGCGTGTGAGCGAGCAGCAATTCTCCGCTATCCATTAAAATCGCCGAAGTACAAAGTTGCACCACAGAACTAGCAGCGTGAGAAACAAATAAAATTGTTCCGCCACCTTCCTGAATGCTTTGCAAGCGGGCAAAACACTTGCGCTGAAAAGCTTCGTCACCTACCGAAAGTGCCTCGTCAACCACTAAAATATCTGGCTCGACGCTAGTTGCAACGGCAAAAGCCAGTCTGACAAACATACCGCTAGAATAGGTTTTGACTGGCTGATCGATGAAATCTCCAATATCAGCAAAAGCCGCGATTTCGTCAAATTTTTCTTCAGTTTCTTTTTGATTGAATCCGAGTATTTGAGCGTTGAAAAACACGTTTTGCCTTCCGGTAAATTCCGGGTTAAACCCGCTTCCGAGTTCCAACAAAGCGGAGATTCGCCCTTGTACTCGGACGCTTCCTGCGGTGGGTGTCAGCGTTCCTACAATTATTTGCAAAAGCGTGCTTTTTCCCGACCCGTTGCGACCGACTACTCCTAGAGTTTGTCCTTGAGGAATTTCCAGATTGATGTCGGAGAGTGCCCAAAATTCATCAGCAAACTTTTTATTTGGATAAATAATTTCTTTTAAGCGGTCTCCTGGACGATCGTACCGCTTAAAGCATTTGGAAACATTTTTTAGGGAAATTACATTTTCAGTCATCCGATTTTAGATTTTAGATTTTAGATTTTAGATTTTAGATACTTCGGCTTCGCTGTACAAGTTTTAGATTTTAGATTGATATTATGTCTGTTAGAACAAAAAATACGTTTGATCGTTCGGACTTTAGTTCTCTGATTTATGCGGACTAAAGTCCTCACTACGAACCTCGATCGGGATTTTCGATGGTAGATTGCATTTAAATGTAAAACATATAGCGGTTCTCAAAAAAGTGAGGATAGCCCATAGCCCTAGGCCCATAGCCCTAGGCCCATAGCCCTAGGCCGGATAGTACCTCATATGAGAGCTCGAAAGGCTATATTACAGCACGTCAGCAAAAGCGGGACGCAAACGCCGATAAACCGCTAAACCTCCACAAAATACAGCAGCAGAGATTAGGGTGGCGACACCCCATTCGCCCCAGTGTTTGACTTCTCCCAGCAGGATGAGGTCTCGATAAACCTCCGAGATGGCGGCCATTGGATTCAACCAAAATATCCAGGCTCGCCACTCTTGGGGGATGATTGATGCTGGATAGACGATCGGCGTTAAATAAAACCAAAAATTTAGAATAACACCTAATGTCTGAGGAATGTCTCGCAAAAACACGGTTAAGCCCGCTGTCAAATATCCCAAGCCGGCTGTGAGTAGCAACTGAGGCACCCAAACCAGCGGCAGCAAGCATAAAGTAGCGTTGAGCTTTTGCGTGGAAACTGCTACGATCAGAATCAAAGCTGCTAAACCGAGAGAACTTTCAATAAAAGCTGTCAAAATCGGCACTAGGGGCAGCAAACCGAGGGGAAATACTACTTTTTTGACTAAATTTGGCTGCCCTACTACGGATACTCCCGATTTAATCAAACCGCTGGTGAAAGCACTCCAAGGTAGCAAACCTGCAAATAGCCAGACTCCAAATGTGATGTCGCTGTTTTCCGGGAAGCCTACAAGTTTGAGCTTTACCTTGAGGACGATCGAGAATACGTAGGTGTAAATCACCAATTGCGATAGCTGATTCAGCAGCGGCCACAAATTGCCCAGAATCGAGCCTTTGTATTGAGCTTCCAAGTCCCGCCGCACCAATGTTAGCAGCAGATTGAGCTTCGTCCACCGCTGGCTACTTGCCGGCAGCCTTCCGCCCACCGTTCGGGCTTTTTGGGCAACTCCTTTCACCGTTCTTAGCAATTTTTTCGCCCTCGTTCACTACCTTCACACCGAAATCAACTCAAGCTACAATTGTGCAGCTTTTGCTAAACCGCAATTATTCCACAGCCCCGTCGTTTTGATCAAGCATCTGCTGGAAAAGATCAGACGGCGGTTGAAACCGCGTCTATACAAACGAAGATCAGACGGCGGTTGAAACCGCATCTACACAAACGAAGTCCGCCTCCGCGGACTGAAGAAAATAAGGTAATTTTAACCGCTCGGTCTTCAACCCCTCTGAGCTCGGGTTTTGTTTGTATAGACGCGGTTTCAACCGCCCAGTCTTCTTAACCCAAGCGTATTGGGTTATTTTAGATCGCCTCCCCCACTGCCGAACCGATCGCGACTCTTTGCTCATCATCGTAGCCCCACCGCTGAAAAAATTCCTCATACTCGCCGCTGGCACTCTGCAAACTTTCCAGCATTTGCGACGCTACAGCTTGACAGGCGGGCATTTGCAGGATTTGAATTAAATTGCGCGATCGCCCCTGCACTCTAGCAGAACCCGCCGCCATTTCCTCGTTTTGAAGGCGCGAATGATGCAACACCATTGCCGCCGACATCGCCACATTTTTGACCAGCAGTTCTGCTACGATCTCAGGAGTCGATCGCAGCGCCTCGATAACTCCTGGTGACGGCCGGTCTGCCGCCTGTCGGTCGTCCGTCAGATAGGTGACAAAAAACCCCCTAGCACCGTTGGGAGTTTTCACCAGAGAAGCCACTACTTGCTCGATCTGAGCCTGTGAAAGTCGTTCGGCTTCTATTTCCGACAGTAGAGATTGAGTCAGCGCGATCGCCTCCTCAAAAGTTATACTTTCCGACGCTAATAAAGAAGATGGAACACTCATAACGACCTCAATAATTTTCAATATTCTGCAAATAATTGTCAACAATTTTCGCTATCCGAGCGCAAATAAATATGGCTATAATCTCCTCCAAACAACAACCCCCCGACCCAAATCTACCCGAAGACATAGCCCCGACTCCGCGCAAAAAAGTCGCTAAACCCCAGACGGAATCGCTGCTAGAATCGCAAGAACTACCAGACGAAATCAACAACAAACAAGAAGACAAAATCCGCCCCCAGCGGTTAGCCGAATACATCGGACAAAAAGACTTGAGAGAAGTTTTGGCGATCGCAATTGCAGCAGCCAAATCGCGGGGCGAACCGATGGATCACCTGTTACTGTACGGGCCGCCTGGGTTGGGGAAAACCACAATGTCGCTAATTCTAGCAGCAGAAATGGAAGTTGAATGCAAAATCACCAGCGCCCCCGCCCTAGAAAAACCGCGAGATATTGTCGGATTGCTGATCAACCTCAAAGCAGGCGACGTGCTGTTTATCGACGAAATTCACCGATTATCTAAAGTTACCGAAGAAATCCTCTATCCGGCGATGGAAGACTGCCGTTTAGATATTACGATCGGTCAAGGAAAAAGCGCCAAAATCCGCAGCATTCCCCTGAAACCCTTTACCTTGGTAGGCGCAACTACCAAAGTTGGATCGCTAACAGCTCCATTGCGCGATCGCTTCGGCTTAATCCAAAGATTGCGCTACTACGAAATAGACGAACTAACTCTAATTGTCCAAAGAACCGCCCAAGTTCTCGACACTAAAATCACCCCAGAAGGAGCCGAAGAAATTGCCCGCCGAGCTCGCGGAACGCCCAGGATTGCTAACCGTTTGTTGCGCAGAGTTAGAGACTACAGCGAAGTCAAAAATTTAAAGCCAATTGATGCCGAAGTTGCCTCACTCGCCCTGGAATTGTTCAACGTCGATCCGCTAGGTTTGGATTGGACAGATCGGTGTCTTTTGACAGCAATGATCGAAAATTTTAACGGTGGCCCGGTTGGTTTAGAAACCCTCGCCGCTTCCACCGGAGAAGACACTCAAACAATTGAGGATGTCTACGAACCGTACTTAATGCAAATCGGATTTTTGCAGCGGACAAGTCGGGGCAGAATTGCCACACCCGCCGCTTGGAAACACTTAGGTTTTGTCTCACCTAAATTATTTTAGGATCGTTAGATTGAGTCCTGGACGCATTCCTATCAAAGAAACCGGGTTTTTCACCTAATCTGCGCTGCTCCAGCCCAAGATTTTCCTCAACAAACCCGGTGTCTGACCTCCCCTGGGTCAGTCCTATTCAGTAAATCCACTTAATTAAACGTAAAATACCGATCGACCCAGTTGCGGGTGGGCTGGGGCTATCCCATGAGCGATCGACCCGATTTCTCGATCGCCAACAAACCGGGTTTATTGTACAATGATTGACGAGAAACCCCATTGCTGGAGGTAAAAATCAACAAACCTCTGGGAAATTTCTGCCTCTGTGGTTCATTAAAGGTAACAAATCATGGCTTATTTTTGGTTTAAAGCGTTTCATTTTATTGGCATTGTCGTTTGGTTTGCTGGCTTGTTTTATTTAGTAAGATTATTCGTCTATCACGCGGAAGCCGAAGAGAAACCAGAACCGGCAAAAACTATTCTCAAAGAACAATATCAAATTATGGAGAAACGTCTTTATAATTTGATTACTACCCCCGGAATGTTTGTGACTGTCCTGATGGCGATCGGCTTGATATCGACCGAACCCGATGTATTGCATGACACTTGGTTACAAATCAAGCTAATATTAGTTAGTTTGTTAATAGGTTATCATTTCTATTGCGGTTGGCTGCTTAAGAAATTAGCAAATAATGAATCTCGGTGGACTGGTCAACAATTTAGGGCATTAAATGAAGTGCCAACGGTTTTGTTAGCAATGATAGTATTCCTAGCAGTATTTAAGCAAAACTTACCTGTTTCTTCGAGTATTGCTGCCATTCTGGCCATGATTGTATTAATGGTTGTCACCATTAATTTGTATGCCAAAAAACGCCTCAACGACCGACAAAAAAATCTCCCGTCTATTCCCCAACAAGAAGCTTAAGTAATTCACCAATCACCCCATATCCTCTAAGGAAATGGGATGATTGGGTGTTTTGCAAAAATTACCCAAAAATCAGGGATAGGATTGTAGATAAAATCAAGTCCTGCTGACAGAACCTACAATATACCTCAATACGGTTTACTTAAGACGATCCAGGCGGGGAAAAATTATGAAAAATAAATACTCTTGTTTGCTTCGTTCCTCTCTTAGGACAATCTTAAGTGAACCGTATTGCAATATACCTCTGGCATTCATCCGCTCTCAATACTTGAAATGATCTGCGTTTGTCTGTGTTGCATCTGCTTGGTATCTGCGGCTTAAAGAAGAATAAAACAATCAGACAAAACTCAGAGAATCCCAGATGCGAAATGAATATTGACTAGCAGAAAAATTTGTGAAATATCGGAATTTCAAGGGAATTTTTCTAAGTAAAATTTGGAAAAGAATCTGAATCAATTTGATATCGATTCACATCCAAAATTAACTGCTGAAAAATATCAAAGAACTACCGTCGCCAATCGATTCGATCCAAAAATTTCCCTGTTTTGGGAGCATTCCCAGGGAAGTGCAGGGTCGAAGTATTCCCAAAGAGATGCAGTTATTGGTGAAAAGCTCATATTGACGGAGGTCATGCTGTGACCAGACAGATATATTTGCACTCATCGGATAGCCAAATTAAACAGACAGGAACCATGCACTATTCTTCATTACCAATTCCTTATGTTACTATCCCTCAGAATAGAAAACTTTGCCCTAATTGACCGCATGGATCTAGACTTTGGCCCGAGTTTGAACGTATTTACAGGGGAAACCGGCGCAGGAAAATCGATTATCCTGGATGCGATCGATGCAGTTTTGGGCGGGAAAGTCGATCGCCGATCGATTCGCACCGGAGCAACGCGCGCAATATTGGAGGCTACCTTTGAATTGGACTCATCCTCCGCAAAATGGCTGGGCGAGCAAGAAATTGAACCCATAGACCGAAATTTAGCCGTTTGCAGCCGGGAAATTAACGCCTCTAGCGGTACTCTCCGCAGCCGATCGCGTTTGAACGGAATTCTCGTCAACCGCCAGTTAATGGAGCAACTGCGCGATCGACTCGTCGAAATTACCGCCCAAGGTCAAACCGTCCACCTCGGACAAGAAACCCTCCAGCGAGAATGGCTCGACTTGTACGGCGGCAAAACTTTAACTGAAGCTCGATCGACAATCACCAAAGCCTGGATCGAAGCCAGCACCGCCAAAACAGCCCTCAAACGCAGGCGTCAGTCGGAACAGCAGCGCCTGCAAAGACTCGATTTATTACAATACCAAGTCCGAGAACTCAGCGAAGCCAACATCGAAAACAGCGACGAACTCGCACACCTAGAACAAGAATCAATCCGCCTCGGCCACATCGTCGAATTGCAGCAGCAAAGTTACAAAGTTCACCAAGCCCTTTACCAAAACGACGGCGACACCGCCTCAGCCGCCGACTTGTTGAGCAAAGCCGAGGAAATTTTAAGCGACATGGCAGTTTACGATGCCCAATTGCAACCAATCCTAGAAATGGTTAGCGATGCTTTAGCTCAAGCCACAGAAGCCAGCAGACAAATTAGCAGCTACGGCGAACAATTAGAAGCAGATCCCGAAAGACTCGAAGAAGTAGAAGACAGAATTCGCGAACTTAAACAAATTTGCCGCAAATACGGGCCGCTCTCTGAAGCGATCGCCTACTACCAAAGCATCCAAAACGAATTAAACGAACTTTTAGAAGGAGGCGAGTCAATGGAAGCCTTAGAACTCGCATATCAGACCGCATTAGAGCAATTAAAAGACGCTTGCAGCCACCTCACCATCCTGCGGCGCGAAACAGCCATCAAACTCGAAACCCATCTAGTAGCAGAACTTAAGCCGTTAGCAATGGAAAAAGTGCAATTTCAAGTCGCAATCTCGCCTTGTAGCCCAACCGCCACGGGTGCCGACCAAATCGCCTTTTGTTTCAGCCCCAATCCGGGGGAACCGCTACAACCGTTAGGGGCGATCGCCTCCGGCGGAGAAATGAGCCGCTTTCTACTCGCCATCAAAGCCTGTTTTTCCCAAATCGAAAGCGCCGGAACCCTAATTTTCGACGAAATCGACGCCGGAGTTTCCGGGAGAGTCGCCGGCGCGATCGCCAAAAAACTCCACCAACTCTCCGACAAACATCAAGTTCTCTGCGTCACCCACCAGCCGCTGATCGCCGCGATGGCAGATTGTCATTTTCGCGTCAACAAAATGACGATCGCCCCAGAACCAACGATCGGCGAATCCCCAGCCAACTCCGAACCGGGCGAACGGACTGTCGTTAGAGTTGCCGCCCTCAACAGCGAACAGCGCCGCGAAGAACTCGCCCAACTCGCCAGCGGTCGATCGGCCACAGAGGCGATCGCCTTCGCCGAATCCCTACTTGTCGAAGCCGCCGGATTGCGTCAAATTCAGTCCGCCAAACCCTGAAAGCAGACTTGAGCCGATCGGGGGGTCAAAATGCGGAGTTTTTTCAGACCGGAGGTTACACTAAAAATGGCAACCGTAAATTTTACAAAAAAAAGCTAAAAACCGCGTGACTTTGTTCCCGGATCAAAGCTTCTAGCAGCCAAATTGACAGAAATTTTAGTAAAAAACCACAATTGTGTAGAGAAGGGCACACATCACTAGCAACTGCTGGTGTCACAATTGCCACTATTCCCGCAATGTCCTCCCTCTTTCAGCAGTCCCTCGCGCTGCTGGCCTTGATGTTGCTGCAGGCGATGCGATTTGCGATCGGCTGGCACAACCTACTTAAACCAGGCACGCACAGTGTCAAAATCACTAAATAAATCATTTAAACAAAATTCGCGTTCTCTCAAACAAAGTACAGCAATGCCACAGTCTCTTTACCGTCCTACCCGCAGTCCACCAGCAAAGCTCACTCAACTTCTCTTGCTCGGACTTCTGTAAACTGGGAAATAGTTTTACGCATACTTGAGTCTTGTGCGACCCGTGACCCCATCCAGAAACAGATACCCTGCCCCCGCAAGGCCCTCGTGGAGAGATCCGCAATTTTAGACTTTTGTTCAACCTCTGGTGATTCACCTGCTGCAAGTAAATCTAAAATCTAAAATCTAAAATCTAAAATCGACCCGTGACTCCATCCAGAAACAGATACCCTGCCCCCGCAAGGCGCTGGTGGAGAAATCGAAATTTTAGACTTTTGTTCAACCTCTGGTGATTCACCTGCTGCAAGTAAATCTAAAATCTAAAATCTAAAATCTAAAATCGACTTACCCACTAATAAACTTGCTCGCTCTCCTAGCTTAAAGATTAACCCTTACACTTAAGCTTCTCTGTAAAGGTCTATGAATCCTTCTGCATCTTCCACCAATTTCTCTTCTCTCGACAACGTGATAGATGTCGCTGTTGTCGGCGGTGACAATCATCATCAGGAACGCTATTCTCCCCATCCCTCTTCTCCTCCCCCTTCTCCTCCTTCTCCATCTCCCTCTAGCAGTGCAATGATCCCGAGTCAGGGAAATTTGTCAGGCATTCTCGACCTCCTAAACAAGCAAAGTTTCACAGTAGTAGTTAAGGAAGTAGAAGACAAACTTAAGGTTGTCAATCAAACCTTGGGAATGCTCGACAATATCCTTGAGTGCGAGGGATTTGATGCCATACTCAACGAGATGTTGCAGTCGATTACCCTCAAAACAGGGGAATTGCTGAGTGCCGATCGCAGCACGATATATTTATTAGATGACGAAAAAAACGAACTCTGGGCGATCGTCGCTAAAGACGAAAATGGTAAAAACCTAGAAATCAGAGTTCCCGCCCACGTAGGTATTGCTGGAGAAGTAGCCACAGACAGAAAAGTGGTTAACATCCCTTACGATTTTTATAACGACGAACGATCGGCTAACGCCCAAAAAATGGATGAAAAAACGGGCTACCGCACTTATACGATGCTGGCAATGCCCCTCATCAATGAAGCAACAAACGAGTTAGTAGCAGTCGTTCAACTGATTAATAAACTCAAACCGAACCACGAAAATTACCATACTTTAGACGAACAAATCGACAGGACAGGATTTACTGAAGAAGACGAAAAAGTTTTTAAAGAATTTGCTCCCTCAATTCGCCTAATCCTAGAATCTTCTAAATCTTTCTACGCAGCCACTCAGAGACAGCGGGCGGCCACGGCGCTGATGAAAGCCGTAAACGCTCTTTCTAAGAGCAGCCTAGACTTAGAAGATACCCTAAAAAGGGTGATGGATCAGGCTCAAGAACTCATGAATGCCGATCGCAGCACCCTGTGGCTGATCGACGAAGATAAAGACGAACTTTGGACGAAAATCCCGATCGGCGGCAACCTGAAAGAAATTCGCATACCCAGAACCGCCGGTTTTGCAGGCCAAGTCGCCCAATCCAGCCAACCCCTGCTGATTCCCTTTGACGTCTACGACGACCCCCGCGCCGCCACCTCCAAAGAAGTAGATCAAAAATCCGGCTACCGCACCAGCAGTATGCTGTGTATGCCAGTGTTTAACTCAGACCAAAAATTGATAGGCGTCACTCAATTAGTCAATAAAAAACGACAAGGAGAATTCCCGCCCTACAACCCCGCAGATTGGCCGCACGCCCCCGAACAGTGGAAAGCTAGTTTCAATCGCAACGACATGGCATTTATGGAGGCGTTTAACATTCAAGCCGGAGTGGCGCTGCAAAACGCCAAACTTTTTGCCGAAGTCAAACAGCAAGAACAAAGACAAAAAGATCTGCTAAACGCCCTGACTAACGGCGTGATATCTACAGATAAAAAAGGCAATATAGTAGCGACAAATCCTAGTGCCAAAAAATTACTCGGTGTCAGCGATGCTGCGCTAGCCGAAGGCAAATGTTTGCGCGAGTTAATTAAGTTAGAAAAAGGCGATTTTGCCAAGTGGTTCGATGCGTCTTTGAAGCCAGAAGACGAAAACGATCGCCAGCAGTATTACCCCGATCAAATTTTGCTCTCCTGTGATGGAAAATCGCAGAGTATCAATCTCTCGCTCAACTCAATGACCGACGCTACCGACCCCAACAAGGTAAACGGCGCGTTAGTAGTCATGGAAGATATTAGCAGCGCCAAACAAGTCAAAAACTTGATGTACCGTTACATGACCCCAGAAGTAGCCGAAGCGCTATTAGCTTCAGGGGATACAGGATTGGGCGGCAAGCGCAAGGAAGTTTCGGTACTGTTCTCAGATATTCGCGGCTATACCACACTTACGGAAAAATTGCAAGCCGAAGAAGTAGTGGTGATGCTGAATAAATATTTTGAAGTGATGGTAGATGTTGTATTCAAGTACGGAGGCACTCTCGATAAATACATAGGCGACGCTCTGATGGCAGTTTTTGGCTCTCCAGCACCTCTAGACGATGATGCCTGGTGCGCCATGCAAACCGCAGTCGAAATGCGGGAAAAATTGAAAGAATTCAATGAAACTCGCGTGGCTAATGGCGAGTTGCCAATCAGTATCGGTATGGGCATACATTCCGATCAAGTTGTCAGCGGCAACATCGGCAGTAGCAAACGCATGGAATTGACTTCCATAGGAGACGGCGTAAACCTCGCCTCTCGCTTAGAAGGTGCCAGCAAACAGTACGGCACCGACTTAATCATCAGTGACAACACCTACAAAAAATACCAAGATCGAGTCTACGTGCGGGAACTCGACTTTATTACTGTCAAAGGCAAAACCGAACCCGTAATCGTTTACGAACTTGTCGGAGTCCGCGAGGGATGTTCCCCCATTGGCAAACCCCTGACAGAAAAACAGCAAAAAATTGTAGAACACTACAACAATGCCCGCGAATATTACAAGACACCAGTCACTCAAATACTCTCAGACAATGAAGTGAGTGACATCTTAGATAATGTCGCGCAAATGCCGGAAGCAGAGATTAAAAAACAGTCCTACAATGTCGAGCAACAGTTGGAACACGAACTAAAACAACTGTTATATCAAGTCAAAAAGCTGTCAGAGTACGACCCGAAAAATCTGTCGGAAGCCGACAAACTTATCGTGCTGTTGCAGTCGGAAATTCAACGGCTGAAATTGGAGGGACTCAAAAATCTTTCCGAAGACGAAGCAAGAATGCTGATCCAAGCAAAAATCAAGCCGCTTTCAGCAGAGGAAATTCAATCTTTGCAAGAGGGTGAAGTCAAAAAAGTGTTGGAAGCAGACATCTTAGAACCGTCAAATCCCCAAATTAAGAGGCTCAAACCCGCACAAATCAGGCAACTATTACAGGCGAAAATTAAAAGTCGAGCCTCCGCAACAGTTACAGAAATGTTAGATGAGGAATTTGCAAATCTCGGACTCGATCAAGTGAAAAAAGTGTTGAGCGAGTTTAAGAAAGCCTTGGAACCAAAAGCCAAGCAAGCTTTTAGAGACGCGGAACGCGAATTTAACCTCGTTCTGGAAGTTGACTCCAAAAACAAGGCAGCTAAATTGCACGTCGATCGCTGTAAATTATTTCAGCACAGGTTTTCGGACGTACTAAACTGGGACGGCGTGTGGAATCTCACGGAAAAATAGCAGCGGCGCTTGGGCTCGGACAGGGGCGATCGCGATCGGGGATACGCCCGCCCTTCCATCCCACCAATTAACCTGAATATCGTGTTAGAGCAATTTTATAAAGTAGCGCTAGATCTTACCCCCCCAACCCCCCCCGCGAGTTCGGGGTGGCTCAGACTTCATCTGTAGCAGATCTTTAGAAAAATGGTATTAGAGCAATTTTAAATAAGCTCCAACGGGTATATATTGTTAAATAAGCGGACTTGAACTCGCTTGCCTCGATGCAGCCAGATGCCCGCATTTGGCGCTACCTGCTGCAACACACAAAGCACTTCTACCGTAGGGAAAGCTTAAAAAATAGTTAGGACTTGCGCCAGCATTGCCCAGTTTATGAGAAAAACTTGGGCCAAAGGCGACAAAACATCCGCTCAGCAACCGGGTTTTTGACCGGGCGCGCGAAAGTCTTAATAGCGTTGGCAGATCCTAAAATCAGCTTGCTTTCATTAAATAGTCAACGTTCTAGTCTTAGATATAGAAAACTACTAGCATCAGTTATGGATAATTGGAATTCGCAATCGGGAGATATGGAGTCGGTAGAGCAGATTTACCAACTATTGCTAGAGATTGCTCGCAGCTCACTGTCAGATATCCCCAGAATCCCCGAAAACATTACTCTAAAGTCTCTTCCCCTGCTCCAACAATTACAAAGTATTCAGCAAAGACCACAGGGACAAGGGTTTAAATCTGATTATTTTTCAGTAAACGATCTCGAATGGGTGGCTCAAGTCCGCGAACTGCTCGAAGAACTGACCGGCGAGTCTTTGTCGGAACGACCAAAAATGCCGGAAAACATGGCGGGCAGAGCTTTGAGTCTGGCAGATCAGGCACAAAGTATCAAAGAAACAATTGAAGAAAAGGCGGCCTGCGGCCCTACAGATGAAGATGAGAGTTCTTTGGAGTCTCCAGACGTGCTGCTGAATCTATTGCACCAGAGTTTAAAAACTCAGCGCGCCAAAAGCTACAAACCCAACGCTCCAGAATGGCAGCAAGTCTTGAGCCTGCTAGATGTAGTGCAGTCAATTTACAAGCAAATTCAAAGTTAGGATCGAAAACTTAATAACTTAAGCAGCTCCTACAGTCCTCTCTCCTGTAAGTTGCCAGAAAAAAGGAGGCTCTTCCTCGCCTATCTGCATTACCAGGCAGATCCTGGTAACGAGCAATCGCTTAACTTATTAAATTTTCATTCCTTAAATAAGTCGGGCAAAATGACTGCGAGTTCGATTCGGCTAAAATAAACTCTGGCTCCTCCACACGATCGGCTCAATCAAACTTGGCTGTTCGCGCGATCGAGCTGGCGATCGCCCGCACCGGCTACGGGATCGACAATCTGCCTCCCGCTTGCAAATTTCGATTCAACTGCTGTAGCGATTTATGCCTCGGCAATAATAAAGCTTTGGAGAAAACCCGATCGCCCGTAAAATGCTATCAAAGGGATTTGGCAACAAGTAGCACTCATCCCAATCATCTGTTAACTTGGAGATATTGTTGTGGACTTATCGCTAATTCCGGCACAGCCGAAACCAGGACTGCTCAACGTCCTGATCGAAATTACCGCCCGTAGCAAAAACAAATACGAGTTTGATAAAGAGATGCAAGCCTTTGCACTCGATCGGGTGCTTTCTTCCTCAGTCCAATATCCGTGCGACTACGGCTTCATACCCAACACCTTGGGCGACGACGGCGACCCCCTCGACGCTATGGTGATGATGGATGAGCCCACATTTCCAGGGTGCGTGATTCTCGCCCGCCCGATCGGAATGCTGGAAATGATCGACGGAGGCGACAGGGACGAAAAATTGCTGTGCGTTCCCGACAAAGACCCCCGCTATGCTCACTATAAGTCCCTCAAAGACGTAGCCCCCCACCGCTTGGATGAAATAGCCGAATTTTTTAGAACCTACAAAAATTTGGAGAAAAAAGTCACAGAAATTCTGGGCTGGCAAGATTTCGAGCTAGTAATGCCGTTAGTCGAAAAGTGCATCGCAGCCGATCGTAAATAAGCCCGCAGCCCGCACTCCTCGACTGCAAGCAGACTACAAATTCAGGAAGCCGAACTAAAGGCGACCTGCGCCCGTCTAAGAATTCAGTCGAGGAACGGGTTTGAAAATGTCAAATCAGTCGATTTGAGATTTGAGATTTGAGATTTGAGATTTACTTGCAGCGGAGTGAATCACCTTGAACTCTTGTCTAAAATTTCGATTTCTCCACGGCGGTTCTACGCGGCACGGTATCCGTTTTTGGGTGCGTCAATGCCGATTCACCACTGGGGCAATTTCTCAAAAAACCCCCTGCTGGCAATCTTGAAAACAATACTGCCGATCGAGTAAGATCGATGGAAAATTCTCAGCAGGCGATCGAGTGCGTTCTACCTTTGAGCCAAGTTTACCCGAATACTTACAGTCTTGGACGCACAGGCGAACAACCAGGTTTCTACATCAATATATCAAGGGAGCAGCAATGATTTTCCTATAAACCGGGTTTTTTTGGCTTTAGTCCTGACTTAGAGCGACGGTATTAGGAGCCCGCAGGGTGCAAAAGATAGTCTCTCAAGGGCTATTAAATCTGCTCACCAACCAGTCCGGTAGGATTGAGGACGATCGCAACTAAAAACTAAAAACTAAAAACTAAAAACTAAAAACTAAAAATTAAGACCTCAATTCCCAAGTTCCTACCCTCCAAGCTAAAAAAGATGCCAGATTCTCCACCCTCTCAAGCAAATTCAAAGCCTTCAGATAGCCAAGACACTAAGTCAAATAGTCCTATGACCGAATTTGTAGTTCAGTTTTGGGGCGTGCGGGGCAGCATCGCCACCCCCGGCACCAAAACAATTCGCTACGGAGGTAACACCTCTTGCGTAGAAATGCGCTTGGGCAAAAAACGCCTGATTTTTGACGGCGGCACCGGTCTGCGAGTTCTGGGGCTAAACCTGCTGCGGCAAATGCCGGTGGAAGCTCATATGTTTTTCAGTCACACTCACTGGGATCACATTCAAGGCTTCCCGTTTTTTACTCCTGCTTTTATTCCGGGGAACTGCTTTCACATTTACGGAGCGATCGCCCCCAACGGCACTACAATCAAACAGCGTCTTGCCGATCAAATGCACCACCCCAATTTTCCAGTTCCCATTCAGGTGATGCAGTCAGACCTCAAATTTAACGACTTGACACCAGGGGATATTATCGAACTCGACGATGTGAAAATAGAAACGGCACTGCTCAACCATCCCAACACCGCGATCGGATATCGAGTTACCTGGGAGGGACACACGGCCGTCTACTGCACCGATACAGAGCATTTTCCCGATCGGCTCGACGAGAATGTAGTACACCTAGCTCGCGACGCGGACGTGCTAATTTACGACGCAAACTACACCAACGAAGAATATTACGACTTCAAAAACCCGAAAGTCGGCTGGGGACACTCGACTTGGCAAGCAGGAGTAGAAATAGCAAAAGCTGCGGGAGTCAAAAAGATCGTGATGTTTCACCACGATCCTAGTCATGATGACAATTTTCTCGATCGTGTCGAAGCAGATGTGCAATCAGTTTTCGCCGATAGCTGCTTGGCCCGCGAAGGCATGAGCATACCAGTGATTTAGCTGAAACAAATTGAATCCATGCAGGCTGCAAAAAAAACGCCTCCAGACCGCAGAAATTAGCAGCCTCAAAGCAAAAACACAATGAACCACAAAACTCCCCCCAAGCGTCGCTCTCGTGGCTTGCGGAAGCTTTACTCAACGTTGCTGGTGTTGATAATTTTCTGTTGTACCGGAGGCGGATTGGTGGCAGCCCAGACTGCCGGCTCTCACTCTCCGGCGCTTTTAGCTCAAATTTCTACAATGGAAGATATCGGCACTGTCGATCGCATCCCCGAAGCCTACCAACTCGCACAGCAACTGTACCTCGAAAACTGCGCCACCTGTCACATAGGTTTACCGCCCCAAGTATTGCCAACAGAAACCTGGCGCAGGTTGCTGCAAGATCCCCAACACTACGGGCAAACCCTGAAACTCCTAGTAGACCCGCCCAGGCTGCTAGTCTGGAACTACCTACAAACTTTTTCCCGTCCCCAAGCCAAAGACGAAGAACTAGCTTACCGAGTCGCCACCTCTCGCTATTTCAAAGCTTTGCACCCCAGAGTCAAGCTGCCGCAACCCGCAAATCTCAGCAGTTGCGTTACTTGTCACCCCGGTGTATCTCAATATAATTTCCGCAAGCTTACCGCCGAGTGGGAAAATTCCCCGTAACGAAAACTACTCGTTACTAGGCTCTGGCTTGGGAACCAGTTAACCCTTGAAATTTTGTAGGGTGGGCCGTAAGCACCGATTGACTTAGACTCCCATCACGCCGACACGGGTTGACTTTTTCGCGCAATGCGCACTCTACAAGATTAGCCGATGCGCTCTTATTGCACCCTACAACTAGGATATTTCAAGTGCTTGAGAGACTTTTTGACCACTCCTGAGCGGGCTGGGTGCGCATTGCGCACTTTGCCATTCGTAAGGTGCGCAATGCGCACCCTACCACTAATTCAAAACCTGTTTCTTAGCCCGTATTTCGCATCCCCGCAGCAATACCATTAATCGTCAACAGAGCACCCCGCAACAATTCACCCTTGCTGTAACGCGAGTGAATCACCCCCGGAACCCCGCCAGTACCGTGCTGCCGCAAGCGTTTCAGCAGGGAAACCTGCAACAAACCTAAAGGCACAATCGTGGCATTTCGCAACTGTACCGATCGCTGCAAAGACGGATCTCCGTCTAACAAATGCTGGTGTCCGGTAATAGTTAAAACCAAATCCCGAATCAAGTAAAATTCCGCCGCAATTTGCTCGTATAAAGCCTGGAAACGCTCCCTGTCCGCCGGCAAACCTAACTCCCGCACGTAGTGATCGGCAATCTGCAAATCCACCTTAGATAAAGTCATTTCGACCTTAGAAATTACCATTCTAAAAAATGGCCATTTCAAGTAGAAATACTGCAAAAGTTTTAAATGTTCTTCCGGTTCTTCCTGCAAAAACTCTTGCAAAGCTGTGCCGACACCGTACCAAGAAGGCAGCAAAAAGCGGCTTTGAGTCCAGCTAAACACCCACGGAATTGCTCGCAAACCGCTGATGTCTTTCTTGCCGCCGCGACGGGCCGGACGAGAACTAATTTGCAACTGACTGATTTCTTGTATCGGGGTAACTTGGTGGAAGAAATCAACTAAATCCGGCTGTTCGTAAATTAAATGACGGTAGTGCGATCGCGATTTCACCGACAACTCCTCCATAATCTCATTCCAAGGGTCGATCCCGTCAAAACCAGCGTGCAGCAAACTAGCTTGAATTACCGCCGCCGCCACAGTTTCCAAATTGTAAAGCGCCAACTCCGGTAAAGAATATTTAGAAGCCAAAACCTCCCCTTGTTCGGTAATCTTGATTCGCCCGTTAATACTCTTTCCTGGTTGAGCCAAAATCGCCTTGTAAGCAGGCCCGCCGCCACGCCCTACAGAGCCGCCCCTGCCGTGAAAAATCCGCAATTCCACACCGTGTTTTTCGGCAACCGCTTGCAAAGCTTTTTGAGCTTTTTGAATTTCCCAATTGCTGCTGAGGAAACCCGAATCTTTATTGCTGTCGGAATAGCCCAGCATCACCTCTTGCAATTTGACCTGCTCGATTGGCTTTTGTGGATTTTCTTCGCTTGTTTCCGCTACTTTTTGCGCGTATCCTCCGGCTAGCAAAGCCCGATAAAGCGGCAGATCGAATATCTGCTGCATTACTTCTGGAGCTTTTTTTAAATCTTCGACGGTTTCAAACAGAGGCACTACTTGAATGGTGCTAATTCCTGTAGCTGGATCGTACAGTCCCGATTCTTTTGCTAACAGCAAAACCGCTAGCAAATCGCTGACATCGTGGCTCATGCTGATCACGTAAGTTTCGCAAATTTCTGGGCCAAACTCCTGCTGCATTTGCCGCAATACTCGGAAGGTATTAATTGTCTCGCAAGTTTTGGGAGAAAATGGCAGTTCTGTGGGAATTAAAGGGCGACGAGTTTGCAGTTCGGTTGCGAGCCAAATAATTCGATCGCATTCCGACATTTGATTGTAAGATTTGGGCAAAATTTGCAAGTATTCAGCAATTTCGCTCAAAGCGTCGGAGTGTACTGTTGACTCTTGGCGGATATCTAGGTAAGCCAAATTAAACCCGTAGATTTCTACTTGACAGAGTAGATTTTCCAAGTCCCGACAGCTTAAACCTGTTTCGACTAAATTGTGCTCGATCATCTGCAACTCTGCTAAAAACTCAGCGCCCGATCGATAAAGGCCCGTCAAGACTGGATTTTCTGACAAAGCTTCGCGCTCCCGCTGCAACTCGTCTCCTTTGTACAGCCGCCAATTACGATCGCGCGTATTTTCCAGCCGCTGCAGCACGTAGGCCAGCTTCAAGCGGTAAGGTTCTTGGCGGTAGCGGATCGCCCACTGTTCGTAAACGTCGGGAAATTCCGATTTGTCGCGATCGAGAGATTCGAGCAATTCCGGCAATACGTCGCTCCAGTGCAGCGACAAACTCAACAGTTCGTTCAGCCGCTTCACCGCGACGATGTACTTTTCTAGCACCAAGTGGCGCTGATAGCAAGCAGTTTGCCAAGTAACTTTCGGAGTCACAGAAGGATTGCCATCCCTGTCCGATCCCACCCAAGAACCAAATTTGCAAAAATCGTAACTCGGCGGTTTCAGATAAGGGTAAGAAGCGTGCAGAGCTTGTTTGAGGCGGTGGTAGAGTTCGGGAATAGCATCAAACAGCACTTCCTCGAAGTAGTGCAGAGTGTACTCCACCTCGTCAAGTACAGTCGGCTTAAATTGGTGCAGTTCGTCAGTACGCCACCAGAGGCGAATTTCTTCCATCAGTTGCTCTTGGAGAGTCGCAGCTTCCCAGCTAGACACCGGGTAGGGGCTTTCAGAGTTCGCGCCCACTCCCGGAAATTTCTCGTCAACTTGGTCTAGCTGTTGGAGAATCTTCGCCATCCGCCGCTGTTTGGTGCGGATCGTGTGGCGGACAATTTCCGTCGGGTGAGCGGTGAATACTAGGCGGATGTCCAACTGATCGATCAAGCGCTGGATTTGCTGGCTAGGCACGTTCAAGCGCAGCAGCATCGGGAACAGTTCGTGAAATGTTCCGGCGTCTTTGGTAATCGCCTCGCTGCTGTCTGCACCGCGAGGAGCCGTTTGGGCCGGGCCTTCCCTGTGCCGCGGGCGATCGGGCGCATCCTTTGCTTGTCCCGGCAGCTTAGCAAACATTCGCCCGCCAGCGTCGTTACTGCCGACGTAAGCTAGCTGTTGGTCTCGCTGTTCGTAGTGCTGTTCGACAATGTTGATCAACTGAAAATACAGCGCAAAAGCCCGCGCGGCGCGGATAGCGGCGTTGAGATCGAGCTTTTCGATTAGCTGTACCACATTCGATTCGCGAAAGTTAGTGGCTTGTCCCTCGGAGGAATTGAACGATCGCATTTGTTGGAGCAAATCTACCAATTCTTGCCCGCACTCCTGTCGGAGCACCGATTCCCACAAGTCCTCTACTACTTTGAGGCGATTGCGTAGAAACAAATCTGATTTTGAGTAAGCGGCAGAATGGGGAATAGATGTTGCATCAATAGCCTGTTCTGAAGATTGGAGGACTGAACTCATCGGGCTGTTCCTCGATTGCTGCGGGTTTCTAGAAAATTGTATGGTTTAGTTTCGCCTAAAATTCTTTTATTTGCAGTCAAATTAGAGACAACTTATACAATTTACGATTTACGATTTACGATTTGCGATTGCCGATAACTTATCACTGTCTGGCTTTGGATTGCCGACAAGAAGCTTTCCCTTCTGTTCTGAAACTAATCATCTGGTGTGAAGGCACGCTATGCAGAAGCCACCTATGTATAAAATAGGAGCAAAGACCAATTTCTCATTCACAAATTTTACCGATTGTCAAGCTTTCTGGTAAAAAAATTAACGGCGAGCTTTTCTTGGGCGTTCTACTGCTGCGATCGAGGAAATTTGAGCACTGGGAGGCGCGAGCCCCGAAATACTTCTTCGCTTTCAATGCCGATCGACCGCACAAACTCAGCAGCAGCATTGGCCGCCAGCAACCCGCCCAGCATCGGTAGGGCGATCGAACTCAATAAAATATCTGAGGGAATTGGTAACTTTGGACTGTTGGGTGTTGGATTTTTGGGCAAGTCTTGGTTTTCCGACGGCATAAATTCTCCTGTATTATTTATTAATAATCCCAGTTTACAGCAGAAAGAAGGAGGCTTGACTCGTCACAGGCCAGGTGAGCAAGAGCCGACTTTTTCGCAACCTGCAAGCCAACAAGAGTCTGCACCAAGTCCAGCCCATGAGTTAATCTCGCCAAACGGTTCACGATCAGCAAATAAAATATGTAAAACTTGTAATCTGTGCTATCTGTAGAAAACAAAACCAGCTTTGACAAAATTTAAAGTCCCATGTTGAATGCGAACGGGAGTATATTGGCAGACAATCGATCGGCCGCGTCGCAGTGGGCCGGGGAAGCTTTAGGGCTTCCCGAAGTGCAGGTACAAGCTCGTTTGCGCGGAAATCACCTGCATATTCTGTGCGAAGCCGCGCAGTGTCCGTCTCAGGAATTGGTGACGGCGAGATTGACGCGCGCGATCGAACAAACTGATTTAACGCGACTGTTGCCAGAGGAAGCTAAAATTTACCAGTTGTTTCTGTGCGGCCGCAAACTTGGTTCCAGACAAAATGATTGGACAGTCCGGCTCGATTGCAACAGTATCAAAGAACAACAGCAACAGCGACAGCAACAGCAACAGCAACCAAAAGTTTCCCCCGCCGCGCCAACAAGTCCCCCCGACAGCGAACCTGCAGTAAGTCCTAAAAAAGGCGGATTTTTCGGCAAATTCAAACATGACAACCGCAAACTCAAACAAAAACCTGAATCGGTAAAAACCCCGGCCCAACCGCCACAGGTGCGGGAAGAACTCGATTTTGACGCAGAAAGTCTCCCCATCGCCTCCCGCATTGAATACCCAGAAGTTTTTGAAACTGCCCCGGTGACGATCGACACTTCGGCAGCACAAGACGCTTTCAGTCCCCCCACCGCCCCGCAGAAGCCGGAAAAATCATCGACAATGCAAAGCAGACGAGGCGCGGTGGCTTTGATTCAATCCCCCGAAACCGACTTTGGCGACAGCGATAGCGGTGGCACGTTGACGGTTTCGCCGGAAAGTTTGGCGCGCCTGGGCTACCCAGATGCGATCGCCAGCTATCTCAGCGAAATCCTCGGGCCGATGGGAGTTTCGGTGAAAGTCAGCATTCGCGAAAAAGCACTCAAAACCAGCCGGGAAACCCTGGAATCGAATCCACAGGAAAATCTCAAGCCCAAGAAACGCCGGCTGCTGGTGCTGTGCGAGTCAGCCTACAGCCCAGACCCCTCCTTGCTAGCAGAACCGATCGCCAGTAGGCTGCGGAAACTCAAACTAGAAGGTTTCGTAGAAGCAGCCATCGGCAGCCAAGTTGCAGGCGAAGCCAAGCCGGACTGGGTGCTGCGGGTGGATTTGACCCCACCGGACACAATTCTCAAAGAATGGGCTCGCTGGGGAGATGTACCTGCGATCGCCAAACTGCTAAACCAACACTTGGCGGCATCGAGAGTCGAAGTGCGCGCCACCCTCAAAGAAGCAACCCTGCACCTGTTTTGCAGCAAAACTGCCAAAAAAGGACAAAAACTTAAACGGCAAGAATACCCCGACAAGCAGCCAACCACCGAGGCGATCGCCCCAATGCTTGCCTCCTTCGCGCCCCAAGGCATCCGCGCCGCTGCAATCTACGGCGTAGAACCAGTCACCGACACCAAGACGGAACCAGAGTCGCCGGTGTGGATCGAATGGGTAGACTTGCCTGCAGCCCACCACCCAGACTTAGCTGCCAGCCCCAGAGCATTGGCGGCCGAAGGCGATCAATTAGCCTTGACTTTTTTGCTCAACAGGTTTCTCAATCCCAATCTCAAGCGCAAGCTAGAAACCGGAGGGATTCGGGCTGTGGCCCTGCACAAAGCCAACGTGCTGCACGTCATGACTGAAGCTCTGACTTGCCCTTCTCAATCGAAGGTAGGGCCGCAGGTGGTTAAATTTTTGCGGCAGCTACAAATTCCGGGAGTGGCTGCGGTACGAGTCTACGGACGCCGTGCCGGCCAGAAACTACCTTTGTGGCGCTACGGAATCGACCTCACAACGGCGGTTGACGAGCAATCAACGCAGGCGCAGGCGATCGCACCGGCTCCATCGCAACTGGCTGTGATGGCAAAGGAAGCGGTGCCAGAGTTTGCGGTGGCGGAAGATGGGAGTTTTTCGGGTTTGGGCGACAATTTGGTGTTTGATGCTCCGGCTGCTGACTCCTGGCGCAGCGGCTTCAAGATCGCGTTCCCAGGATACAAGCTGGGCGAGCAGTTCGTTCAAGCAGCAGTGCAACCGCTTGTTGCTTCGGGTTTGTTTGTTCCTAACGACGGTTTGTCAACTGCGCCGGCAGCGCGGGATGGTGCGATCGCCGATCGCACGGCTCGAAAGGCTTTGATGTGGGCGATCGCCGGTTGTCTGCTGACTTTCAGTACCGATTGGTTGCTCGGTCAGTTCCTGCAATCTGCGACGGTTAGTCAAGCTCCTAGCGCCTCGGAAGTTTGCAGCGGCCCGAATTGTCAAAATTCATCTCCCAAGCCTTTTAGCGACGCTCAAACCTCACTAGAGATCGCCGAATCGCCGAGCCCGGATACCTCTTCATGGGAGGTAAATTTGCCTCGAATCCCGTTGCAGCCATCGCCCAGGGCGAATCGGGAAGAGGCTTTCAACGGTTCTGGGTTTACAAAACCGGGGAATAATAGCGTTCCTGTAGCTGATGTTTCTACAATTCCGGTGTTCCCGACTTTGAGAAGCGAGCAGCTAGACGAACAAATAGCGCGCTATCAAGAGTACATCCGCGAACACCAAAAACCGCCGGATATCTTGATTGTAGGCAGTTCGAGGGCTCTGCGCGGCATTGACCCGGCGGTTTTGGAAACTGCTTTGGCATCTGGGGGTTATCCGGGGCTGAAGGCTTATAATTTTGGGGTGAATGGGGCTACTCTGCAGGTTGTAGATTCGCTCCTCCGTCGGATTTTGCCGCCAGAACAACTGCCGAAATTGATTGTGTTGGCGGATGGGGCGAGGGCTCTCAACAGCGGGCGGCCGGATTTGACTTTTAGCGCGATCGCTTCTTCGGAAGGTTACAGACAATTGTCCAGGGGCAGTTTTCTGATCCGCACCACTCAATTAGAATCCCCAACATCAAAAGAAACCGCCAGCAATCCGGTGGCGACTGCGGGTGAATTGGTGCAGAATTTGGAACAAAGTCAAGCTAAGATTCAACAATTGTTGAGTCAAAAGTTGGTCGAGAGTTCTGCAACTTACAAAAAGCGCGATCGGCTTAAAGAGTTTTTGCGATCGATCGCGAATCCCTCGGCCCCTGTTGCGATCGCCAGCCCCCAAACCGCCGGAGACCAACAAACAACTGAAAAACCCCAGCCTGCTGTTGCGGGTAAAAAACTCAGCGATTTTCAACCAAACGGCTTTTTGCCGATCGACATCCGCTTCAATCCCGATACTTACTTTCAAAAACACCCGAAAGTATCTGGCTATTACGACTCCGACTATCAAGATTTTCAATTGTCAGGCGAACAAACTGTAGCACTCAAAAATCTGATCGAATTTAGTAAAGTTCGCAACATCAATTTCGTGTTTGTGAATATGCCTCTAACGGTCGATTATTTAGACCCAGTGCGGGCGGGTTACGAACAAGAATTCCGGGAATATATGCAACAATTAGCAGCTCAAACCGGACTAATTTTTCGAGATAAGAGTTTATTGTGGCCCCAGGCGCGGGAATCTTTTTCCGACCCCAGCCACCTCAACCGTTACGGTGCTGTTGCAGTTTCTAAGCGGTTGGCTCAAGATCCGATGATTCCCTGGCCGGCGAAGAATTAGAAGATGAGAATGGGAGAATGGGAGAGGGGGAGAGTGGGAGAGTAGGAGTAATTAACAGCTACTGCTAAGCGAGAGATTGTCTGTTATGTTCGAGAGAGAGAGTGGCAAAATTACGGCTGACGCACGCCGATCTCAGAAACCGGGTTTCTACGAAAATCTCTCGTGACTCGTCGCAAAATCTCGTAGAAACCCGGTTTCTAGCCCCCACGCGCGTCAGTTTGTAGGGTGTGCACTGCGCACCAGTTGACTTCGTGGCCCATTCCCCCAGCGGTTGACTTTTTCTGTGCTATAAGAGCGCACCCTACAAGATTAGCCGGTGCGCAATGCGCTACAAGATTAGCCGGTGCGCATTGCGCACCCTACAAACACTAAACATGAAAAGATTGATATTTCCTAAAAATAGCCAAAATCAACAGATAAAAACTCCCCGAAAAAATCTGCCTTTAATATTTTTTATATTATCTCTAGCATTTTTCCTGTTTAGTTTGTATAAAGGTTTATTTTTACCTTTTGCTTTATCAACTCCGCCCAGTAGCGAACAGCAACCTTTGCAACCCTTCGAGCAGGTTGTCAAAGATGCGCCCAAGTTAGAGGGACTATTTACCCTTTACCGCAATCAAGCAACTAATAAAGTTTATCTCGAAATTACACCGCAACAACTAGACAAAAAGTTCCTGTGTTTCGTGACATTGGCCTCTGGTTTGGGGGAAGGCGGCCTTTTTAGCGGATTGCCGATCGGCGATTTCTTGTTTCAACTGCGGCGAGTCCAAAATAACGTGCAGTTTGTCATACCGAATATCAATTTTCGCACCACTCCGGGCGATCCGCAGGCGGGTTCGGTGGAAAGGGCATTTAGTGAGTCGATCCTGTATTCTTTGCCGCTCAAAAGCATTCATCCGCAAAGGCAAACTCTACTGATCGATTTAGGCGATTTGCTGATGAGCGAAAAGCGCGATTTACCAGGGATAAAAGCGATTTTGCCGGCGATTTTGGGGGCGGCTTACTCAATCGATGAAGACAAATCTTATTTTAAAGATGTGAAAGCGTTTCCGCTGAATGTAGAAATTGCTTCTATTTACGGTTTTTCCAGCGATGATGACAGTGCGGTTAACTATTTACCTTCGATTCCTGACAGTCGGGCTTTTAACCTCCGCATTCACTACAGTTTCTCGGAAGTGCCGCTAAATAATGGCTACCGCCCCAGACTTGCGGACGAGCGAGTGGGCTATTTTCTCACAGCATATAAGGACTTTTCTGACAAGAGCAGCCGGGAGCCTTTTGTCCGCTATATCAATCGCTGGCATTTGCAAAAGCAAATCCCGACAGCGCCGCTGTCGCCTCCGCTGGTGCCGATCGTCTTTTGGATTGAAAATAATGTGCCTCTGGAATACCGAAATGCAATTCGTGAAGGTATTTTAGCATGGAACAAAGCTTTTGAAAATGCAGGTTTTACTGAGGCAATTCAGGTTAAACAAATGCCGGATAATGCTAAATGGGACCCGGCTGATGTCCGATACAATACTATTAGGTGGTCGAGTTCTTTTGAACCTGAATTTGCCGGACTCGGCCCTTCTCGCACTAACCCGCTAACTGGGGAAATTTTGGATGCTGATATTTTGTTGGATGCTAATATTGTCCGGCAAATTAAACATGGATATCGGTCTTTGGTGGAACAAAATCGATCGCTAGGGAGGAGTTTTCAAGGGCGAAATGGCTCTAATACTAATCCCTGTCAGTTCGGGATGTATTCTCGCTATTTGCCGATGCTCGACAATGGGGATTTAGGAAAAAGCAGCGGGGAAAAGTCTCAAGGTGGAATTGCTGATGATTTGCCGACTTTGGTGGAACGATATCAAGTGCAAAAGCGATCGCCTTTATCGCGCTTGATGTCGAGTTCTGATCTGTGCTTTGGGTTGGAATCGAGTCGGCAATTTGCGATCGGGGCAATGTCGATGTCGCTGTCGGACAATGCAGCGCCTAGCAGTCCAGCGATTGAGAATTATGTTAATGATTATATCCGATATTTGACTGCACACGAAGTCGGTCACACTCTCGGTTTGAAGCACAATTTTCACGGGAGTACGATGCTGCAACCGGAGGATTTAAACAATACTCAGGTAACTCGCACGCAAGGTATGGTGGCCTCGGTGATGGATTATGTGCCGATTAATTTGGCACCGCAGGGAACTGTTCAGGGTGACTATTATCCAACGATTGTAGGGCCTTATGACGATTGGGCGATCGAGTACGGTTACAAAGTTATGGGTGGCGTAAACCCCAACAGCGATGTACCAGCGCTGCAAAAAATTGCCAGTCGCGCGGGGGAACCGCAATTAGCTTATGCGCCGGATGAGGATACTGTTGACAATCTCGATCCCGCTGCCAATACCTTCGATCTCAGTGGCAATATGCTGAGGTATTCGCAATCGCAATTGGATAATTCTAGGGCGATGTGGAAGCGTTTAGAAAAGCGCATTCCGGTTGGGGAAGATGGTTATAATGAACTGCGGGTGATGTTTGATTCGGTGTTCGGGTATTATTTTCAGCAGGTGATGAATGCGACTTTGTATGTGGGGGGACAGTCGTTTAGTCGGATTCGTCCGGGAGATAGTAATGGGAAATTGCCGTTTGTGCCGATCGAACTTTCTCAGCAACGAGAAGCTTTGGCTACCATTGACAAGTACGTATTTGCACCGGATGCGTTTAGTTTTGCGCCGGATTTGCTGAACAAATTAGCACCTTCGCGTTGGGATCACTGGGGGAGTCCGGCTTTGGTGTTTCCTCTAGATTACCCGATCGGCGATCGAATTACTTTTATGCAGCGATTTGTGCTGCGAGTTTTGCTATCTCCGGTGCGGCTAACGAGACTGCGGGATGCGGAGTTAAAATCAGCGCCGGAAAGCGCTTTAAGGTTGCCGGAAGTGTTTGATACGTTGCAAAAAGATATTTGGCAGGAGGTTTTGCAGCCGACAAATAAAAAGATGGAGATTTCGACTTTTAGGCGATCGTTGCAGCGGGAACATTTAGCGATTTTGATCGGAATGGTGTTGCGAAAAACGAGTGTTCCTGAAGATGCGCGGAGTTTGGCGTGGTACGAGTTGCGGCAGTTGCGGGAGGGTTTGAGTAAGAGTATTCGGAATTTGGACAGGAGTGCGGATGCTTATACGCGGGCTCATTTGGAGGAAACGCGCGATCGAATTTCTAAGGTTTTGAACGCACAGATTCAGTCGAATTAATCTGATCATTGGGTTGGGAAGATGTTAAATTTTGTAGGGGCGGGTTCACCAACAATAATTGCCAATAATCGACAATCTCATAAACCCGCCCCCGCCCATACTTTGAGACATTCTTTAAACAAGAAGTTGGGCAATTATATCAAATCCGGTAGCATCGGAATTATTAGTAGCCGAAATTAGGAGACGGCAGTGCCGTGTCCCTACCCTGATTAATTGTAGGGAGACGGCACTGCCGTCTCCTCTATATCATAAGGAGTGTAACCGGAATTGATATTGCTAGAAGAACCAGGTTTTCGGATGATAGTTTTTGACTCAAACACGGAGGAGATTATCCAATGGCAACCGCAAATCAACCCCTAGACCACTGGCGTGAAACGTTGGAGCAAATTCTCCAATATTATGCGGATATTCCTTACACTTATGGGGATGTGATTACCTATTTGGTTGTCAGCCGCTAACGCAATCATTTTATGCTGATACATGAAGGTTGGGAAAATCATCTGCGAGTTCATGGTACTGTGGTTCACGCCGAAATCCGCAATGACAAAATCTGGATTCACTATGATGGCATTGAAGACGGCATCACTGACGAACTCGTCGCTGCTGGCTGGCCCAAAGACTGCATTGTTCTGGCTTTCCATCCACCGGAAGTCCGAGAGTATACTGGATATGCGATCGCGTAACTTCTGTGGAACTTGTGTCGTATACGATAAATAAACATAACAGCCCTTATGCCTGCCAAAGACTTTTATCACGATACTGTCTGCACCGCGCTCATCAAAGACGGTTGGACAATTACTAACGATCCTTTCAAGCTCAGAGTTGGCGGACGTTCAGTCTAGGTTGATTTGGGCGCAAAAAAGCTCTTCGCAGCCGAGAAGCAAGGGCGCAAAATTGCCGTAGAAATCAAAAGCTTCCTGGACCCATCACTTGTAAGCGAGTTAGAAAAGGCACTCGGTCACTACGATTTATACTATCTGATTATGGAGGATGAAGATCCAGAACGAGTCCTTTACCTAGCGATCGCCCAAACCGTATTTGCAGGTTTTTTCTCAGAAGAGATATGTCAAATGGTACTTCGCAAAAAAAGCATTAACCTGATTATTTTCGATTCAGAAACAGAGGAGATTGTTCAATGGATAGACTAAAATTTTATCAAGATACAGTTGAGAAAATTCTCAAAGATCATGCTGCTATCTCTTATAGTCATGGCGACATTCAGCAATATGTCATCATTGATGCCGAACGAACTCATTTTTTACTCTTCAATGAAGGTTGGGATCGTAAAAAGCGCGTTCACGGTTGCGTCACCCATGTCCAAATTATCGGAGACAAAATCTGGATTCACTATGATGGCATTGAAGATGGCATCACTGACGAACTCGTCGCCGCTGGTGTGCCCAAAGACCACATTGTTCTGGCTTTCCATCCACCGGAAGTTCGAGAGTATACTGGATATGCGATCGCATAGCATTGAAGCAGGAATTAAACGAACGAAAGAGCGACTTTCTTCATGCGTGCTGTAGAGATTGACCAAATAATTGTGGCTTTGGCAAAGGTTTACCCTCATCTAGCATCGATTCAGTTAAAAGTTCCAAAACCTCGCGGGCATTTTTTAATGCGTCTTCGTAAGTATCACCGTGGGTATGACAATAATCTCCCCATTCTGGAAAACTAACGACATAGCACCGATCCTCATCTGACCACTGAATAATAATGGTGTAATGACTGTTCATCTAAATAATTTGCAAACGCTAAATTTCTGTCATCGCAACGATTTGAGCGATCGTTAATACCAACTGAGGAAACGTTGGAGAAACAATAATGGCTTCTCCTTGATATCGCAGTGCCTGATATT
>Ga0105047_10001911_pt1 | contig 37475 bp, 32 predicted proteins | sample MAT04_FD_78384 | JGI IMG/M metagenome (GOLD analysis project Ga0105047, IMG submission 78384) | Freshwater microbial communities from Lake Fryxell liftoff mats and glacier meltwater in Antarctica - MAT-04 (megahit assembly) | ecosystem: Environmental > Aquatic > Freshwater > Ice > Liftoff... | reverse complement strand
GATGATGGTTACCCGTTCGCCTTCAGTGGAACGGCCGCCGGAACGTGGCGCGTAGAAACGCTTCACCCGATTCCTGTCGATGCTGTCGCCACGGGCGGATGGAACTCTCCGGCGGGACTGGAAGCCGCCGGTCAGGTGTGGGCCAATTCGATGCAGCCCTACATGAAAAGCCTCGGGCTTTTCGAGTTGCCCGGCAAAGGCGCGAAGGGTTTGACGGAAACCTTTGTCAAAACCCCCGCGTTGATGGGCCTGACCTATAACGGCTACTTCCATAACCTGAACGCCAGTGTCATTGCGTCCCCGAGCATCGCGGTCGTGTTCTGGGCCGGTAACGGCGATACGAATATCCGCGGGCGCAGCGCGCCTAATCCAGTGCTGAACTGCGTGGGCGCCGGACCGTGTCGTTTTGCCGCAGGTAGCCATCCTCAAGGAGGAACGGGTGATGCGAGTATTGCCTACAATGGTTGGGACGGAAATGAGTCGTTGTGGGTCTACGGGAAGTCATTGCCCGTGGTGCGGGCAGACGGCTCGGCTAAAAGCATAAACCCGGGCACGCAGGTTGCCCCGAGCTTTACGAGCGATCCGTGGGGCACCCTCGCGGCCCAGGTCAAAATGTCGGGCGGTCTTGCCGGGTTCTGGGACCAGTGCACGCCGGGTAACCCAGCGCCGGTGGCAACGCCAACCAACGCGCAGTACTGGTGCTTCTTCCGCCCGGATAAAACGGAGTAGATGGTGATGCGAACACGAATAATGGCGCTCGTTGTTGTCGGCACGGTCTTCGCCGGAGGGCTGATGGCGGGTTGCGGGCCGAAGGATGAACCCGATCCTTCCAACCCCAATATCCGGGCCCCGGAAGGCTTAACTCCCAGCCAACCTGGCGGCGGGGCAAGTACGGCTCCGAATGCTCCGACCAGTCGGGGCTCTGACGTGGAGAGAAAAAGCTCCCTATAGTTGGGCAGGCAACGGGACTCGTAGCCCTACCTCGGACGAGGTAGGGCTCGGCCTCGGCACGGGATCGTGAGATCGTTCTCCGTCTCTTGGGAGCCGGGCGTGGGTAGAAAGACCTGAGGAACGCATGGCGTTCCGCCTACAATGGGTGATGGGAAGTGGAGCGGAATGACAATAAAATTACGGGTTCATTGATGAACCGGTACTAATGTAGGAACTTAGCCCGGGCAGGTGGCGTCTCACGCCCATACCTGGGAAGAAAGCAGCCTAAACGGCGGCTTAACCGGGTTTCAGGTGGACTTGTCCACCCGAGGCGCGGTGGTCATTTCGTTAAGGTTGTGTTATACTTCCCTTGTCGCACCAGACTTGGAGGTCTGTCCTACATCATGAAACGAGCTTTTACGCTTATTGAACTTCTAGTAGTCATTGCAATCATTGCCATCCTCGCCGCTATCCTGTTCCCGGTTTTCGCCCAAGCGAAGACGGCCGCTAAGGGCACTGCCAGCCTGAGCAACACGAAGCAGATCGGTATTGCTGTCGTCATGTACACCGGCGATTACGACGACACGATGCCCCTGCACAATGCATGGGGTGACGCGAGTGCTCCGGTGACCGTGGGCGGAGTACCGCTCGTCACCTGGGCCCAGGCCGTGATGCCGTACATGAAATCCGGCGAAATGCTGAACGACCCGCTCGCCGCGCCGGAAGTCATTCCGACGGGTTGGCCGGTGGCGGTCCGCATGGCGGTGAACCCGTCATTCGGTTACAACTACTCCACGTGGAATCCTTACAAGGGTCCCATGGCTTCAACCCCGTGGGTCACCGAGACCCGCTCGTCGTCCAGTGTGGCCGCGCCAGCCGACACGGTCCTTTTGGGCGGTCGCACTACGCGCGCCGAATTAGGTGGCCTTTACTGGTACGGAGCAGGCACGATGATCACATCAACCGGGCTTGAGCCGCCGGACTGCTCCAGCCGCGCCGAGTGGTGCTTTGCCGGTTGGGGCGTTAGCCAGAACGTTACTTCCCTCGTGTCTACCAAAGAAGCGGGCAAGTACACGGGTAGCGTAAGCCGACGCAAGTCGCTGCAGCACGTGATCGTGATGGGTGACTCCCACGCTGTGATGATGCCCGCCGGTCGATTGGCCGCCGGTACCAACTTCGCCGACAACACGACGCAAGCCGAAGGGGACATTGTGGTCTCGGATCGTTCGAAGTACATGTGGGACGAACAATGATGAAAGGGTATCTGCGGTGGTTGCCGTGCTTGCTGATACTTTTGGGTGGTTGCGCTGAGAAGGCTATCGAGCCGACAGCGGATGCGAAGGCCCAATTCGAGCAGCCGGTAACGCCGACCGACGGCAAAGGCTCCCAGATGGGTGTCGCCACCGATGGATTGAACAATACGCAAGATCCGAAGTGGCAAGCGGGTACGAAGTCGGGCAACTAAGTACCTTGCCATCCGCGGCAGGTGACCCATCATTAGACTGCTGAGCGGCCCGTTCCTCAAAAAGGAACGGGCCGCTCAGTCTTTATGTTCCACCGATCTGCCTAAGTTTCCCGCCAAATGGCTTCATTTTTTGCCTGGCAATGTGTTCCAAATAGCACTGGTTTGGGCGAAGGTGAAGCTACCGAAGCCTAAACCAACGCGGATTGTTGGCATCTTGGTTAACGCCGTGTTACAATGTCTCATTCGCACCAGACTTGGAGGTCTGTCTAACTATCATGAAGCGCGCTTTTACGCTTATCGAACTACTCGTCGTTATCGCCATCATTGCGATCCTCGCCGCTATCCTGTTCCCAGTCTTCGCCCAAGCTAAGGAAGCCGCGAAGAAGACGGGAGCCCTGAGCAGCTTGAAACAGGTTGGAACCGGATTGGTCATTTACATGGGTGACGTCGATGACATGTACCCGGTTCATGCCATCGACACCCCCGGGACCGTTGTCATCAGTCCCAATACGGGCAACCCGATCACGGCCAACCCAACGAAGGTGTACTGGCCGCAAGCGGTCCAGCCCTACATCAAGAGCTGGGATCTGTTCAACATTCAGGGGACGAACGACCCGCTGAAAATCTGGGTCGGGCGTCCCGCCAAGTGGTGGTACAACCAGATGCGCTGGCCAGTTGTGGGATTCAATGTGAATTACCTGAACAATGCCAGTGGTGATTGTTCGCGCTGGGGTACCGCCTGGAACGCGGCGCAATCCAACGGTTTTGGCCCGCCCATCACGTCGAGTGGCGTGGCGAGTCCGTCGGGCACGGTGCTCTTCGCTTCCTCAAAGCGCGTGGGCACGACTGGTGGCGCGTTCACTTCGCATAACGCCGAGTCACCTGGTAGCTACAATGCTCCCGACGCGTGCTCTTGGTCCAACGGCGGTTGGGGCATTGGTTCCTTCGGAGATACGGCAGGGTGGTACCCGGGCAATCCGACCAGCACCGGCGACTTCGCTACGTACTTCAGCAACCAGGGTGTGATTGTCTTCACCGATTCGAGCGCCAAGTCTTTGCCGGCGGGTGCAGTTGCGGCCGGTACGAACTGGCGCAAGGGCATCAACAACACCGAAATTCTGATCAACGACGTCAGCAAGTACATCTGGGACACCAACCAGTAAGATGGTTGACCGTATCGAGCTAAATCAATTGCGTCACCGCAGTAACCTGTTGAAAGTCATGGGATTAGCGTTAGGGCTATCAACCCTCATCGCCGTCTCTGGATGCTCGGGTTCAAGTAGTGACCCAGCGCTTGACGAGGCGGCCCCGCCGCCCGCCGCGGGTGCGGTGCCCGCCGCACCCCCGTCTGCAGAAAAGGCAAAGAACCGGCCGCAGGGAAATGCGGCGGGACAGTAAGGTTCCTTAAGATCACGGTAGCCCTTTCCCGCAAAATGCGGGAAAGGGCTTTTTCGTACTTTCACCACCCAACAGGTTTTCCGGCAGCGAGACCCCGTGGACTTTCGAGACGCTTCGAAGTCGGATCGAAGTGAGGCCTGCTAGTTGAGTCAAAAGCTTCTCAGCTGGCTTTTTTATGGCGGCAACTTAGACGCAGGTATTCCCCATTTGAACCTGTAACGATCCGGGGGATTGGATGAGGAACCATGTTTCACAGACGACGGCGAGACTCGCGAAAATTGATTTTAAAAAGAATGTTGGGGTTTTGATTAAGGCTGTGTTACAATGTCTCATTCGCACCAGACTTGGAGGTCTGTTTAACTATCATGAAGCGCGCTTTTACGCTTATCGAACTACTCGTCGTTATCGCCATCATCGCCATTCTCGCCGCCATCCTCTTCCCGGTCTTCGCCCAGGCGAAGGAAGCCGCAAAGATCACTGTCGTGCTTAGTAACGTCAAGCAAACGGGTACGTCCATGGTGATGTACGCCGGGGACTATGACGATACTTTCCCATTGGCTATGGCCAAGCGTCCGGAATCCCCGACCAGCAACTGGGGCGTTGGGCTTCTGCACCCGACTCCGGCCGATGCCCTCGGCGATGCGATTTGGAGCACCCCAGGCCGGGTGGCGATGGCACAAACATCGTGGGCGAACAGCATTCAGCCGTACGCCAAGAACTATGACCTACTGAACGTGCAGGGTCTCACCGAGTTCCGCGTGGCGGGCGAAGTTATTCGCGTCGGTGCCACTCCCAAGAGCACCACCTTAACGATGAACGGTCTCTTGCATGCTTACACAGCAGGTGGCGTGACGTCGCCATCCGTCGCCATCATGCTCTGGCCCGGCCAGGGTGGCGTCAGCGCGTTCGCCCGACACAGCGCGAATCCCGCGCTAAACTGTGGTGGATCGGTTGACTGCCGTTTCAACCCGAGTGGACCACCTTCTACGACTCAGACGAACGCCTCTTATGGCAACGACGCCATGTTCGTGACGAGCGCCAACGCTTCAGTGTGGGTATTCAGCAAGCGTCGATCCCCAATCGTACGCACCGACACCTCGGCCAAGTCCGTGGTCGTTGGCAACACCATCTCGCCGAACGCAATCGAGTTCGGCCCGGGGATCTACTCCGACATCTACGCTCGGGTGGACTCGGCCGGCAAGAATGCGGCGTTCTGGAAGTGCGGTTCAGGATCGACCCCTAGTAATGTGGTATGGGATCCGACTTCGAACTACACATGCAACTTCCGACCGGACCGCGAGTAGAATGTCCCAACCAATGAGAATCGCTCTCCTCGTTTCCGCTTTCAGTCTGATGATGTTAGTCGGTTGTAGCTCCGCCGAAAAGGTGGAAGATAAGACGGCTGGCGCAAGTACGACGACGACTGCTCCGGCTGAAGATACGGCCACCACCCCGGGACTCTCGGGTTCGGCCGGTACATCAAGTACGGAGTAGGCGAGTCCCTTGCGAACCCCGCGGCAAGTGGTCCTTAACGGATTGCTTGCCGCTTTTTTGACTATACTAGTCGGCAAGATCATGAAACGCTTCTGGATTGGATGGTTAGCGATAGCGACACTGGGGTTGCTGGTGGGGTGCCAGGGAAGCAAGCCGGAGTCGGTAGCCACGGGCGGATTAGAAGAGCGCATTGTCGTTGGGGGCGCCCTGAAGCGCGTGGCGACCCGCATCCAGCGGGAGACGAAGCAGTGGCCAAAGAACTTAGCGGCCTTCCGCACCGATCCCGAAATCACCAAGCTTGGCCCCACGGCGTTGGACGGCGTGAATTACGAGCTTTTGCGGACCGAAGGCACCAACGCGATCTATCGCTACACTCACGGAGATCGAAAGAGTGAGATCACGATTGGGGAAGCCCGGGAATCTCAAGGCACCCCGACAATGTTCTCGGGTGAAGGCACCGGCGGTTGACGTCCCCTTGCTCGATCATTTGTCCTGAAAACCTACGCGTCACTCGGTCAATGAATTGCACTTAGCTAAGTTGTGCCCACGTTGCCGACGCTTGGCGAGACATCATGAGGTTCCGGCAAGTAGACTACAGACGTTAACCGATGAGCGCCCACACCTTCATGCCCTCGACCGAGACGGTCTTCGAAAAGACTGGCGAGAACACCATGATCGTCAACATGGGTCCGCAACACCCCAGCACGCACGGCGTGCTCCGTGTGGTATGCGAACTTGAAGGCGAGACCATTGTTCAGTGCAAGTGCGTGATTGGCTACCTGCACACCGGCATGGAGAAAGAGGCCGAGTACCAGCAGTACCACAAGTGCGTCGTCATGACCGACCGCATGGACTACCTCAACGCGAACGGTAACAATCTTGCCCACGCGTTGGCGGTAGAGAAATTGCTGGGGTGCGAGATCCCTCGCCGAGGGCAATACCTGCGCGTCATTCTGGCCGAGCTCAGCCGCGTCGCCAGTCACTGCGTTTGGCTGGGCACGCACGCGCTGGACTTGGGCGCGATGACCCCGTTTTTTTACATCATGCAGCAGCGCGAGATGGTGCTGGACATGTTCGAGATGTTCTCGGGCGTGCGCATGATGCCCAGTTGGATTGTGCCTGGGGGACTGCGGGGCGATATGCCCGAAGGGTTCGAGCACAAGCTCCGTGCCTTCCTTACCGAGTTTCCCAAAGAACTCGGCGTGGTGGAAAGCCTGCTGGTGGAAAACCCGATTTGGATGCAACGAACCCAGCATGTGGGCGTTCTGACCGCGCAACAGACCCTGGAACTGGGCTGTAGCGGCCCGATTGCGCGGGCCAGCGGCGTCGCATGGGATCTCCGGAAGAGCAATCCCTACTCGGCCTACGAAGAGTTTGAGTTTGACGTCCCCGTCGGGAGGCACGGCGATGTGTACGACCGGTTCCTCGTGCGGATCGCCGAGATGAAGGAAAGCTGCCGTATCTTGCAGCAAGCAATTGATGGATTGCCTGAAGGTCCTTTCAATACTTCGGACCGAAAGATTGCCCCGCCTCCTCGCCACGAGATCGACAACTCGATGGAGTCGTTGATTCATCACTTTAAGCTGTACACCGAAGGCTTCCGCACGCCGGTGGGCGAGGCCTACGTGGGCATTGAAGGGAGTAAGGGTGAACTCGGATTTTACGTGGTGAGTGACGGCACCAACCGCCCTTACCGGTGGCACGAACGGCCAAGCAGCTTCATGAACTTGAAGTCACTGGAAGTGATGGCGGTGGGCCGGCTGCTGGCCGACGTCATCGCGATTATCGGTTCGATCGATATTGTTCTCGGCGAAATCGACCGCTAAGTCACTCAATCCGTCGGATCCTGCCGTTTTCCTCCGGCTCGAGCTTGAGACTCGGTCGGGGTTGACCTCGCCCGCGATTGCCCCCCATACTCAAGGGGTGCGGTCCTTTGGAAGCACACAAAACCCTATGGAAACCCCCCGTACCGCTTTGGTCGCCGACGACGATGACGCTTCGCGTCGCGTTGTTACCCGCGCGTTGCAAGATCGCGGCTGGACGGTGTTAGAAGCCTCCGACGGCCGGGCTGCAATGGCCTTGGTCAATACGCAAAAGCTAGACCTTGCGGTGCTGGACTGGATGATGCCGTATGCCGATGGCCTTGAGGTCGCCACCTACCTCCGCGAGCATCAACCCGGGGTACCGGTGCTGCTTCTCACTTCGATGGATGAGGACCATGATGTGGCGAACGCCTATGCCGATGGCGTCGACCTCCATCTGGGCAAGCCGGCCACGCCCGAAACCCTCACGTTGTTCGTGGACCGGTTGATGGCCCGTAAGGACTGACCGGTTGATTGTCCGCGCCGATGACTAACAAACGGGGCGGTAGCCAGGTTGCTATCGCCCCGTTTACGTTAAGGTTTAGCGTACTTCGCAGACGCGAGTGACTGGATTCCGCTGATCATTGGGGGCAGTCCAGGCTCCGCAATCGCCCAGTCCGCCGTTGCCGCCCTCGGGCCATACCCAGAAGCGGAAGTCGCACTGCGCGCCATTGGTCGACGCCGGGCGGCCGTACGTATTCTTCCGATACTTGGCGCTCCCATCTAGATAGCCCGAGTTGGTCCCGCCGGTGTAGCCTCCCCGAGTGGCGCGATATTCAAAATTGCCCGGGCAGTCCTTGGTGCGCCCGTAGATTTTTCGCAGTTCGTCGCCTTCGGTCTCGGTGTCGGTGCCTTCCAAGTAGAGCAAACTTCCCGATGGCTCCTCCCACGAGGAGAAGTTCGGCCACTCCTGGGTGACGTGCTCATTGATCATGTACGTACTCCAAAAGCGGTAAGCGACGTCGCCGTCCGGGTCTGTGGAGAGAACGAGGCCATACCTAGTATCCAAACCCAACTCCTGCACTTTGGCTACCCGCGAGTCCCCGCTCAGGTATTGCGGGCGATCGGCCGGAGCGATGGGTGAGAAGTAGATATTGCCCCGTGCCTTGCCAAAGTCGTTTGGCGCACCTTTAATGTAGTCCGCATGGAGGAACGTCCACAGCCACTCTGCGTAGTCATTTCCCTGCACGAACTGATCGTTGTTATCGCTTAGGTACATGTGCGTCGCCAAGCCAATCTGCTTGAGGTTGCTCAAGCTGACGGTGTTGCCGGCCGCTTGTTTCGCCTGGGCAAACACCGGGAAGAGGATCGCGGCAAGGATCGCGATAATCGCGATGACGACGAGAAGTTCAATAAGGGTAAACGCTTTCCTCAACATGCAGGGATCTCCCAAGATAGGTCTCTTAAAGTGTAGGTTGGAAGTGTTAACGGACCGTTAAGGCCGGAATTCTTGGATGGGTCGTCGGGTTGCCCCTTAGGCAACTTATAGGCTGGAATCCTAGTCTCAGCCGGGAGAAATCCGATTGATCGCGGGGAATAGACCGATCCTTAGGTACACTTGGGGGCACGTTGTGGGTAGCCCATCAGTTGAGCCCGTTTACGGTCGCTCCTGGATGGGAATAACCTGCACCCAAGCTTTCTGATCTGTGAGGCGAATTTGCCGAGAAAACGAACTGAATCCCGTCCCGCTCGAGGCGTGACGACCCCACGTCCGCGTAGTGGGTCTAGCACCGAAATCATCGTCAACTGCTCCTTAAGGGAGACCCGAATTGCCGTCCTAGAGGACGGTTCTTTGATGGAATACCGCGTCGAGCGCGAAGAACGCGTCGTGGGTTCGATCTTCAAAGGCATTGTTCAAAACGTCCTGCCTGGCATGGACGCCGCTTTCGTCGACATCGGTCTGGAACGAAATGCGTTCCTCTATGTCGCCGATATTTTGCCCGACGACACCGGCGACAACAGCCCCGCCAGTATCAAGCGCAGCGAGCTGCGCCGTCGTAAGATCAAGGACCTGCTCCGACCGGGCCAAGAGATTATGGTCCAGGTTACGAAGGGGCCACGCGGCACCAAAGGCGCCCGCGTTTCCACCCGCATCGCCCTGCCGGGGCGCTATGTGGTGTTAATGCCCGAAGGCAACCACGTCGGCGTCAGTCGCAAAATTGAGGACCGCAATGAGCGCGACCGGCTTCGGCATGTGGGCGACCAGATTCTGCCGGAAGGCTTCGGTCTGATTCTCCGCACGGAATGCGAAGGGCGTACGCTGGCCGAACTGAAAAGTGACGTGGGCTTCCTGGTTCAGCTGTGGTCACAGGTCATGGAAGCCGCTAAGCGACAGCGCGCGCCGGTGAGTATTCATCGCGACCAAACACTGTTGTACCGCACGATTCGCGACATGTTCGGCGACGAAATCTCCAAGATGGTCATCGACGACCCGGAGGAATACGAGAAGGTCCATCTCGTGGCTAAGGTGGTGGCCCCTAACCTCCGCGATAAGATTTTCTTGTACGACCGCGACGTCCCGATCTTCGATTACTATCAGATTGAGAAGGACCTGGATCGACTGTTACAGCACAAGGTTTGGCTAAAATCCGGCGGCTACTTGGTGATTGATGAGATGGAAGCCTTGACGGCCATTGACATCAACACCGGAAAACAAGTCGGCACCACCTCGCTCAATGAGACGATCATCAAGGCCAATTTGGAGGCCGCCGAGGAAGTGTGCCGCCAGTTGCGCCTGCGAGATATGGGCGGAATCATCGTCACCGACTTCATCGACATGGAAGCGGCGGAGGATCGAAAGCGGGTGCTGGATCACTTTACCAAGCGGCTCGAGCGCGATCGCGCACGAACCCGCGTGGGCAAGATTAGTAGCCTCGGCCTGGTGGAAATGACCCGGAAGCGGACCGGCGAATCGGTCACGGAGGCCATCACGGACCTGTGTCCCACCTGCGCCGGACGCGGCCGCATCCCCAGCCGAGAGACCATCTCGCTGTGGATCGAACGCGACATGCGCCGACGGCTCACCGAGCCCGGTACCGCGTTCTTGGTGGAGGCTCATCCGGCCGTTATCGAGACGCTTATTGGGGCCGACGGGGAAAGCGTGGAGGAACTAGAGCACGAACTTAACCGAGCACTTTACCTGCGCGCCAGCTTTGAGAATGCGTTCGAGGAGTACACGATCCGACCGGGAACCATTGAAGAGTTTGAAAAATCCCAGATGGGTTACCGGCGGGCGCAGGTGCTAGAGTGCAATGTTCGCAGCAGTAGCTTTGAGCACAGTCAGAAGTCGGTGGGCTGGACTGACCGGGGCTATTACATCGAATTGCTGGACGGCAATGACTACGTTGGAAACCGCGTGAAGGTTTGTCTTCAAGACATCCGACGTTCGTACGCTGTAGCGGACGTGATTCTCACGGGGGGCGGCCGCCTCAGCGGCTAGTTAAAGCCATTCGTCTTGTGGGAAGGGGACTGGATGAAAGTCCGGTCCCCTTGCTTTTTTTCACTAACGACGGCGGAGTGTGCCCGCGAGAAGGGCCACGTCGGCGGCCCTGACTCCTGGCACGCGGGACGCTTGACCGAGAGTGCCTGGACGAGTGCGCCCGAGTTTCTCTTTCGTTTCAAAGCTCAGCCCCCGCAATGCCGAAAAGTCGAAATCCGGCGGGATGCGCAAGCTCTCCCACCGGTGACTACGCTCGACCACCCGGGCTTGTAGCTGGATGTAACCCTCGTACAGCGCGATGAGCTTCATGCGGTCGCGAATTTCTTGCCGCAACGATCCACTGAGTTCCCCATCGTCCCACGGCGGGAGCGCGGGAGAAGCTTCGGCCAGGCTGATTGCGCTCTCCAGCGAGACCTCGGGGCGACGCAGAAGGTCGAACAGCGATACCCCGATGGCGACCGTGGCCGTACCGGCCGCCGCCAAGGCGAGATTCTGGGCGGGAGTCACGCGTTGCGTCTCCAACCACGCGCGGCCCTGCGCTAGGGCAGACTGCTTGCTTTCAAATCTTGCCCAGCGCGTATCGTCGGCTAGGCCTAGTTGCCGGGCCATGGGCGTCAGGCGATCGTCGGCGTTGTCGTGGCGCAACAACAGTCGGTGCTCGGCCCGCGCGGTTAGCATCCGGTAAGGGTCGTCCACTCCCTTAGTGGTCAGGTCGTCAATCATTACCCCCAAAAAGCTCCCGTCGCGGGCAAACTCAACGAGTGGTTGATCCAAGACGTACTGCCCGGCCTGAATCCCGGCGGCGATCCCTTGCGCGGCGGCTTCCTCGTACCCGCTGGTGCCGTTCACTTGCCCGGCCAAGAAGAGTCCCGGTAGTTCGGGCACCATTAGCGCCGAGGTCAGCTGGATCGGGTCGACCATGTCGTACTCCACCGCGTACCCGGGGCGAACTATGTCGGCGTGTGTCAGACCGGGAATAGTGCGGATCGCCGCCAGTTGGACCTCGGCGGGCAAGGAAGTGGAGAAGCCTTGAACGTAAATCAGTGGTCCGTCCCAGGTCTCCCATTCCAAAAAAACCGGGTGATGGTCGCGGTCGGCAAAGCGCACGACTTTATCTTCAACGCTGGGGCAAAAGCGCGGGCCGACGCCCTGAATGGCCCCCGAGTACATCGCGCTCAGGTGCAGATTCGCGCGCAAGACATCATGAGTTTGGGCGGTGGTGTGGGTTTGGTGGCAGGCCAACAGCGGACGCTCGGGCCGGGGCCGATCGTGGATGAAACTCAGGGCTCCCGTATCGAGGTCGCTGGGTACCGCCGGGATGGCGTCCCAGTCAATCGTGTCCGCTCGTAATCGCGGCGTCGTTCCCGTCTTAAAACGCTTCGTCCGTAGCCCCCGGGCCCGCAGCTCATCGGTAAGGGTGTGGATCGCCACGTCACCGTGACGGGCGGCAACGGTTTGAGTTTTTCCTTCGTGGCACAGCCCGTTCAAGAATGTGCCGGTGGTGAGGATGACGGCCCGAGCATCGAGGCGAATGCGTTCGGCGGAGTCACTGAGGACGACCCATAGGCCCCGGATTTCTGATTCGCCGACCAGGCCTTCAACCCGCCCCTCCAGGAGTGTGAGGTTGGGGGTCGCCTCCAGCACTCGGCGCATGGCCACGGGGTAGCGGTCCTTGTCCACGTGCAGTCGAAGGGTCTGGGCGGCAGGGCCGCGTCCCGTAGCGGCGCGTCGGATGTGGGTCAAGGTAGTATCGGCCGTCACGGCCATCTGCCCGCCCAGGGCGTCCACCTCACGCGCTAAGTGGCCCTTGGCGGGGCCTCCGATGCTGCAGTTACACGGAAGGTGTCCGATGCGGTCTAGCCGGAGCGTGATGCAGGCCGTGCGAAGGCCCCGGCGTGCCCCCGCGAGCGCCGCCTCAATGCCAGCATGACCGGCTCCCACCACAATGACATCAAACGCGCTCAAGGAACGCCAAGATACCCGTCCGGTTCGCTCGTGTCGAAGCAATACCAATTGGGATCGATCTGTGGAATGGAGACATTTGGGACGACATGAATCAACGCACCCGTGGTTTTACGTTGGTCGAGATCATGATCGTGATCCTGATCATTGGTCTCCTCCTGACCGTGGCGGCTCCCCAGTGGGTCAAGGCCCGCGAAAGCGCGCGCGAGAAGACCTGCCTGGCTAACCTCCAGCGCATCTCGTCCGCGAAAGAGCAGTGCGCCATGCAGAACCGTCTGGGCAACGGACAGCCCGTGACCGAAGACGATTTGGTATCCGACTTCCTTAAGGGAACCGGTCTGCCGGTTTGCCCGGCGGGGGGGAATTACGGCATCGAGGTCATCGGAGCAGAGCCCACGTGCAGTCTCCACGCCCCTTAACTCATTCGCCGGGGCGACATCGGATATCCTTAAAGGATTGATGCATAACGATCGCGCCTTAGCGAGCCTCTTGGTCTTTTTCCAGGCCGTGGCGATCGCCGGTGCCATTTGGACCGGAGCGCGGTTTCCGTTCGCGGAGCCTAGCCGGTTCCTCCTCCTGATTCTTGGGTTCGCCCTAGCCGCTTGGGCGAGTTTGCGGCTAGGGAAGAGCCTGACCCCGCTACCGTTGCCCAATGGCAGGGGCCTCAAGGTCGTCGGCCCCTACCGATGGGTTCGACACCCGATTTACCTTGGCGTGCTCATCGCGACCGGTTCATTCACTCAAAACCTTGCTTCGGGCGTGAGTTGGGTCCTGCTGGTCCTAATCTTAGCGGTTAAGATTGAGCTGGAAGAGCACCTCCTCCGCCTTCGCTACGACGGGTATCGGGCGTACTCGCAGCGCACATGGCGGGTGATTCCGTGGATCTGGTGAAGCCGGAATCGGTGCGATGCTGTGACCAAAAGCAAGTCACCCGTCCACTTTTGGACGGGTGACTCGCTCCACCAACCGTGGAATCGGCGGTTGGCGGGGAAGGTTCAGCGGCGACGTCGTCGAGCGAGGCCAAGGAGGCCGGCACCCAAGGCGATCATCGTCGCGGGCTCGGGAACGACTTCAACCTTCGCCTGGTCAACCCAGACGTCGCTGAGGTCCGATCCGGACGGGGCTGCGCTACCGGGGCCAAACTGTACGGTTAGAGCCTTACCCAGACCGGCGCTATTGGCGTCGATCGCCAAGGTAACGCCCGCATAAGGCAACCACTCGGTGGCCGTCATGTTGTACGTCTGCGTGGCCAGAGCCACGAAGCCGGCGCCGTCCATGTAACCGAGTTGGTAAATGGCGGTGCCGAGGTTATCGCCACCACCGATCGCCCAGCTGGAGAACGTGTACTGTTTGCCCGCTTCGTAAAGCTCAGTGGTCATCTGGCGGAACAGCGCTTCGTTGTTCAAGTCACGCGGAGTGTAGTAGCCAAAAGCCACTCCGAGCGTGTCCCGATTCGGTTTGGGCGCATCCGCGTGAAGATACGACTCGCCGGTACCCGACCACGGAGCCACTCCGCCACCGCCGCGCACGTCGTCAACTTCGAATCCACCGTTGATAAGAATTTGCGCTTGCGCGCCTAATGCCAATGTCGCGACCAAAGCCGCACTCATGCCTCTCAAACTCATAATAATTTCGTCTCCTTCGACTCCAGGTTCAATTATACTGAGCAAAGCAGGTGCTGGCGAACCATTACGAGGGAGCAAGATTCATTCGAGGACCGACCAGTATCCGACTGCGCAATTATCAGTACGGTTTGCGACGCACACTCACCACAAAGCTAGGTTCAAAGTGAGGTGAAACCGTGGCTGGACATTGGTTGAGAAGCCGGATTATCGGCTACCAGGATAAATCTTACCGGCGGTAAAAAACCACTTGGAAAGCTCAGCTAAAAGAATAGGAATCGAAGCAAGCTTCGATCCCTAATCCGTTTGGAATGGCCTCGCGAACTTTAGTCGCGTGGGTGGTCGCCCAGAGCTTCTCGTTCGAGTCGCTGAACGCGCCGCTCGGCTTCGGTGTCGGTCAATCGCTTAAGGTATTGCACCGCCGTTACCGGCACCCAGTAGATCGCGTCATGAGCGTGGATTCCCTCGATGGCGTCGTAGACCAGCTCAACGCAGACCATGCCGCTTTCGAAACCGCGGACCACATAAACGCACTTCTCGCACTGGCGTCGCGCAAGGCGGTTTCCCGAGGCCCATCGGACCTCCACGAACGATCCAACCAACGACAAGGTCGTCCGGTCAATTTGGCTCAAGTTGATCGAATTCATGACTTCTACCTCTATCTTGTCACGGAATGGGCCTAGCTTGCCCGGCTATCCCCCGATCTGAACCTCCCGCGTGACTCGACCGGCTCGGTCGTGGAACGCTGTGACGGAGTAGGTTCCTGGCTCGGTAACAATCCAGTCGAACACGGTGCGGTCGTCCGTCGCGTTCACCATCCAGCCGAATCCGCCCGAAGGCACGTGCGACCACCCGGCTAGTTGCGGACCAACCTCGCGCAGCCGTCCCGCCGCTAGCCAACTGGGGCCAGGATTTCCCGGCAGTAAGGGAAGATCCCCCACGCGCGCGATCTCGCCTACCACGCCCCGACACAGCTTCTTGTCGGCCGCCATGCGGGTCACGGTGGTGGGCAGGTACCCGGTGTTCTCCACCGCCAGGCGGATGCGCCACGCGCCGGTACCGGCGGGTTCTACCACCAGCTCGCGCAGGGCTAGCTTCGGCGAAGCGAGGGCCTGCCAAATCACCCACTCGGCGAACGGGGCCACTTCCGCCTCCAGAAAATCTAGTGGTGGGTTGCGAAAGGCATAGAGGCCGTCCCAGCCGCCCAGCTCAATCGGTCCAAGTTGCGGATGGTCGAACGGGTACCAGTCCCGGTAGCCCTTGCCGCCCAACTTCTCGTCTGACCACTTCAGCAGCTTAACATCGTCCTCAAACGGGTGAGAGCGGAACCAATCAATGTACTTGTAGTCGGTGATGCCGGCTTGCCGTTGCGGCGACCAGATCTCCGTCGTCCAGGCAAACACGCCCCGATGCTCGTACATCCAGTCGTCAAACACCCCCGTAATGACCTCTTTCGGGTGGTACTTGAACTCGTGGAAGTTACTAATCGCGGGATAACCGGTTAGTTCTTCGCCCTTGGTTCCAATCTCCTTATAGAGCCACAGATCCTCGGCGGGGATGTCGTCGTCCGGCATCCGGCTGGGGGGCCGCAGGTGAACGCCGCTAAAGGTGTGGAACGTCACCGCCCCGCAAATATTGGGTCGATTCACGATCGCCTGGACGCACGCCCGAATCTCGGGCTCGCTCGTGGGGAAGGGTCCGGCCCCAGGTTGATCGTGCTCGGGCCGCCAAGCCGAGGGGAAATTGCGGTTGAAGTCCAGCCCTTCCTTGCCCCGTCGGCGCGTTAGCGTGAGGGCATCAAAGTTGACGAAGAGCCCCTCCGGCATCAGTCGGTAATAGGTGCCGCCCGATTCGCCGGGTCGGCGACGGCGCAGCAACCGTGGTTCTTCTTCGCTGATAGCCCACGGACCGTTGCCGTCCACAATGCGCATGTTCAGCACGCGCCCGTCGCCGTCTAGGTCCTCCATCTCCAGACCCTGCGGATCTTCCTCGTCGTAGGGGTATGGTCGGGCCGAACTGCGCACGATCTTGGGCACATCGCGCAGGGCCATCTCCGCGCCATCCGGGCTGAGCCGGGGGGCGAGGTAGAACGCCCTGGTTTGCAGGGCGCGGGTGATGTCCGCGTCGGGGCCGAATCCGGTAACGAGTCGGTTGAGGATGAACAGGACGGCGGTGGAAGCGCTCACTTCACTGGCGTGGATATTGCCGTCGCACCAGAACGCGGGCTTGTCGCACGCGGCTCCGGTGGTGCTGTCGGTGACGGTGAGCAACCAAATGTCCCGGCCTTCGTGGCTTTGGCCAATGGATTCCAGCTGAACTAGGGCGGGATACTCGGTGGCAAAGGCCTTAACCAGCGCGGTCAGTTCGTCGTAGCGGTAGTACCGATCGAAGGCGATCGTGGGCATTGATCCACTTTACCGGGGTCGTCCCAACTATTGACGACACGGGGCCCTCTGGAGAGCCTGGGTAGCGTGGAAAAGAGTGCGGATGACGAAGACGTTAGCCATGCGGTTGACTAGCGCGAGGCGCACAACGAGCGGGGATCGCGCTTGTGCGAAGGCACAACGCCAGCCGTGCTGGATCTGGCGGACGGCAAAGTCTCCGCTTATTCCAGGGGTGGTATGACCCTACGGCGACTCTTCGATAGATACAACGAGGATGGTGGGCACCTGAACGCGCGCGGCTCCGAGCGGGTCGCGACGGCCCCTTACTCCCTGTTAGGCACGTTGTCGATCAAGCCCCACGTGCCTTAAAGCCGAGACATGGGATTGACGGGGGTGCCGTTGATGCGGACCTCGAAGTGCAAGTGCGGGCCGGTGGAGAGGCCCGTGCTCCCAACCGCCGCGACCACATCCCCTCGCTTCACTCGCGCGCCTTCCCGGGCGTACAGTCGGGAGCAGTGGCCGTAGAGCGTTGACATTCCGCCGCCGTGGTCGATGACCAGCATGTTGCCGTAGCCTCGGCTATAGTGTGCGCTGATAACGATGCCGGGAGCGGCGGCGCGAATGGGCGTTCCGCTGGGCGCGCCAAAATCAACGCCGGAGTGGTTGCGCCGCTCGCGCAGGATCGGGTGGAATCGTGAGCCAAACCCACTGGTAATGCGTCCGTTCACGGGCCGCATCAGGGTGCCTCGAAACGGTGAGACCTCTTGCCGAGTGCCCCGCATTCGGGCTTGGTAGGCCCGGATCGTGGCGGCCAGCCGGTCGCTCTCGGCATCAAGTTCGTCGTACTGTCGGCGCAAGCTCGCCTGTTGAGACCGTAACTCGCCCAGCAACTCTTTCTTCTCGACCTTCTTGTCCGAGAGTTCGCCCTGCTCGTTGACCTGCTTGTCTTGAAGGCCGCGGACCTCGCGGACTAGGCTATCCTGGCGGCGTTTGCGGTCGGTGATGCGTTGTCGTAACCTAACCAATTCGGCAAATAGGTCCCGATCACGCTCGGTCAATCGCTCCATCAACGTCTTGCGGGCGGCAAGTTCGCCGAGATCGCGGGCGGAGAGCAAGGCGGCCAGGCCCGATTCATCGCCTGACATGTAGATATTTCGAAGTCGTCGCGCGGCTTCGTCGCGCTTTTTTTCGAGGGCCGATTGCGCTTGGGCCAAGTCATCGGCAAGGTCTCGCTGCTGTCGCTGACCCTGAGTCAAGCGAGTCGCGGTAACTTCGATGCTCGATACCAGCTCGGTCAAGCGGCCGTCCACCCGCTCGATATCACCCATTACCAAACGGGCCTCCCGGGCCTTCTGTCGAATTTGAGCCTGGAGGCGGCGCTTCTTGGTCTGAACGCTGGAGAGGTCTCGCTTTAGCTGGGTGACGTTTTTGCGCGGGGGTTTGCGCGAGGACGACTGGGCGATGGCATCGAAGGTGAGGGCGAAGGCCATAACAAGCAGGACCAGCGCCAAGAAGCAACGCGCGGTACCTTTCATCCCCTTATCCTACGCGGATCGCGCAGCGCGATGAGCGAGCACACCGCGCCGTAACCCGCCCCAATCAGCATCAACCAGGGCACCCAGGTGCGCGAATCGAACGGACCGAGCGAGGCGAGGGCGCTGACTTCGGAAAGCATGCGAGCAAGGCCCAGATGCGCGGACCACAGCATGAAACCGGCCAGTAAACCGCCGATGGTGCCCTGCACGACGCCTTCCACCAGGAGCGGGGCCGACACCGTGAAGCTGGTGGCCCCGACCAAGCGCATGATACGAATCTCGCGTCGCCGGGCGACAATCGTAAGTCGAATCGCGTTATAGATTAGCACCCCACCGGTAAGGAGGAGCAGACCGCCGAGGGCCACCCCGAGCCAGCGCAACAGCCCCAGCGCTTCGGTGATCAGCTGTTGGGCGTCGTTCAGGTACCGCACGCCGTCTTTCTCCACTTCTTTCCACCCGCCGATCTTGGCGGCCAGGGTTGGCGCGTCTTTCGCGTTGACCACGCGGACTTCGTAACTGTTGGGGAACGGGTTTTCGAGCCCTTCCACCATTTGGGGGTACTCCCGGCGGAACGTCTGCCACGCTGAATCCCGCGAGACCCACTGTACGGCCCGCACCTCAGACTGTTGGCGGATTCGCTTCGCGACTTCGGTGATTTGGGCTTGCGTTAGGCCGTCACGCACGAACACGCGCATCACGAAGCGACCGCTGAGGGTATCGGCGTATCGGCTAATCCCAAGGTACGCGGACCCAAGCCCCCCAATCAAAAAGAGCGCTACCGCCACGGTGCTAACGGCGGCAAAGGTCATCCACGTGTTGCGACGGAGGGCGGTAAAAGCCTCACCGAGTAAAAACTCAATTCGGTCCAGCACGGCTAGGTGACCTCCAGGTTGTCGCGGCTGGGGGAAGGCGGACGATCGTCCGACGCCACAAGGCCGTCTTCCATGCGAATCACCCGTTGATTCACGCGCTCAACTACGGCGACATCGTGAGTTGCCACCACCACCGTCGTTCCCTTGAGGTTCAGACGGAGCAAGAGGTCCATGATTTCCAGGCTCTTTTCGGGGTCCAGGTTGCCGGTTGGCTCGTCCGCGACGAGGAGGCTGGGCCGGTTGATGAGGGCTCGTCCAATAGCCACACGCTGTTGTTCGCCACCGCTGAGTTCGTGGGGAAAGGCGTCGGCGCGGTGACCGATTGAAACGGATTCCAGGATGTCGGGCACCATGCGGCGCACTTCTCGGCGGGTCCGTCCGACCGCGCGCATCGCGTAGCCAACGTTCTCCCACACGCGCTTGTTGGGAAGCAAACCAAAGTCCTGGGGCACGATGCCCATCTGCCGGCGTAGACCGGGAATTTCAGAATCCCGAAGGTGGCTGATATCACGCCCGCCCATCCACACTGTTCCGGTGGTGGGGGGAACTTCTCCGGTAAGGAGCTTGAGGAGCGTGGACTTACCTGACCCGGTGGGCCCGACCAAAAACACGAACTCACCACGAAGGATCTCCAGGGACACGCCCCGAAGCCCGTAGACTAGTTCGCTATAGCGCACCACGACGTCGCGGTAGCGGAGGTAGGGAAGGTTCGCGTCCGTGCTCACGTTCACCAAGAGTAGGGGAATGCTACCCCAATCCCCTACTCTCAACCCGGCGGCGGAACTGGCGGTGGCTGGGATGAACCGGTCTGGAAGGTGAATCTGTGTGAACCCAAAAGTCACGGTCGGCGGTGTTTGCTGGGCTAGAATACTTGGCGTGATTCAGGCCTTGATTCTTATGGTGTCAATGGCGGGAGCGGTCGCCTCTGATTGGCGGCAACCCGCCGAGTGGGAGCCCCAACGCGCGGTATGGATGAGTTGGCCGACCTACGACAATGTCGCTGACTTGCCCGTCCGGCAGGTCACCCGCGACATTGTACGGGCCTTGCGTGGTCACGTTTCCGTTGAACTATTGGTGAGGAACGCTGAGGAGCAGGCGACGGCGCGGGCATTTCTGGGCCGACCGAGCCACGTCAGTTATCGATTCTCACCGAACCAAGAGATTTGGGCCCGTGACTTCGGCCCAATCTTTCTCTCGGGAACGACCAAATCCCGTCGAATTGTGGATTTTCAGTTTGACTTTTGGGGTTACCGTACTCCGGCGGACCCTCTAGCCCGGGCCGAAACGGGTACCGAAGCGTTAGCGGCGCGGGTGCGGGGACTGCCATTGACTCGCTCCTGGCTGGTGAGTGAAGGAGGTAACCGCGAAGCGGACGGGCGGGGAACCCTGATGATGGTGGAGGCGGTGGAGCGACGTCGCAACCCCGGACGAAGCCGGGCCGAATTGGAGGCGGAGTTCCGTCGGGTTCTGGGCGTGCGGCGCTTTATCTGGCTGGATCGCGGCGTGGCCGAAGACGACTTAACCTTCGAAACCCCCCTGGCCAACGGGGCCTATACGGTAGTTACCACCGGCGGCCACGTGGACAACGTCGCCCGATTCGTCGACTCGCGTACGATCTTAATCAGCCATGTGACCGAGGCGGAGGCGAAGCGATCGCCCGTGATGGCGGAAACCCGGCTTAGAATGCTGGCGAACGAGCGGATCTTGCGCGCGGCACGAGACCCGGAAGGTCGACGGTACCGCCTGGTCCGGATGCCCTCACCTGAGGTGGTGACGCGGAAACTTCGACCCGGGGACGGGGTCTACGACTTTATTGCCGAGCTTAAGTACGAGCGTGGTCACGTCTTCCCCAAGGGTCAACCCGTCCCGGCCGTCGAAGCCGCCAGCTACCTCAACTACTTCGTGAGTAATGGCGTGGTGTTGGTTTCGCGACTCTACCGACCCGGCCTGCCCATCGCGGCGCGGCAAAAGGATGCGGAAGCGGTGCGGATACTCCGCCGCGCCTTTCCCAATCGCCGGATCGTTGCGTTGCGGACGGACGCGATCAATCTTGGCGGGGGCGGAATCCACTGCATCACCCAGCAGGAGCCTCGCTAGGCCGGCCCGCAATCTCCGCCTAAGCGATTGAATATGACCCTGTCATCAAAGGTGATCGTTTAGACCCACCGTTGCCCCGAACAAACTCGCCATACTTCGAGCCATGACGCCCCGTATCACGTTCTTGGGTGCCGCGCAGACCGTCACGGGGTCGCGGCACCTCCTCGAAGTCGAGGGAAAACGGATTTTGGTTGACGCTGGCCTCTTCCAGGGCCCGCGATCGTTGCGCGAGAAAAACTGGCAGCCGTTCCCAATCGATCCCGCCGAGATCGATGCGATCGTCATCACGCACGCCCACACGGATCACATCGGCTACCTGCCCCGCTTGGTACGACTCGGTTACCGGGGGCCGATCTATGCCACTCCCGGCACGATCGGGATCAGTCGAATCAGCTTGCCCGACGGAGGTCGGATTCAAGAGGAAGATGCACGCTACGCGAACAAGCATCGGACCTCGCGCCACTTGCCCGCTGAACCCCTCTATACCGAAGGCGACGCCTACGCATGCCTTAAGCAGTTTGTGCCGGTACGGTACGGAGCCATGCACCCACTGCCGGGCGGGGCGCGGTTCCAATACCTACCGGCGGGCCATATCCTGGGGTCCGCGTTTGCCGAGATCTACTTCCCAAATGGCGAGCGCATCTTGATGTCGGGAGACCTCGGTCGTTACAACACGCCGATCATCACCGACCCCACGCCGGTGGACCACGCCGAGTACCTCGTTTTGGAAAGTACTTACGGCGACCGATTGCACGGGGACGAAGTGGCGGCAGATCGCCTCGCCGAGATCCTGACCGAGGCCTACCACAACTCGCGCGTGGTCATCGTGCCGAGTTTCGCGATTGGGCGCACGCAGGAGTTGCTCTACATCATCAGCGGCCTTCAGCGCGACAACCGCATCCCGCGAATCCCGATCTTCGTGGATTCGCCAATGGCCACCACCGCGACGCAACTTTACGACCGCACGGTGGAGGACCACGACGTGGATATGCGCCACCTGGAGTCAGTGAACGGCAAGTCACCCTTGCAGCCTGAGCACTTAGAATTCGTCCGAGATGCCAATGCCAGCAAGGCCCTGAATCGCCGTCCCGGCCCGATGGTCATCATTTCGGGAAGCGGCATGATCACCGGAGGGCGCGTGGTGCACCACCTGAAGCAGCGCTTGGGTGACCCCAAGACTCTGTTGCTGTTCACCGGCTATCAGGGACAGGGCACCATGGGCCGCGACCTCCTGGAGGGCGCTACGGAAGTCACGATCCACGGCCAACCGATCGAGGTTCGCGCGCAGATTGAGCGCTTAACCTCGCTTTCGGCCCACGCCGACTACGGCGAAATCTTGCGCTGGCTAGGGAACTTTAAGACACCTCCCCGTCGCACGTTCCTTGTCCACGGCGAACCTGATGCGCAAGAGTCCTTGCGGTCCAAGATCGTCGCCGAGTTTGGCTGGGAAGTCATCATCCCGCACGAAGGGGATACGGCGGAGCTCTAGTCTCCGCGCCAACGCGATGGGGAGAGGCCTCGGCTAGCTCGCGGGTTCGAGGGCGCTCTTGAATTGCTCTTGGTAGAGGTCAAGGTAGATTCCGGGGCGACTCACGAGTTCCTCGTGGTTTCCGATGTCGACGATCTCGCCACCTTCGATCACCAAAATACGGTCGGCATCGACGACACTGGACAGGCGGTGGGCGATGATGAACGTGGTGCGGCCGTGCATCACGCGCTTCAGCGCTTCCTGGACCCGGGCTTCGGTCTCGCCGTCCAGCGCACTGGTGACGTCGTCCAGGATAAGGATGCTGGGATCGGTAATGAGGGCGCGGGCCAGGGCGAGGCGCTGCTTTTGCCCGCCACTTAGCTTCATGCCGTCCTCACCAATGCGCGTTTGGTAGCCGTCTTCCAGTTCCATCACAAAGTCGTGAAGATCGGCAACCTTGCAGGCGTCGATGGCGTGTTCGTCGCTAGCATCCTTGGCTCCGTACTTCACGTTCTCCATGATCGAGACGCTGAAGAGCACGTTCTCTTGCGCGACCATGCTCATCTGACGTCGCACGCTCTCTAGGCGATAGTCCCGTAGGTCGTGTCCATCCAGCAGAATGCGGCCCTTGGTGGGGTCAAAGAACCGCATGAGAAGGTTCATCAGGGTTGTTTTTCCCGCGCCGCTGTGACCCACAAGGGCAATGACCTCGCCCGCCCGCACCTTCAAGTTGATATGCCGAACGATCGGTTCCGCATCATGAAAGGCAAACGACACGTCATCGAATACGATTTCGTCCTTGAACGTGGCGGCGTTGATGGCGTTGGGCCGATCCTCCACCTCGGGGCGCGTGTCTAGGGTCTGGAACACGCGGTCCATCGCCGCCACCGCCCACTGCAAGGCGGTGTTGAAGTCCACCACGCGCACGGCGGGATTAAAGACGTACCCGATGTAAAACGTGATGGCCACAAGCTTGCCGACCGTCATCTCGCCGTGTTGCACCAGCCAGCCGCCGTAGGAATAAACAATGCCGGTGCCGAGCGCCGAGATCACGCCGGAAACCAGGCCCAAACGGCGGTTAAGGTGGACCTGCCGCATGTCCACCGTGAACTTTGCCTGGACCGAGGACATGAAATTCTCGGTTTCGTAGCCCTCGCGCACGAAGGCCTTGACCACCGCGATGCCGGCGATCTTTTCGGCCAGCTTGCCCAGCATCTCGTCATACAGGCGGCGCTGTTCCTGGCTCACTCCCCGGATGTGCCTTAGCATCGCCAGGTAGCTAATCACATAGAACGGCACAAGCGCCAGGATGATGAGGGCCAGCCGCCACTCCAGAAAGAACAGCACGCCGAGGACCGCGACAAGGGTGACGCTGTCGCTGATGAACGTGACCAGTTGGCCCTGGATAAGGCCCTGGATGAGTTCAATGTCGCCCGTGCACCGGGCCATTATTTTGCCGGTTTGGGTTTGGTTATGAAACGCCAGTGAAAGTCGGTGGAGGTGCCGCCAAGTGGCAAACCGCAGGTCGAAACAGAACCGATGCCCAATCCAACCCAGCGAGGTCCCGAGAATGAAGTTGAGGAAGCTACGGAAAACGACCGCACTCGCGAGAAGCCCCGCCACGATGAGGATGATGCGCTGGCCGTTCGCCTCGGCCGCGGCGACCTTGCTCTTGGCGACAACGAGTGCCTGCGCGGGGGTCTCGGGCGCCTTGGTTAACTTTTCCAGCGCTAGGCGGGCACTCACGACCGGTTGGATTCCCTTGTCAAGGGTCGCCTCAAACAGGCGCGGCGGCGTTATCTGGAGGAGGGTGACGCAGAGCGTCAAGAGAACCGCCAGAATTACACGCCACCGGTAAGGGCGCAGGAACTCGAGAGTGCGTCGGAACGGCCGCATCGCTCCGGCTAGTTTAACCGGTCTAGTTCAAAATAGGGGCCGGAGTCCGCTCGTTTGGGATTACGCAACGTTAGACGAGGGAAGGAAATAGATCACTTCGGCCTGATCGTCCGCAATCAACTGCCGCCACTCAAGGGTAACCGCCCCGATCGTGGCCGCCAAACCACCGACTAAACAAATCAAAGTGAGTATCATGCTGGATCGCTCTCCGCCATGATCTGAGTTCCACTCCATGCCCGGGCAACCCCCGGTAAGGTGCCCGCAGGGGTACCGGTTCCGCCCGACGATCTGGCCCCTTTGCCAGCCGGTCATGGGACGGGGATGTGCCTACGCCGGGGCAAACTCGCGGCGATCGTACACGAGATCGGAGGCGATGCCCCAGATCTCAGGATCGATCCGGCTTTCCGGTCGGATCTTGCTGGCGTGGACGATGGCGGCGGTGAGGCCCGCCTCGATGGCGTAGTGCAAGAAGGCCGAGTTCAGCATCGGTCGGATGGCCGCCCGCAAACCAAAACTGACGTTACTCACTCCCAACACGGTATTCACGCGGGGATGGCGCGCCCGCAACTCCCGGATGGCGTCGAGGGTAGCCATCGCGCTGGCCCGGAACTCTTCGTCGCCCGATCCCAGCGTAAAGGTGAGGCAGTCGATGAAGACGTCGTGGTCGGGCAGACCGGCCTTCCGGGTGCGGTCCAAGATCCGCTCGGCAATCGCCACCTTCTTCTCGGCGGATTTGGCCATGCCATCCTCATCAATGGTGAGACCAACCACCGCGGCGCCGTAGGCTCGGCACAACGCCAGAACGCACTCGGTCCGTGCCTCGCCATCCTCAAAGTTGATGCTGTTAACAATGGGCTTACCCGCAAGGCACTGCAGGGCTCTCTCCACCACGTCAGCTTCGGTGGAGTCAATCATGATGGGCACCGTGACTTGGCGGTTCATCCGGGACAGGAGCTCCGTGAGGTCGCGTGATTCGTTCCGGCCGACGTAGGCTGCGCAAACATCGAGGACGTGCGAACCCTCGCCCTCCAGCTCCCGGGCCAGTTCAATCAGGCCCTCCCAATTCTCGGCGGCCATCATGTCCCGGAAGGCCTTGCTGCCGTTAGCGTTCGTCTTTTCGCCAATAATCAAGACCGAATTGTCCTGCGTATAGGGCTGGAATTGGTACAACGAGCTACATCCTACTAGGCGAAAGGCGTCGGCTTGGGCGTCGTTAACGATGCGGAAATCGAACCCGGGGAACAGGTGGCGTACGCGGCGCCACTGGCAGTCGGCGGTGTGGGCGTGCCCCCCAACCGCCTCCGCGACGGCCGCAATGTGTGCCGGGGTGGTGCCGCAGCACCCGCCCACCAGGGCCGCCCCGTGCTCCTCGATAAACCGCGTGTGGTGCTCGGCCAGTTCCGCCGGCGTCAGGCGATACAATGCTTGGCCGCGCTCCATCACCGGCAAGCCCGCGTTCGGTTGGATCGAAAGGGGGCGCGTACTGTACTGACCCAGCAACCGCACGTGAGGGGTCATCTCCACCGGCCCCGTGGCGCAGTTGAGGCCGACGGCGACAATTTCGGGGAAGGACTCGGCAAAGTTTAGGGCCGCGCCCATGTCCGAGCCCAGTAGCATGGTGCCCGTCTGTTCCATGGTCACCTGCAGGACGATCGGCACGACGCGTCCGGTCTTCGCCATCGCGTCCCGCGCGGCGATCACGCCCGCTTTGGCCATTAGCAGGTCCTGCAAGGTTTCCAGCAGCAGGACGTCGGCGCCACCCTCCAGCAGCCCGGTAAAGCCGCGCGTGTAGGTGGTTAACAGGTCGTCCCACGTTGCTTGCCCCAACGAAATCAGGCGTGTGCCGGGGCCAAGCGCCCCGGCAACGAAGCGCGGACGACCGGTCTCGGCGGCAACTTCATCGGCCACCTGGCGGGCGATTCGGGCGGACGCCAGGCCTAGGGCGTAGTCCAGTTCGGCGATGTCGTACTCGGCTAAGACCACGGAGGTCGCGCCAAAGGTGTTTGTTTCCACCACGTCTGCACCCGCTTCCAAGTAGCGGCGATGGATCGCGGCGACCACTTCGGGCCGGGTGACGGAGAGGATTTCGTTGCAACCGTCCAGGACACCCCCGCCGGTGGTTGTAGCGGCACGGGCGACGTCGGGATCGGCGTAAGTGCCGGTCAGGGCAAAGGCCTCTTGCGGCAGTGCCGCTGCCTGCAATTGCGTGCCCATCGCCCCGTCAAAGAGAAGGACACGGTCCGCTAAGGCATCGAGGAATGGGGTCGGCACGGCCCGATTCTACCGTGCCCGTTTGCAGACGGCCGAGATTCGCGATGCACGGTTCGTGGGGTCATCCCGCCGAAGACGGAGCGCTGGTTTCCAAACTTGGCCTGTTGAGACGCCAAGACGGTGGCGGGATAGCTCGGGCGGGATGCCCTGGCCCCTTTGCCTCGGCTTCCTTCACGTGATGGCTCACCAAAACCGCCACCAGGCCTGGAGACCTGGGGACCGGGTTAAGCTCGGCGGAGCCGTGCGCTCCAAACGGAGCGCGCTGCTTACTGTGCCGGGCGCCCCACTCGGAACGGCATGAGTTTCGCTCTCGATGAGCAAGTTCGGGCGAGGGCCACGCTCGATGGAAATACTAAAAATTCCGTCGGTTAGGCGGCGGTCTTAAGGACGGAGCGCGGGAGCACTGAGGCATCCAGCACCGTGGCATCGCGCTTGGCCAAGACCACCGCTCGCTCGATCACGTTCCCCAATTCCCGCACGTTGCCCGGCCATGAATAGGCTAGTAAGGCGCGCGCGGCGTCAGGACCGATCTCGGCCAGCGGACGCTCGTTCTCGAGAGCATGTTGCGCCAAGAAGTACTCGGCCAACGGGAGAATGTCGGCCGTTCGCTCGCGGAGCGGCGGGATGTGAATCTCAATCACCTGCAATCGGTAAAGCAAATCGAGCCGGAACGTGCCTTGATCGACCATCGTCGAGAGGTCACGATTCGTCGCTGTGACCAACCGCACGTCCACCTGCGTGGGGCGAGTGGCGCCCAGCCGGTCAAACTCCCGCTCCTGAAGTACGCGTAAGAGCTTTGCCTGGATCGTCAGGGGTACTTCACCAATCTCGTCCAGGAACAACGTGCCCCCGTTGGCCAGTTCAAAGCGACCGGCCTTGTCCCCGCCCGCGCCGGTAAATGCGCCTTTTTCGTAGCCAAACAGTTCGCTTTCCAGCAGGGTTTCGGGCACGGCCGCGCACGAGAAGGCGATGAAAGACCGATCCGATCGGGGTGAGTGCGCATGCACCAACTTCGCCACGACTTCCTTGCCGGTGCCGCTCTCGCCGGTTACGAGCACCGTCGCGCGTGAGTCGGCGATCTGCGGGATCAAGTCGCGAATCTCCTGCATCTCGGGAGACTCGGCAATGAAGGCGGGTCCGCTGCCTTTGTTGCCCGCGCTAGGCTTCTTGGACGCCCGTCGGTCCGCGCGGTTGTTCTCCACCGCCACGGCCATCACCTTGCGCAGGGCTTCAAGATCAAAGGGTTTGGTGACGTAGTCGGCCGCCCCCGCGCGGATGGCCTGAATGGCCTGAGGGATCGTGCCATAGGCGGTCATGACCACCACCGGAACCTCTGGCCACCGCCGCTTCACTTCCACGAGGAGTTCATCGCCCCGCATGCCCGGCATGGTTACGTCGGTCAGCATGGCGTCGAACGGACCCTCCGAGAGCTGCGCCAGGGCGGCGTGAGCGTCCTCGGCTACGGCGGTTACCCAACCGGCTTTGTCAAAGGCGGCGGCGAGGATACGCCGGATGTTCGGCTCGTCATCTACGATCAGCAATCGGCGTTTGACGCTCATACCAGGGCCTCTTTCGGGAACGTTACGGTAAAGCAAGCGCCGGCTCCAGGTTCGCTACGGGCCTCAATGCGCGCGCCGTGGGCTTCCACTAACTTGCGGACCGTCGACAGCCCGAGGCCGGTGCCTTGCGGTTTGGTCGTGAAGAAAGGGGTGAATAATCGGCCCAGATGGTCGGCGTCCATCCCGGGGCCTTGGTCACTCACCGCCACCGTGCCTTGCCCCACGGACACCGTGACGTGTTTCCCCTCCGTTGAAACTTGACGCGCGTTCAATACCAAATTGGTTAAGACTTGATCCATACGGGAAGGGTCCATGGAGATCATCGGTTCGCAGGGGTCAATCTCTAGTTCAAGGCGGATGCCCAACGAGTGAAACACGGCTTCCTCGCGCCGGCTTACGCGGGTCACGACTTCGCTGAGTTGCATCGGCGTCCGAAGCAAACGAATGGGGCGCGCGAACGCCAGGAATTCGTCGCACAGCGCGTTAAGGCGATAGGCTTCTTCCTCAATCACCGAACTGAACTCCTCGGCGCACTCTTGATCAAGTCTGATCATTTGCGCGGCGGCGGCAATGCCGGTGAGGGGGTTCCGAATCTCGTGGGCGATGGCCGCCGTCATCTGGCCGATCTCTGCCAGCCTTGCCAGTCGATTTCGTTCCGACTGCCACTGGGCGTAGTCGCTGAGGTCCTGCACCACGATGACGGCCCCACCACCAATCAGGGGCTGCGTGTCCACCGACCATAGTACTTCGGGTTCGCCTGGCCCGCTCGATTGGTGCACTTGACAGGTTCGAGAGTTGCCGGCGCGTCCGGCGGTCGCGCCTTGAACCAGCGCTTGCGACAGTTCTTGCGAAAGGTGGCTGACCCAGCCGTTCCAGTCCTCGCCCAGGCACGGATCGCGGCCGACCAGTGAGGTCGCGGCGGGGTTTACGGCTCCCACGCTGCCTTCGGGGGTCACCACGGCAACCGCGGATCGCACTGCCGCCAGCACCCCGCGTAGGGCCTCGTGCGCGCGTCGTTGTTCTTCGGCCATCCGGCCCGCCTCGGCCATGAGTCGGGCGTTGTGCACCGCCAGGGCGACGTACCTGCCGAGGGTCCTAGCCGCGTCTAAGTCCGCTTCGGAGAACGCGGATTGCCCGTCGGCGCGGGCGAGGTTTAGAACTCCCAGGGCATCGCCTTCGCCCGCGAGAAGGGGAATGATAAGGCTACTGCCGATGCCGCCGTCACGCTGGAAATCACGCCCGTAGAACTGCAGGTCCGAGGTGGGGTCGTCCAGTCGTCGAGGCTCCCGGTCGGCAATGACGATGCCCGCGATGCCTTCGCCCACCCGCACGGTAGCTCGTTCGGGAATGTGTTCCGATCGGCCCGTTCGGGCGGCCAAGACGTAGTCGCCGCGTCGGCTAGTACTGAGGAAGACACTGGTGCCCACCGCTCCGAACCACGCGCCGCACCGCTCCAGCACCGTCTCTAGGTACGGTTCGAGTTGCGAAGGGGTCGCGGGGAGCGGGACATCAAACAAGCTCCATACTACGGGAGCGGGATCATTGGGTAGCGCGGCCATGCGTACCAAGATCATCGGACAATTGTCTTGAAATCTGGCGATTCTCAACGATTTCAACCGGGGTTTTCGTCGTCATACTGAATCGTGGCGAACCGACTGGCCGAAAGCCGATCCCCTTACCTGCGCCAGCACGCGCATCAGCCCGTGGATTGGATGCCCTGGGGCGATGCCGCCTTCATCGAAGCCCAGGACCGCGGGGTCCCGGTGTTCCTGAGTGTTGGTTACAGTGCGTGCCATTGGTGCCACGTCATGGCGCACGAATCGTTTGATGACCCCACCGTAGCGGCCTTCATGAACGAGCACTTCGTGAACATCAAACTGGACCGGGAGGAATTCCCTGATGTGGACGAGGCCTACATGACGGCAGTCCAGCTTTCCAGTGGTCGGGGCGGGTGGCCGATGTCGCTGTTCCTCACCCACAATCGCCGACCGTTCTTCGCGGGGACCTACTTCCCGCTTCACTCCCGACTTGGCATGATTGGATTTGCCGAACTCCTCGAGCGGATCGCGCACGTGTGGCAAACCGATCGTGACGAGTTGCTGCGCGCGGCGGAGGAGTTTACAGTGGCCGTGCAGGAGGCCCGATCCCGAACGGTGCCGGCTTCGCCCGACCTCGACGACGACGCGGTGCTCGATGCCGCCGTGGAGTCGCTCATCGCGGATTTTGATTCGGAGCACGGAGGCTTCGGCGGCGCGCCTAAGTTTCCGCCGCACACGGCGTTGCGCTTTCTGCTGGCGTACGCCGCCCAATCTCGAACCCATGCCGATGAGGCCCGGCGCATGGCGCTGGCGACGCTGACGGCCCTGGTGCGGGGCGGCATTCATGACCATGTCGGTGGCGGGTTCCATCGGTACAGCACGGATGCTCGGTGGTTCCTACCGCATTTCGAGAAGATGGCCTACGATAACGCGCAAATTTTGGTCAACCTGGTGCAGGGCGGCCGGCAGGCCGAGTCCGCAATGAGTCTGGAATTTCAACGCGCGGCAGAGCGACTGATCGGGTGGGCCAACCGGGAACTCACTTCCGAGACCGGCCTTGTGTACTCGGCGGTGGATGCCGACAGCCTAACGCCAATTGACGAGACGGACGAGGAGCACGGTGAGGGGCACGGTGCGAGACACGCTGAGGAGGGGCGCTACCTGACATGGACTCCATCTGAGTTGGACGCGATTCTTGGGGGTCAGTCGACGGCGTTTCAGACGGGCTGGGAGATAAAGCCGGGCGGGAACTTTGAGGACGAGCGCTCGCGCCAAGCCACCGGCCGGAGCATCCCGGTGCCCTCGCCCGGCGTGATGGTGGCGGAGTGGGACGGTGCCTTGACGTCCCTTCTAACGGAGCGATTGCGACGCCCGCAACCTGGGCTGGATGACAAAGCGATCGCCGCCAACAACGGCCTGATGATCGAGGCCTTGATAACGGCGGGCAAGCTGGACCAGGCCCGCCGCATGCTGGACGCATGGGGCGCCGTGATTGACGCCCACGGAGGGCTGCCGCACCAGGTCACACACGGTGTGGCTGAGATCCCACCTTACTTGGACGACGTCGCCGCGATGAGCCTCGCCTATGCGGCGTTGGCCAAAGCCACGGGCGATTCGGGCGCCCGCGCTCGGGCCGAAACCTTAGCTGACCAGATTGAACGAGACTTCCGGCACGCAGACGCGTTCTCGCTGACCTCAGCGGCGCACGGTGAGCTCTTCGGCCGGACCGTGCCCGCTTTGGATGGGCCGACGCCTTCGGCAAACGCCTTGGCCGTGCGGGCACTGCTCGCCGTGGGACAGGTGGACGCCGCCCGCCATGCCATTGCGGGGTTGCGGGGCTGGTTGGTCGCCGCACCGACCGCCACCGAAGGCCTCTTGCTGGCTTTACTGGATCCGGCGCTGGCCACTGGCGGTCCGGTGGCAACGCCGGTGAGGGCGGAGTGGCAACCCGGAAGTGAGCCTGGACGAGGGGCCGTTGTTCTGACCATCGCCCCCGGTTGGAACACGGAACCCGCCGGCGTTAACGTGGAAGTTAACGGCGCGTCGAGTACCGTGACCTACTCTAACGAGCACGGCGATGGTGATGTTAGAACCCAGCGATTCGAAGTGGCGTGGGATGCGTCGGCTAATGTGCGGGTAAGGGTGGTTGCGCGATGGCAAGCCTGCGATGCCCATCGATGCCTCGCTCCCCAGACTCAGTCGTGGGACGTCGAGTCCAACTAGGCGGGCGGGGATGCATCCCCGCCCGTCTAAGTCCGGTCTCGGCACAAATTAGGCGAAGGCCGCGTTGACTTGGTCCCAGACGTCCTGACCGTAGGTCAGACCGCTTGCCCCGACCGACTCTTCGAGCTGCTCGGGCCGGGTCGCGCCGACGATCACGCTGCTGACCCCGGGCTGCCGCAGAATCCACGCCAGCGAGAGTTGGGTGACCGTGATTCCCAGCTCCTTTGCCACGCCCTCAAGCCGGACCACTCGCTGCAGGTTCTCATCCTGCAGCATGCCGCCCATCCACATGTTGCTGGTGGCATCTGCCCCTCGCGAACCTTCGGGAAGGGCCGCGCCGGGCCGATACTTGCCGGTGAGAACTCCTTGCGCCAGCGGGGAATAGATGACCTGGCCGAGACCAAGCCGCTCGCTGGTCGGCAACACGCCGTCCTCGATAGAGCGGTTGAACAGGTTGTACTGCGGTTGGTTGCTGATCGGCGGACAGGCCCCGGTTTGGCGGGCCAAACCTACGACTTCGGCGATCTGAGCGGGCGACCAGTCGCTGATGCCCCAGTACAGCACCTTGCCCTGCCGAATTAGGTCGTCGATGGCGCGAACCGTCTCCTCCAACGGGGTGTCGGCGTCGTAGCGGTGGAACTGCATCAGGTCGATGTAGTCGGTCTGGAGTCGCCTCAATGACGCGTTCACTGACTCGAAGATGTGCTTGCGGCCGAGGCCCCGATCGTTGGGACTGTCGCTCATCGGGAAGAAGCACTTCGTCGCGAGAACAACATCCGGACGGTGACGACCCTGGAGGGCTTCGCCCAGCGCTCTCTCGGCTTCGCCGCCGTTATAGGCGTCGGCCGTATCGAAGAACGTCACCCCGAGGTCGCGGGCTCGATGGACAATCGACGCGGTCGTGTCGTCGTTGAGGCTGCGGCCGTGAGTCATCCATCCCCCGAGGCCGATCTCGCTGATCCGAATGCCCCACTGACCAATCTTGCGGTACTGCATGATTGCCAGGTTACCGCTGGTGGCAACGCTTCTTGGGGGGGCTTGCCTGTTTGCGGCGGCTTCGGACTCCGACAATTGAGGGCGTGAGTGCCGAACCTTTACGTAAGGTTGAACCCGATGCGCCCGACAACCGGGTGTACATTGCGCCGCCATGGGCGCAACGCTCGGGCACTCCCGCCCGCGCTAAACCAAGCGACTGGCGTGAGCGCTGGTCGGCCCTGGCCGAGTACCCCGCCGTGACCGCGCTCCTCTTTGAGATGAAGGCCCTGGCGATGGCACTCGTGCTGGTAGGCATCCTGTGGTCGGGTCTCCCCGCGCTCTACCAACTTAAGAGTCGTCTGGGAATTGACCTTGTACCCGGCGTTCACGGCCCGGATGTGCTCCCTTTCCTCGAGCACAAGTAGCCGCGCTACTGCAGTTGGAAGAGGAGACCGCTACGCAGGTTTACGGGCACGATGATCATTGCGTGCTCCCGGGCGGCTTCGGCCAGCAGTCGCTTCCACTTGAGGTTGGGGTCGCGGTCCATCCGGGCGCGTTCCTCGGCGGTCCAAGCCCCGCCCTCGGCTAATCCCATCGCCTGCACCCAGCGGTCCCGGTCAGCGCCGGTGGTGTACTGCAGATTCACGTAAACGTGCGTGATGCCCTGCGTCTTCAAAGATTCGGCCCAAGACCTACCGCTATCGAGCCGATCGTAGGGCAGGAACGTTCCGTGGCCTGGGTTACCCCAGAAGTAGGGTACGTCTAAGAGATAGCCAAAAACTTCATCAAAGAGCGCGACGTGAGTGGCCGGACCGAGGCGGTTAATTTCTGCGGCGGCGCGGGCAAAAGGCACGCGAGCTTCGCGGTAACTCTTGACGTCAACGCGCCCCAAGACTACCGGTAACTGCGTCTGAGTTTGGACGGTGTACAGCAAGGCCAGCGTGATGAGGGCCTGGGGCACGACCAACCATGGCACGACTTTGCGCCACGAGGAGGCTTGGGAAAGCCCCGCCACTAGCCACACGAGGGCCGGAGCCAGCGCGGCGATATAACGAGCTTGCTGGCTCAGGAGATACCACATACTAAATGCCAAACCTACCCATATTGCGAGAAACAGGGCATCGGGCTGGCGGCGAGACCGACCGGTAGTGAGCCAGAGAGGCCAAGCCAATGCCAAGACGGCACCGATGGCCCCCATGGGGAAGCCGCCCCCCTGAGTTTGGTTGGGATTGATGTACCTTCCCGGCTGATAGCCTAGCCCTAGCACGGCTGACGGTAGGGCGTTAAGGTCGCGTCCGGTGGCGGTTCGACCCACGCCGAAGGTTTGCTGCTCATCGCGGTAGATTGACGCGCGCCAGTCGTCCCAATTGGCTCCGCCCAGACGCTCATAGAAGAAGGGATAGACAGGATTCTTAGCGACAACGGCGTTGCGTATATACCACGGGAAGCCGATGACTGCGGTCAGGGCCAGGACCACCGCCGCACCCTTGAGAGTGAGGGCGATGCCCTGCCGTCGCGCGCCGAAGATCAACGCTAAAGGCGCAAGGAGTGCCGCGGTTTGGAGGCCCGTGTACTTGCTCCCGACGGCGAGCCCTAAGAGCGCGCCAATGACAATCCACGGCGCGGTTTTGGATAGGTTATCTGCGGTAGAAGTTACACGTTCCGCTAAATACACCGCTGCCATTCCGGCGAATAGTCCGTGGGCGACATCGATGTACCCGCTGCCTGATTGCCACAGGATAATCGGCGCGCCAGCCCAGGCCAGAGTCGCCCACGGGGCGGTATCCACGCCCCATCGGCGACGCACGGCCCCGAAAATCACCATGACACCGGCGACGGTGAACAGCCATGTGAAGCCTTTCGCGCCGGATTCTCCCCCCCACTGTGAGCCCCAAAGGTAGAGGTTATCGACTGCAAACGGGAAATGAGAGTGGTGAATGAACGGGATGGGTGACGCCAGCCCCTGGGCCAGCCAGACCTTGGGAACCGCGAGGTGGTAAGCCAGCGTGTCCCAGTCGGTGCTATCGCTGGGCGCTAGGGCATTGATAACTCCGATCAACATCAGGAGGGCGATGATCGCCGGGAATAGCACCTCGCGATCAGCCGGCCGACGAAAACGCCATAAATTAAGCGGTGATCCTGCCCGAAAAGCCCACCCGGTGCCCAAGAGGGCAACAAGCCACGGCACCCAAACCCAGCCGATACCGCCCGGAACCAGACCGAGGAAGAAGGTCACCCATCCCACGAAGCCAAGACCAAGGAGAGCGCCGAGGCCTACCCCTTCGGCGGGATCTACGCCGGGCCACACGCGCCGGAGGATTGTCGCCCCGGCCGTGGCGAGGAGCGCGCCGAACAGCGCCGTGATCAAGAACCCGAGCATTGTGCCGAGTCTACTCGCGGGTAGGCTCCAGGGCGTGCGGCGTCTCCTCCGCGTGTATCGAGTCTTCTTCACCAGTTCGCTCTCGCGCGAGCTGGAGTTCCGGGCGAATTTTTTCGCGAAAATCTTGCAGAATGCGGTGTGGGCCGGGTTCTTTGTGCTGGTTCTACTGGCGATCTACCACAACACCGACTCAATTGCGGGCTGGAACCGGGGCATGGCGTTCCTATTGACGGCCACGGTGTTCTTGGTGAGTGGTCTGTGCGGGGCGTTTTCGATGGGGCTGATGGAAATCCCTTCCCTCGTGCGGATGGGGACCCTTGATTTCGTTATCGCGCGGCCAATCGATAATCAGTTCTGGGTTTCGTTTCGCCGCTTCAACTTCGATCAATTCGGTACGATTGCCGCCGGCGTGGTGATGCTGGTCGTTGGGCTGCCGCTTTCGGGGATGCATCCCGGACCGGCGGCCTGGCTTGCTTACGGCGTGATGGTGGTGGCCGGGGCCGTAATGTTCTACTGCGTCAATCTGATGTTGATGACCTTGGGCATTTGGTGGGTGCGGGTCGACAACCTTTGGGTGCTGGGCGATACCGCCATGAGCATCGCCCGATTTCCGATCGAAATTTTCCCCCGCGCCATGATCTGGACGCTAACGTTCATCGTCCCGATCGCGCTGTTCGCCAGCATGCCGACGCAGCAACTGGTGGTCGGATTCGACGCCGCGCGGTTGATTCTGGCCATGGTTTGGGCGCTGGTCGGCGTCGCGGTGTCCCGAGGGTTCTGGCGCTACGCCCTCGGTTTCTACAGCAGCGCGAGTAGCTAACCGCCCCAATGAATCTGCTGATCGCCCACGATCGACTGGATTAAGTTCAACTGACCATCGTGATAGGTCATGTGTACCGCCGCAAAGGTTACAAGTCCGATCATGCTTCCGTCTTTCGCGGACAGGCCAACGGGGGTTTCGTGCCAACGTTCGGCCGGTAGGGCTTCGGCCGCGGCCAGGAGTTCCGCGCCGGCGGCATGGAACTCGCCAAGGACGAACGCGTGGACATCATATCGTTCCGGAGCCATGGCCAGGCTCTGGTCTGAGGGGCCCGGGTTTTCGCCTCGCAAGCGGGCCGCCATCCGGCGGTTCACGACCGCGACCTCGTAAGTGAAGTCAATCGGGGCCCGAAGTGCCTTACCCGGGCGGGTCTGGAGGAGCTCGGGCGACATCGCCGCTAAATCCTGGGCGTACATCCCGATGACCTGCCGCAGGTCTCGTAGCATCTCTTGCTTAATGGGTTCCGTGATCATGCCCCGAATTCTAGCCGATCCCTGCCGGACCCCGTACGCAAACCCTCGCCGCCGTTGGCTCACAGCTTTCAGCAGTTCGCAGGGCGAGAGCGGGCCGACGGGAGCGAGTTGATCGGAGGGAACCGCCGGTGAGAGATCGTTACGGCGAAGGTTTCGTGGGCCGAAGGTTTGCGATTTTCGGAGAAAGTGGGCGATACGCGAGACGGGATCGGGTCTCATTGTTGCTTGGTACGGCGGTTTCGGGGGCAGGAGACTCGGGTTTCTGATCCTTGACGGTTTGAACCATCGAGATGAAGCATTGCCAAGTCCTTGAATCTTAGGACAATCGAGCGTTAATTGTTAAGACTAAGTTAGGAATCATTAAAATCCGTTCACGTCCATACGCGCCGAAAGTCAGGGTGTGATACGCTAGCTGAGTGAACCTTTGTTACCCCCCCCCCCGTGCGGATGAAGATTAGTTCGGTCGTGTTCATGCTGGCAAGCCTCGCCGCTCTGGCCTCCTCACCGGTGCAGGCGGGGAGCTGGAGCATTCGGTACGCCGGGGGCCTAGCGGGCAGCACCCCCTACCAGATGCAAAGCGACGGGTTCTACGGTGGAAAGGCGCTCAACGCCGCTTGCGGGAGTCCGATCACGATCAGCGTCAGCTGGAAAGAGGCCTATCGGGGGGAACTTCCCCCAACCGTGGTCTATCTGGATGAAGAATCCCGGGCCGAGGCCAGGAACTTCGCACCAATCCCTGAAGTTCCACCTCCGGGATCCACCGATAACGGAATCGGAAGCGGTCATAAAGAGACGCTGCAACCCAACGGAGT
>Ga0105047_10001910_pt1 | contig 37475 bp, 37 predicted proteins | sample MAT04_FD_78384 | JGI IMG/M metagenome (GOLD analysis project Ga0105047, IMG submission 78384) | Freshwater microbial communities from Lake Fryxell liftoff mats and glacier meltwater in Antarctica - MAT-04 (megahit assembly) | ecosystem: Environmental > Aquatic > Freshwater > Ice > Liftoff... | reverse complement strand
TCAGCAGTCGTAGTAGAGCTCGAACTCGTGCGGGTGCGGGCGCAGCCGGATCGGGTCGATCTCGTTGGCGCGCTTGAAGTCGATCCACGTCTCGATGAGGTCGGGCGTGAAGACGTTGCCCTCCGTCAGGTAGTCGTGGTCGGCCTCGAGGGCGAGCAGGACCTCGCCGAGCGAGCCGGGGACCTGCTGGATCGAGGCGTGCTCCTCAGGGGGCAGCTCGTACAGGTCCTTGTCGACCGGCTCCGGCGGCTCGATCTTGTTCTTGATGCCGTCCAGGCCGGCCATGAGCATGGCGGCGAAGGCCAGGTACGGGTTCGACGACGGGTCCGGCACGCGGAACTCGATGCGCTTGGCCTTGGGGTTGGAGCCCGTGACGGGGACCCGGATGCAGGCGGAGCGGTTGCGGGCCGAGTAGACCAGGTTGACCGGGGCCTCGAAGCCCGGGACCAGGCGGTGGTAGCTGTTCACCGTCGGGTTGGTGAACGCGAGCAGCGACGGCGCATGCTTGAGCAGGCCGCCGATGTACCAGCGCGCCAGGTCCGACAGACCGCCGTAGCCCTTCTCGTCGTAGAACAGCGGCACGCCGTTCTTCCACAGCGACTGGTGCACGTGCATGCCCGAGCCGTTGTCGCCGAACAGGGGCTTGGGCATGAAGGTCGCCGTGCGACCGGCAGCATGGACGACGTTCTTCACGACGTACTTGAAGAGCATCACCTTGTCGGCGGACTTGGCGAGCGTGTCGAAGCGGTAGTTGATCTCCGCCTGACCGGCGGTGCCGACCTCGTGGTGCGAGCGCTCGACCTGCAGGCCCAACTTGTCCAGCTCGAGGCAGATCTGGTCGCGCAGGTCGGCGAAGTGGTCGACCGGCGGCACGGGGAAGTAGCCACCCTTGTAGGGGGTCTTGTGACCGAGGTTGCCACCCTCCTCCTTGCGGCCGGTGTTCCACGCGGCCTCGACGGAGTCGATGTGGTAGAAGCTCTCGGACTGGCTCGTGAAGAAGCGGATGTCGTCGAAGATGTAGAACTCGGCCTCGGGGGCGAAGAAGGCCGTGTCGGCGATGCCCGTGGACTTCAGGTACGCCTCGGCCTTCGCGACGATCTGGCGCGGGTCGCGGCTGTACGGCTCGTCGGTGTACGGGTCGACGATCGCCATGTTGACGTTGAGCGTCTTCTCGGCCCGGAACGGGTCCAGGTAGGCCGAGGAGATGTCGGGCAGGAGCTTCATGTCCGACTCGTGGATCGCCTGGAAGCCACGGATCGAGGAGCCGTCGAACATCTGGCCCTCGTCGAAGAAGGTGGCGTCGACGGTGGAGGCGGGCACGTTGAAGTGCTGCATCACGCCCGGCAGGTCGCAGAAGCGGACGTCGACGAACTTGACGTCCTCAGCCTTGATGAAGGCCATGACCTCATCGGTGGAACTGAACATCCGGTGATCTCCCTCGAAATGGCGGGAACGCAGGGGGTCTGACGTCGGCTCTGACGCTAGGGTGCCGGGGTTTCCCCTGCGTGTACCTCGTGTTTCCGCTGCGTTTCGGTCCGGGCGAGGGCTCCCGGCCGGATCGTTACGCTGGGCGGATGTCACCAGGACGTGAGGACCTCGGCTCCTGGCTGGAGGGTACCCCCGGCGGCCCCGGGCCCGAGGGTGAGTCCGTCAGCCTGCCGTCGGAAGGTCCCGGCTCGCGCGCGGGGCTGGGCCGGCGCCTGATCGCCGTGGCGGTCGACTGGCTGGCTGCCCTGTCGGTCAGCGCTCTGCTGTGGCCGACGGACGACGCCGTGCTGCCGCTGCTCGCGGGCGACTCGCTGGCCACGCTGGCCGTCTTCGCCGGCTCGACGTCAGTGCTCGTCGGGCTGCTCGGCCACAGCATCGGTCACCGGCTCCTCGGCCTGCGGGTGGCCCGACGGGCCGACCTGCTCGCGGCGACGGCGACCGGGAAGCCGGTCCCCGCGCCGGGGCTGCTCGCGGGCGCGGTACGCACCGGGCTGCTGTGCCTGGTGCTACCGGCCGTGATCTGGGACCGCTCCGGACGCGGGCTGCACGACCTCGGCGCGGGCACGGTCCTGGTCCGTCGCTGACGAGCCCGGGGGGCCGCGCCGGCGGCGGGGACCGGGAGCCGGGTCAGCGGCCCCGCATGCCCTTGCGGTCGGGGCGGGCTCGCATCGGGTCAATGCCCTTGGGCACCGGAAGGCGCGGGCCGCCGAGCGCCCGCAGCCGCTTGGAGATCTCCGCGACCTCCTGCTTGGTGAGCGTCGGCTTGAGCTTCTGGACGGTGCGGGGCAGCTTGCGCAGCACGACCTGGCCCTCGTCATTGCCGGACTGCACCAGGATGATGGGCACGTTGGGCAGCACCCGAGCCGTGCGCTTGCGCTCGGTGTCCAGCAGGCGGCCGATCCGGTGCGCCGGGCCCTCGCCGACGAGTACGATCCCGGCCCGGCCGATCCCGCGGAACACCAGGTCCTGGGTGCGCGGGTCGACGGCGGCCGGCTCCTCGGGGAACTCCCAGCCGCGCCGGATCGTGCGCAGGGCCGACAGCGAAGCGCCCGGTTGACCCTCGATCTGCCGGTAGGCGGCCGTCTCCGCGCGCCGGGCCAGGACGAACATCGCGGCGAGCGTGGCGAACGGCAGACCGACGACGAGGAGGTAGATCACCTGGTTCACGAGCAGGCCGATGACGAGGGCGAGCGCCAGGACCCCGAGGAAGGCGCCGAGCAGCCACCACGTGACAGCAGGGTCGACCTTGCGGGTCATCTGGTAGGCCTGCCACAGCTGGTGGTACCAGCGGACCTTGCGCACCTTGACGGGCTTGGCGGACGGCTCGGGTGCGGCGGTGGAGCTCTGACGGGCCATGGGTGAGAGTCTACTGGGCCAAGCCGGCGCATCCGGCGGGTCCGCAGACCGCGCAACCCCGAGTGCATGCGCTACCGGCGGGTGCACCTTCGCTCAGGCGGACTCGCGCCATACGACCGGACTGGGCAGGAGTATGCCGCCGTACTCGACCGTCTCGCCGCGGAGCTGCGCGAGGACGACCTCGGCGGCTCGTCGGCCCAGCGCGATGGCGGGCTGGTGGACGGTGGACAGCTCGGGCCGGCTGCGGCGCGCCCAGGTGCTGTCGTCGAAGCCGACGATCCCGACCTGATCAGGGATCTGGCGCCCCGCGGCCCGCAGTGCCTCCATCGCCCCCGCCGCCACCGCGTCCGAAGCGGCGAAGACCCCGTCGATCGCCGGCTCCCGCTGAAGGAGCTCTTCCATGCCTCTCATGCCGGCCGAGTACTCGTAGAGGGGGATCTCGACCACCAGGTTGGGGTCGAAGCGCTCACCCATGGCATCGTGGAAACCCTGGAGCCGGTCCGCGCCGGAGTCGCGGTCCAAGGCCGCGGCGATCATGCCGATCAGCCGGCGCCCGGTTCCGGCAAGGCGTTCGGTGACGGCCCGCGCGGAGGCGCGGTTGTCGATCCCGACGTAGGGGATGCGTCCGGTGAGGTCGGGTGGGTGCCCCACGCAGACGGAGGGCAGATGGAGTCGCGAGACGGCCTCGGTCAACGGGTCACGGGAGCGGGCCGAGACGATGACGGCCCCGTCGACGAATCCGCCTGCGAGATAGCGACTGACGCGCTCGGCGTCGCGCGTTGAGTCGATGACGAGACAGACCATCTGGTAGTCGGCGAGCGAGAGCGCCTCGTTGGCGCCCAGCATGACGCTGCCGATGTTGGGGTCCTCCAGGAACAGCGAGTGCGGTTCGTGCGCAAGGAATGCGACTGCCTGGGTCCGCTGACGCACGAGGTTGCGCGCGGCGGTGTTCGGGACGTAGCCGACCCGTTGGATCGCAGCCTCGATGGACGCGCGGGCGGCGGGCGAGACGTAGCCGCCGTTGAGCACGCGGCTCACGGTCCCGCGCGAGACGCCGGCCGCCGACGCGACGTCGTGCACTGTCGCTCTGGTCGGCCGCTGTCGGGTGGTCACGGGGTCACCCTAGCCGGACGGTGGTGTTGACACAGGGGTCTGGCAATGCCAGTGTGTGCACGTTCACAGAGTGCTCGACACCGAGAGCTCCTCGCCACCATGTGCACGTGCACACAGTGAGGGTTCTCGGCGTGCCCGATCAAGGAGAACCGATGGACCGCCAGCACTTCTCGCTGTACGGGAACAGGATCACTGCCGCCCAGGACCGCAAGGCCCTCGAGTGGCAGCAGATGTTCGTGAAGAAGTTCGACTTCGACCCGAGCGAGATGTACGAGCTGAGCGTTCACGACAACGACCAGCTCGGCGACGCCCTCGGGATCCGCGACATCCGGCGAGACGTCCTCGGCGACCCGATCGACCGGGAGAACGGCATCGTCATCTCGACGATCCGGATGGGGTTCGGGCACTACCGCATCGCGATGGCGGGCGCCTCGGCGGCCCGGTCGCTGGGCTACACCCCGTACTGGCTCGACCTGCTCTCGATCCCTGGGATCACGCAGGACGCGATCGGCTGGTGGAACACCAACTACAGCAAGTACTCGCGGGTCTCCCAGCGCAGCGAGCTCTTCGACAAGCACATCTGGGAGTCGGTCACCAGCGGCGACAAGACCCTGCCTGGCCTCAACTGGTGGCTCAACAACACGGCGATCGGCTGGCCCTGGCGGTTCCTCAAGGCCAACGCCCGCGACTATCGCAAGAGCGAGCTGTTCGCCAACCTGCACCACGCGCTGCCGTCGGACATGCCCATCCTCACGGCGCACATGTGGAACTGCATGGGCGCGGTGGCCGGCGGCATGACCAACGTCGTGGACATGATGTTCGACAACTGGCCGATGGCCTTCCAGCTCGTCGAGGGGGCCACCCATGCGGTGCAGTCGCCCTCTGGCTACTACGGCTTCCGGATCATGAACCAGTTCGACGAGGACGACAAGATCCTCAACCCGACGCCCGCCGACGCGATCAAGTACGTCGGTCACCACGTGGACCACGAGCTCGTGGAGAACATCGAGGTCGACTGTGCCGCGCGGATCGAGCGGATGCGCGCGGCAGAGCCGCGCAGGTTCCTGCTCACCATGGGCGGAGCGGGCGCCCAGCGGGAGCTGTTCAAGGCGATCGTCGACCACTGCCAGCCCATGATCGACCGCGGCGAGCTCGCGCTGTTCGTCAACCTCGGTGACCACGCGGACAACTGGGAGTGGCTCAAGGGCGAGCTCGGCGCCGCGGTCTCCTCGGTGCAGACGCACTTCACCTGGCCGGAGACGAAGCAGTTCGCCGACGAGATCCGGGACGGCGAGGCCTCGGGGCTGCACGTGTTCCTCTTCGACAACACGTTCCACGGCGTCTACGCCACGAACTACCTCATGCGGGTCTCGGACGTCCTCATCACCAAGCCGTCGGAGCTGGCCTTCTATCCCGTGCCGAAGATCTTCAACGCCCGCGTCGGTGCGCACGAGGCCTGGGGCGCGATCCGTAGCGCCGAGCTCGGCGACGGGACGATCGAGACGAGGAGCATCCCGCGCACGCTCCAGGCGATCGACCTGATGTCCCAGGAGACCGACCTCATGGAGCTGTTCTGCGACTCGATCGTCAAGAACAAGCGCATCGGCATCTATGACGGCGCGTACAAGAGCGTGGCACTGGCCACTGGCACCAGGTGGGAGCGACTTCCTGACGGCACAGTCGTCACGAGCCGCTCCTGAGCCTTGGCGTGGGCCTGCCGACTCCTCCAGGCCGGCCCACGCGGGCCCACCCGCACACGACGACGTGTCGCACGCTTGGCGATCTGACCCAGAGAGAGGACCTCGGCCCATGACGACCACGCAGATCACCACGGCGGTGAGGCGGGGCGCGCGCACCCCGACCCGCCGTCGACGGTCCTCACCGCACCGGAAGGCGATCGCCGTCTTCGTCCTGCCGTTCGGCGTGCTCTTCGCGTTGTTCTACGCGCTCCCGGTCGGCTATGCCGTCTGGCAGTCGATGCTCACGGTGGAGCGAGAGGGGACCTTCGGCGCGGCAAGGGAGGTCTTCGGCGGGTTCGTCCAGTACCAGCAGGTCTTCTCCAACGGCCCGTTCTGGAGCTCGGTCGGGCGCGTGCTGACGTTCGGGGCGGTCCAGGTCCCGGTCATGCTCGGCCTCGCCCTGATCTTCGCGCTCCTTCTCGACTCCCCGCTCGTCCGCGGCAAGAGGTTCTTCCGACTCGCCTTCTTCGTGCCCTACGCGGTCCCCGGGGTCGTCGCGGCGATCATGTGGGGCTTCCTCTACTCGCCCAACCTCTCGCCGTTCACGGTGGCCACCCAGAACATCGAGTTCCTGTCGGCCGACCTGGTCCTGTGGGCGATGGCCAACGTCGTCACGTGGGTGTACGTCGGCTACAACATGCTCATCATCTACTCCTCGCTCCTGGCCATCCCGACGGAGCTCTACGAGGCGGCGCGTCTCGACGGTGCCGGGCAGTTCCGGATCGCGTGGTCGATCAAGATCCCGCTGGTGACGCCCGCCATCCTGCTCACCACGGTCTTCTCGATCATCGGCACGCTCCAGCTGCTCGCCGAGCCGCAGGTCTTCCGGTCCTTCAGCTCGGCAGTGACGAGCACGTTCACCCCGAACCTGACGATCTACTCGACGTCGTCGATCCCGAACTTCAGCCTGGCTGCCGCGTTCTCGGTCGTCCTGGCCCTGGCCACGTTCGTGCTCTCATTCGCATTCTTGAAGTTCACCCAGCGGAAGGGCGACCAGTGAGCGCCACCGGCACCGCCAGCGGCGCGGCCAAGACCTCCTCGGCGAACATGAGCCTGGGAGCGCGCGAGAACCCGTTCTCCCGCACCGGCGCCATGATCGTCATGGGTGTCTTCACGGTCTACTTCCTCATGCCGATCTGGTGGCTGTTCGTCTCGGCCACCAAGGACCGCTCCCAGTTCACCAGCACGAACCCGTTGTGGTTCGCGGAATTCAATCTCGTCGAGAATGTCCGGGAACTGATCGACTACGACCAGGGCATCTTCCTCACCTGGATCGCCAACTCCGCCGTCTACACCGTCGGCGGCGCGCTCCTGGGCACCATCCTTGCCGGGATGTGCGGGTACGCCCTCGCCAAGTACCCGTTCCGCGGGCGTGAGGTGATCTTCAACGTCGTGCTCGGCGGGGTACTGGTGCCGGCGACGGCCTTGGCACTCCCGCTCTTCCTCATCTTCAGCCAGGTCCAGCTCACGAACACCTTCTGGTCGGTGTTCCTGCCGAGCCTGGTCAGCCCGTTCGGTGTCTATCTCACGCGGATCTACGCTGCGGCCAGCGTCCCCGACGAGCTGCTCGAGGCAGCGCGGCTCGACGGCTCCGGGGAGGTGCGGACCTTCTTCTCGATGTCGGTGCGCTTGATGTTCCCCGCGCTGGTCACGGTCTTCCTCTTCCAGTTCGTCGCGATCTGGAACAACTTCTTCCTGCCTCTCATCATGCTCCGGGACGAGTCTGTCTTCCCGGTCACCCTGGGCCTCTACTCGTGGAACACCCAGGTCAACCAGATCCCTGAGCTGCGCGGCTACGTCCTCGTCGGTGCGCTGCTCTCGATCATTCCGCTCATCCTCATCTTCCTGCTGCTCCAGCGGTTCTGGCGCAGCGGCCTGGGCGCAGGCTCGGTGAAGTGAGCGGGAAGTCCCATGGCGTGGCAGTTCTTGCCGCGTTGGTCCACCCCAACAGAAGGAAAATGATGCAACTCAGGATTCGAGCGATCAGCGTTGCTCTGCTCTCCGCAGTCGCTCTGGCCGGCTGCGCGTCGAGCACAGACTCGTCCGACGAAGGGTCGGACGGCGGGACTGCTGGCGGTGCGTGCGAGCCCTCGGAGGGTCCGGTCGAGCTCACCTTCACGACCTGGATCCCCGGCATCGAAGGGGTCGTTGACCTCTGGAACGCCGAGAACCCCGACATCCAGGTGACGGTGCAGACCGGCCCCAACGGCAACGGTGGGACGTACCAGAACTTCTTCAACCAGCTCAAGGCCGGCAACGCCCCCGACCTCGGCCAGATCGAGTACGACGCGCTGCCCAACTTCCGCGTCCAGGACGGCCTGGTCGACCTCGGCGTCTGCGAGGACGTCATGGCTGCCCAGGACGACTTCGTGGACTGGACCTGGAACCAGGTCAGCTTCGGCGAGGAGGGCAGCGCGTACGGCGTCCCGCAGGACGCGGGCCCGATGGCGATGTTCTACCGCGCCGACCTCTTCGAGGAGAACGGCATCCCGGTTCCCACCACCTGGGCCGAGTACCAGGAGGCCGCCGTCCAGATCAAGGACCTCGGCGGGTACATCACCAACTTCTCGCAGAGCGACATCAACCAGTTCGCCGGCCTGGTGTGGCAGGCGGGCGGCTCGTGGTTCGCCAACGACGGCACCGAGTGGACCGTCGACCTGACCAGCCCTGAGTCGGTCGAGGTGGCCGACTACTGGCAGGGCATGATCGACGAGGGCCTCGTCTCGGCGAACCCGCCGTGGACCAGCGAGTGGGACAACGCCTACAACACCGGCTCGGACTGGACCTGGATCTCCGCCGTGTGGGGCGCCAACTCCATCGCGAGCGGCGCGCCGGACACCGCCGGAAACTGGGCCGTCGCACCGATGCCGCAGTGGGCCGAGGGCGACGCTGCCGCCGGCAACTGGGGCGGCTCGTCGACGGCGGTCTTCAAGGGCTCGGAGCACGTCTACGAGGCCGCCCAGTTCGCGCTGTGGCTCAACACCTCCGATGAGGCGCTCACCGCCCTGAACAAGGCGGCGAACCTCTACCCGGCGACCAAGGCCGGTGCCGACCTGCCCGCGTTGCAGGAGGGCGTGGAGTTCTACGGCGGCCAGGCCATCTACGACGTCTTCGCCGAGGCTTCCTCGCAGGTGAACCCCGACTTCACATGGGGCCCGACGATGACCCAGGTCTACTCCGACGCGTCCGACGGGTTCAAGGGCGCGGTGACCGGCACCGGGACCCTGACCGACGCCCTCACCGCGGCTCAGGCCTCGACGATCGAGACCCTGAAGTCGCAGTCGATCCCGGTCAAGGAGTGAGTGCTTGATCCACCACCTGCGTGCCGCGGGCTCCAGCATGGCCCTGGATGCCCGCGGCACGCGGCTGCCTGCGACAGCGGGCGGACGCCCTGTTCCCCGACGCCGCACGGCGTGCACCGCGAGGCAGGCACCCTTCGGCCACGGGCTCGGGCCTGGTCGTCTCAGCGGGCGAGCAGGCTCGACGCCTCCTGACGAGCGGTCCGTTCCTGCGCCAGATGGGTGAGCGCGGGGGGGATCGGCCGACCGCGGCGGGCCATCGCCTGGCCCCACAGCCGCCCGGCCCGGTAGGACGAGCGCACCAGCGGCCCGGACATCACCCCGAGGAAGCCGATCCGCTCCGCCTCGTCGGACAGCGCGACGAACTCCTCGGGCCGCACCCAGCGCGAGACCGGGTGGTGCCGCACGGACGGGCGCAGGTACTGGGTGATGGTCAGCAGGTCGCACCCGGCGTCGTGCAGGTGGTGCAGGGCGTCGACGATCTCGCCGTTGGTCTCGCCCATGCCCAGGATGAGGTTGGACTTCGTCACCAGCCCCGCCGTCCTGGCCGCGGTCAGCACGGCGAGCGACCGGTCGTAGCGGAAGCCGGGCCGGATCTGCTTGAAGATGCGCGGCACGGTCTCGAGGTTGTGGCCAAGCACCTCGGGCCGGGAGGAGAAGACCTCGGCGAGCAGCTCGGGCACGGCGTTGAAGTCCGGGATGAGCAGCTCGACACCGGTGCCGGGGTTGAGCGCGTGGATCTGACGGACGGTCTCGGCGTACAGCCAGGCGCCGCCATCGGGCAGGTCGTCCCTGGCCACGCCGGTGACGGTCGAGTACCGCAGGCCCATCGCCTGGACGGACTCGGCGACCCGGCGGGGCTCGTCCGCGTCGAAGTCCGCCGGCTTGCCGGTGTCGATCTGGCAGAAGTCGCAGCGCCGGGTGCACTGGTCACCCCCGATGAGGAAGGTGGCCTCGCGGTCCTCCCAGCACTCGAAGATGTTCGGGCAGCCAGCCTCCTCGCACACGGTGTGCAGGCCTTCGCGCTTGACCAGGCTCTTGAGCTCGGAGTACTCGGGGCCCATCGTGGCCCGGGTCTTGATCCACTCCGGCTTCTTCTCGATCGGGGTCTCGGCGTTGCGGGCCTCGACCCGGAGCATGCGGCGGCCCTCGGGTGCGATCGTCACCTCGTCACCCTACGTCAGCGGTCTGCCGCAGGCCCGCGGCGGTCGCGGCCAGCAGCGGCGCCAGTGCGTCGACGAGGTGACGGCGCAGCAGCGGCTCGGCGTCGTCCAGCCCGACCTCCCGCCCGAGCTCTGCCGAGAGCGACGTGACGTCGGCGTCGGGGATGCCGCACGGGACGATCCGGTCGTAGGCCGACAGGTCGGGGTCGCAGTTGAGCGCGAGGCCGTGCATCGTCACCCCGCGGGCCACCCGCACCCCGATCGCCGCCACCTTGCGCTCGCGCCGTGCGGTCGTGCCGGGTGGGTCCGCGGCGCACCAGACGCCTGATCGGCCCTCGACGAGCACCGTGGCCAGTCCGAGGTCGGCGCACGTGCGCTGGACGGCGAGCTCGAGGGCGCGGACGTAGGACACGACGTCGACCGGCGCGGCCAGCCGGACCACGGGGTAGGCAACGAGCTGACCCGGGCCGTGCCAGGTGATCCGGCCACCGCGGTCGACGTCCACCACGGTGGTGCCGTCGACCGGGCGGTCTCTCGTCGCGGTCCGCCGACCCGCCGTGTAGACGTCCGGGTGCTCGACGAGGAGCACGGTGTCCGGCCGGGTGCCGGCGACGACCGCGGCGTGCACCCGGCGCTGCAGCGCCCACGCCTCGGCGTAGGCGACCCGCCGCGGCCTGGGGGTGACGAGCTCCATGTCGGGCACGCTACCCCGAGTCGTCGTCGGGCTCCGGGTCGAGGTCCGTCCGGGCGGCGTGGGCGTACTCGTGGGTGAGGTCGGTCTCGCGGGGGCGTTGGGCGAGCATGACCAGGAGCAGGGCACGCAGGTCGCGGACCTGATCGGGGGAGAGTCCTTCCATGCTCATCTCCTCGGCCTTGGCGGCGTCGCCGGCCTCGAAGAGCGCGGTCCGACCGGCCGTGGTGAGCAGCACCTGGTGGCGCCGTCGATCGAGCGGATGGGCGCTGCGCACGAGGAAGCCCTGACGCTCGAGGCGGGCGATGATCTTGCTCATCGTCTGCTCGGTGACCCCGGCGGCGAGGGCGAGCTCACGCTGGGACCGCGGGCCACCGACCAGCAGGAAGAGCACCGGCAAAGACGCGTGGTTGAGGTCCCAGTGGGCCAGGTGGCCGTTCCAGTCGCGCTCCATCCGCCGGGCGATGGCGGAGAAGAGTCGGCCGGTCGGCCACTGGTCGAGGGGTGGCCGCTCGGCTGCGGGGTGCGCGCTGCCGGCGGCTGGACCGGCACGGTCAGGTGCCGGCGGCGGTGCGTCGGGCTGGCTCGTGGGCAACGGCACGTACCTCCGTGCGTGGGTTTGTGCGGCAAGGCTACTGGCCCCATGATACTCAGCATGCTGAGTAAATCGTCGGGAGCGGGTCGAGGCCTGCTCCGGGGGCTGGGCGTCCTCGGCGTGCTGCTCGTGTGGCTCATGGTGGCCGGCCTCGGTGGGCAGTCCATCGGCAGGCTGTCCGAGGTCCAGGAGAACGACGCCGCGTCCTTCCTTCCCGAGGGGGCCGAGGCGACCAGGGCGGCCGAGGAGGCCGTGGCCTTCCGCGACACCTCGACGCTGCCGGCGCTCGTCGTCGTCACCGGCGACGGCGCGCTCGACGGTGCGCAGATCGCATCCGTGCAGGGCTGGGCCGACGGCCTGGCATCGATCGAACTGCCGGACGGCGGGACCCTGGGAGAGCTCCTCACGGCCCCTAGCATCGCCATCCCGTCACAGGACGGTGCGGCCGTGCTCGTCGCGGTCTCCCTGGACTCCGCGGCGGCCGGCGAACAGATCGGCGAGGAGCGGGTGGTCAACGTTGTGGTCGCCGAGCTGCGCACAGCGGCGTCGGCGCTGGCCGCCGAGGAGGGCCTCGAGGCGTGGGTCACCGGTCCGGCCGGGTCCATCGCCGACCTCGTCGAGGCCTTCGGGGGGATCGACGGACTGCTGCTCCTGGTGGCCCTGGCTGCCGTCTTCGTCATCCTCGTCACGGTCTACCGGTCGCCGTCGTTGCCGTTCACCGTGCTCTTCACCTCGCTGTTCGCCCTGTCCGGCGCTGCCCTGGTGGTCTACCAGCTGGCCAAGGCCGACGTGCTGGTCCTCAACGGGCAGAGCCAGGGCATCCTGTTCATCCTCGTGGTGGGTGCCGCCACGGACTACTCGCTGCTCGTCGTCGCTCGCTACCGTGAGGAGCTGCGCAAGGTCCGCTCCCCGTACACCGCCATGCGGCGGGCGATCCGGGCCTCGATCGAGCCGATCGCCGCATCGGCCGGGACTGTCATCGCCGGACTGCTCTGCCTGCTGCTGTCCGACCTCAAGTCCAACTCCAGCCTCGGACCGGTCGCGGCCATCGGGATCGTTGCGGCGTTCGTCGCCTCGATGACACTGCTGCCGGCACTGCTGCTCGTCGGCGGACGGTTCGCACGGTTCGTCTTCTGGCCCCGCATCCCGCACCCGGTCGACCTGCCGGTCGAGGGCGAGCCCGTCCTCGGTGAGCCGCTGGCCGACCTCGAGGCCCGATACGGACTGTGGGGCAAGGTCTCGGCCCTCATCGGCCGCCACCCGCGCCGGGTCTGGCTGATCACCGCCGGGACGCTGGTCCTGGCCAGCGCCTTCGCGCCCACCTTTCAGGCCGACGGCACCAGCGAGAGCGACATCTTCCTCACCCCGGTCGAGTCGGTGGCCGGGGGAGAGGTCGTCGCCCGCCACTTCGCAGCGGGTCAGGTGCAGCCGATCAGCGTGATCGCCGGCGAGGCCGACCTCGATGCCGTGCTCGAGGCCGTTGCGGGTGTCGAGGGGGTCAACTCGGCCGCCGCCGTCACCGCGGCAGGCGCCACCGGTCCGACGGCCGGCGGTCCGCCACTGGTCGTCGACGGTCGGGTGCTGGTCGATGTCGTCACGCAGGCGGGGGGCGACACCCAAGAGGCCACCCTCGTGGTCCAGGGCGTGCGCGAAGCAGTGCACGCTGTCTCGCGGGGCTCGCTCGTCGGTGGGGTCGCAGCGGAACGGCTGGACACCCAGCTGACCAGCGCCCGTGACCTCCGGGTCATCGTGCCCACTGTCCTGGCCGTGATCCTGCTCGTGCTCATCGCGCTGCTGAGGTCCCTAGTGGCTCCGGTGCTGCTCGTCGTGGCCAACCTCGTCTCCTTCGGCGCGACGCTGGGCATCGGCTCGCTGGTCTTCACCCACGTCTTCGGGTTCCCCGGTGCTGACGCCACCGTGCCGCTGTACGCCTTCGTCTTCCTCGTGGCCCTGGGGATCGACTACTCGATCTTCCTCATGACCCGGGTCCGCGAGGAGTCGCTCGTGCATGGGACCCGGGAGGGGGTGCGCCGGGGCCTGGCGGTGACCGGCGGTGTCATCACCAGCGCGGGCATCGTCCTGGCCGCGACGTTCGGGGCGCTGGCCGTGCTGCCGCTGCTCTTCCTCGTCCAGCTGGCCTTCCTGGTGGCCCTCGGCGTGCTCATCGACACGCTCGTCGTGCGCACCTTGCTCGTGCCGGGTCTCGTGCACGACCTGGGCAGGGCATCGTGGTGGCCATGGCACACGAGGATCAGCAGCTGAAGGTCGCCGTCGTCGGATACGGGATGGCCGGCCGACTCATCCACACCCCGCTCGTCCTGGCGGCCGGCCTGCGGGTGAGTGACATCGTCACATCCGATCCGGCGCGGGCCGCGGCCGCCCGCCGCGAGGTGCCCGGCGTGCGGGTGCACACCGGCCTCGCCGCGCTGCTCACGGCGTCGACGAGCCCGGACGCGCGGCCCGACCTCGTGGTGCTCGGCACCCCGACCGGCCAGCACGTCGAGCACGCGCTCGCCGTCGTTGCGGGCGGGATCCCGGTGGTGGTCGACAAGCCGCTCGCGCTCGACGAGTCCGGCGCGCGCCGCGTCGTCGTGGCCGCCGAGGCCGCCGGCGTGCCGCTGACGGTGTTCCACAACCATCGGTGGGACGACGAGCAGCGCACCCTCGCCGGACTGCTGCGTGCCGGCACCCTGGGAACCGTCCACCGGTTCGAGCGCCGCTGGGAGCGGTGGCGCCCCGCTTCGCCGGCGCGGTGGCGCGAGACGGCCGTCGGTGACGATGGCGGCCTGCTGCTCGACCTCGGGGTGCACCTTGTGGACTCGGCGATCGCCCTGTTCGGGCCGGTGACCTCGGTGTACGCCGAGATCCGCGCTCTGATGACGGCGACGGACGACGACGTCTTCCTCGCCCTGACCCATGCGAGCGGCACCCTCAGCCACCTGTCCGCCGGCTCGGTGGTGGGGGCGCCCGGCCCGCGCACCCGCGTGCTCGGGAGCTCCGGGGCCTTCCTCGTCACCCGGTTCGAGGGCACCGTCGGGCCGTTCGACGCGATGGACCCCGGTCCAGGCATGGCTGGCTGGCACGTCCATGGCGACCAGCGCAGCGCCGTCCGGTGCGCCCCGGGCGGGCACGTGGACTTCTACCGTGGGGTGGGCCGCTGGCTGACCGAGGGCGGGCCGGCACCGGTGGACCCGTGGGACGCGGTGCGCAACGCGGCGGTGCTGGACGCGGCGCGGCGCAGCGCGGCGAGCGGGTCCACGGTGGCGCTCGGCGGCTGAGCGGCGCCGCCGTCGGGGCGCACCCCTGTGGACAACGGGTGCGACCTGCGTGTCGCGTGCTGCGATGGGCCGATGGACCGTTCCGTCGCACCGGTGGCCCCCGTCGGGCTCGCTGCCGCCGTGCGGGCCGCCGGCCTGCGCCTGGCCGGACCGCTGGGCACCACCGGCGTCGAGCCCCGGTGGTCGGCCGTCGATCAGGACGGCGCGCGCTGGGTGCTCACCGTGGTGCCGGCGGTCGACGCGGGTCGGGCCCGGGACCGGGTCCTGGCGCTCGACGCGCTGGGCCACCCGCACCTGGCCCGGCTGGGTCCGCTCGTCGCGCTGCCGGACGGCGGCCTCGTCGTGGCCCACGAGGTCGTGCCAGGCCTCGACCTCGCCGCCCTCGTCGCGGCTCGCGGCACCTTGCGCCCCGGCGAGGTGGCCGCGATCGTCGGGCCGGTCGCGCGGGCGCTGGTGGCCGTGCACGCCGCAGGTCTGGTCCATGGCGACGTCTCGCCGCGCAACATCGTGCTCGGCGCCGATCGGGTGGTGCTCGTCGACCTGGTGCACGGCAGCGACCCGACCGAGCGTGGCACCCCCGGTTTCGCGGCACCGGAGCGGGTGGCGGTTGCTGCAGCGGCGGGCGACGTGTACGCCCTGGGCAGGGTGGGTCTGGTGCTGCTCGGGTTGCAGCGGGTCGCTGCCGACGACGGGCAGGACGCGCTGGTGGCTGCCCTGCGCCGAGCCGCGGACCGCGAGCCCGCCCGCCGCGGCAGCTCAGCGGACCTCGCGGAGGCCGTCGAAGCGACCGGATCGACCGAGGCGGTGCCGCTGCCCGACCCCGCCGTGCTGGCGCGCATCGCCCTGCGACGCCTGGCCGAGCCGCGCCGACCGGCCAGGTCGGGATCATCGGCTGGCGCTCGCGGTGAGACGACCCGGCGGCGGGCGGCGCGCGGGCGGCACCGTCGGCGACGGCTCGGTGCCCGGGTGGCGTGGTCGGCAGGGGCGGTGGCCGTGGGGCTCGCGGTGGGTGGTGCGCTCACCCTCACCGCTCAGGCGGACCGGGTGTCGCCGGTCGGTGGTGCCGGTCCGCTCGCCACCGCGGCGCGGGTCACTGCCGTGCGGACGGCGGCCCTGGCGTCGCTCGACCCGCGCGCGCTGGCCGCCGTCACCGTCCCGGGGTCTCCCGCCGCACGGGCGGACCAGTCGCTGCTCATCGCCCTGCGACGGGCCGGCCGGGCCCCGACGGTCGAGCAGCTCGCGGTGCTCGTGCGACCGGGCGAGCAGGGCGTGGTGACCGGCTCGTGGGTGCGTACCGCCGACGGCGTCGGGTTCTCCCAGGTCGAGCTGGTGCTCGGACCCGGGCCTGCCGGCCGGCGGGTGGCCGAGGTCAGGCCGGTCGTTCCGTGATCCACCGCGCAGCGTCGGCGAGCGTGGCGTGCTGGTGCTCGAACCCGGAGGCGGCGAGCACCCGCGGCAGGGCGTGCTGGGAGCTGAGGACGTCGTCGGCGAACGGGCCGAGGGCCAGCCGCAGGGCGAACCGCGGGACGCGCACCACGGCCGGGCGATGCAGCTCACGGGCCACGGCCTTGACGACCTCGCGCTGCGGCGCGGGGGCCGGGGCGGTGAGGTTGACCGGACCGTTCACCGGCGCGGTGAGCAGGTGCTCGATCGCACGGACCTGGTCGACCAGGGTGATCCAGCTCCACACGTTGCGGCCGTCGCCCAACGGGCCGCCGACGCCGAGCCGCAGCAGGGGCAGCAGCCGGCCGAACGAGCCCCCCGTCCGCGACATGAGGATGCCCGTGCGCAGGTGGGCCACCCGAACCCCGGCCTCCTGCGCCGGGGCGGTCGCCTGCTCCCAGGCGCGCACGACGTCGACGAGGAACCCCTCACCCGGGTCCGAGGTCTCGGTGAGCACCTCCCTGCCGCGGTCTCCGTAGAACCCGACGGCCGAGGCCTGGAGCAGCACGCGCGGCCCGCCGTCGGCCGCGACCATCGTCCGGGCCAGCAGGGACGTCGGCGCCGTGCGCGACCGCAGGATCGTCCGGCGGTACTCGGCCGTCCAGCGGTGGTCGCCGATCCCGGCCCCGCCGAGATTGATGACGGCGTCGACGCCGGTCAGGGCGGCGGGGTCGAGCGTGCCGCCGGCAGGGTCCCAGCTGATCTCCCGGCTCGTCGCCGCAGGTCCGCGGACCAGCCGGTCGACCCGGTGGCCGCTCGCCGCGAGCGAGGTGACCAGCGCCGAGCCGATCAGTCCGTGCGATCCCGCCAGCGCGATCCGCACCTCAGAGACCGACCTCGGAGCCGAAGTCCCCGTCCTCGATGCGCTTCTTCACCGCCATGAGGTAGCGCGACGCATCGGCGCCGTCGACCAGTCGATGGTCGTAGGAAAGCGACAGATAGCACATCGAACGCACCGTGATCACCTCGCCGCCCAGCGTGTCGGTGGCCACGACGGGGCGCTTGACGATCGCGCCGGTGCCCAGGATGGCCGACGTGCCGCCGGGCACGATCGGGGTGTCGAAGATCGCTCCGCCGGAACCGGTGTTGGTCACGGTGAAGGTGGCCCCGCTCAGCTCGTCCGGGGTGACCTTGTTGGCGCGCGTGCGGCCGGCGAGGTCGGCGATCTTGCGGGCCATGCCGGCGAGGTTGAGGTCACCGGCGCCGCGGATCACGGGCACCACCAGGCCGCGCTCGGTGTCGACGGCGATGCCGACGTTCTCCTCGCCGTGGTAGGTGATCTGGTTGCCTTCGAGAACGCCGTTGACCTTCGGGTGCGCCTTGAGCGCCTCGGTGGCGGCCAGCACGAAGAACGGTAGGAAGGTGAGGTTGACGCCCTCCCGGGCGGCAAAGTCTGCCTTCGCCCTGGCCCGCAGCTGGGCGACCCGGGTGACGTCGACCTCGATCACCGTGGTGAGCTGGGCCATCGAGTGCAGCGACTCGACCATCCGCGAGGCGATCACCTGACGCAGCCGGCTGGCCTTCTCGGTGGTCCCGCGCAGCGGCGAGACCGCGGCCGGTGCGGTCGAGACGACGGGGGCCGACGGAGCCGGGGACGGTGCAGCGAGCGCGGCCGTGGCGGCAGCAGCCGCCGCAGCGGCACGGGCGTCCTGGGCATCGGCGGCCGCCAGGACGTCCTCCTTGCGGATCCGTCCGCCGACGCCGGTGCCGGTGACTGCCGACAGGTCGACGCGCTTGTCGGCGGCCAGCTTGCGGACCAGCGGCGTGAGGTAGCCCCCGCCCGTCGCAGCCTCGGCGGCGGGTGCGGGCGCCTGTGCCGGTGGTGCGGGCGCCTGTGGTGCGGGCGCCGGGGCGGGTGGCACCGCCGGTGCAGCGGCGGCCGGGCTCGGTGCCTCGGGGGCGGCAACCGGCGCGGCGGGAGCTGCCTCGGGGGCGGGAGCCGGCGCGGCGGGAGCCGCCTCGGGGGCTGGAGCCGCCTCGGGGGCTGGAGCCGGCGCGGCGGGAGCCGAGGCGCCGGAACCGATCCGGGCCAGCGGGGTGCCCACGGCGACGGTCTCGTCCTCGCCGACGAGGATCTCGGTCAGGACGCCGGCGAACGGCGAGGGGATCTCGGTGTCGACCTTGTCGGTCGAGACCTCGAGCAGCGGCTCGTCGAGGGCGACGGTCTCGCCGGCGGCCTTGAGCCAGCGCGTCACGGTGCCCTCGGTCACGCTCTCGCCGAGCGCGGGCATCGTGACGTCCTGGCCATCGCCGCCCGGTGCCGGCTCGGGTGCGGTCTCAGCCGCCGGCTCGGGCTCGGCAACCTCGGCGGGCGCCTGCTCGGCAACCTCGGCCGGCTGCGGCTCGGCGGCCGGCTCCGGCTCAGCCTGCTGCGGCTCGGCGGCCGGCTGCGGCTCGGACTCCTGCGCGGCGGGCTCGGTGGGGGCGTGCTCGGCCGCGGCCTGCGGTGTGCCGGCCTCGCCGATGGTGGCCAGCGGGGTTCCGACGGCGACGGTCTCGTCCTCGCCGACCAGGATCTCGGTGAGCGTGCCGGCGAACGGCGAGGGGATCTCGGTGTCGACCTTGTCGGTCGAGACCTCGAGCAGCGGCTCGTCGAGGGCGACGGTCTCGCCGACGGCCTTGAGCCACCGCGTCACGGTGCCCTCGGTCACGCTCTCGCCGAGAGCTGGCATCAGCACGGAGTCAGACATGACCTCGCGTCTCCTTCGATGGGGGTCAGTTGTGGGCGTGCAGGGGCTTGCCGGCCAGGGCCAGGAACGCCTCGCCGAGTGCTTCGTTCTGCGTGGGGTGCGCGTGCACGAGGCTCGCGACGTCCTCGGGGTAGGCCTCCCAGCCCACGATGAGCTGGCCCTCGCCGATGAGCTCGCCGACCCGGGACCCGATCATGTGGACCCCGACGACGGGACCGTCGACCTTGCGCACCAGCTTGACGAAGCCCGCGGTGCCGAGGATCTGGCTCTTGCCGTTGCCACCGAGGTTGTACTCGAGGGTGAAGACGGCATCCTCGCCGTAGGTCTCCTTGGCCTTGGCCTCGGTGAGACCGACGGAGGCGACCTCTGGCTCGGAGTAGGTGACGCGTGGGATGCCGGACTCGATGATCGCCTGCGGTGCGAGCCCGGCGATCTCCTCGGCGACGAAGATGCCCTGGGCGAACCCGCGGTGCGCCAGCTGCAGGCCCGGGACGATGTCGCCGACGGCGTGGATGTTCGCGACCCCGGTGTGCAGTCGCTCGTCGGTGAGGACGAACCCGCGCTCCATCGGCACGCCCTGCTCCTCGTAGCCGAGGTCGGTGGTGCGCGGCCCCCGGCCGACCGCCACCAGCAGCAGCTCGGCGTCGTAGGTCGTGCCGTTCTCCAGCGTCACGTGCACGCCGTCGTCGTCCTGGGTGACGCCCTGGAAGCGCACGCCCGTCGAGAACGCGATCCCGCGCTTGCGGAACGCCCGCTCGAAGACCTTGCTGATCGCCGGGTCCTCGTTGGGGACCAGGCTCGGCAAGGCCTCGACGATGGTCACCTTCGTGCCGAAGGAGGTCCAGACACTGGCGAACTCGCAGCCGATGACCCCGCCGCCGAGGACCACGACCGAGGCCGGCACGTGCTCGAGCGCGAGCGCCTGGTCGGAGGTCATCACGCGCCCACCGATCTCCAGGCCGGGCAGGGAGCGGGCGTAGGAGCCGGTAGCCAGCACGATGTGCCGGCCGGTGTAGCGCTCGCCGTCGACCTCGACGGTGTCCTGGGCGACGAGGCGGCCGTACCCCTCGACGAACGTGATCCCGTGCGCCTTGACCAGGCCCTGCAGGCCCTTGTAGAGCCGGCCGACGACGCCGTCCTTGTACGCGTTGACCCCGGGCATGTCGATGCCCTCGAGGGTGGCGCGCACGCCGAACTTCTCCGACTCACGGGCCGCGTCGGCCACCTCGGCGGCGTGCAGCAGCGCCTTGGTGGGGATGCAGCCGTTGTGCAGGCAGGTCCCTCCCAGCTTGCCCCCCTCGACCAGGGCGACGGTCAGCCCCAGCTCGGTGGCGCGCAGGGCGGTGGCGTACCCGCCGCTGCCTCCGCCCAGGACGACGATGTCGAAGACGTCGGGACGGTCAGGCACGATCTGGCTCCCCTCGGACGGGCAATGGGTCGGTCTCTGCTGGTCATCTTGTCATCCTCCGCGACGGCGCGTGAATCGGCGCCGGGCGGCGCCGGTCCAGCCGGACCGTAGGGTGGCGCCATGGGATGGTTCGGGCGCGGGCGGCGCGCCGCAGCAGACGACGGGTCCTCGCGCGGCGCTCAGAAGGCCACCGTCGAGCACCTGGAGGAGTTCGTCCGCACCCGCGTCGGCGTCGAGGCGTACATCGAGCCGGTGACGCACGTCACCCAGACGACCGTCGTGCTCATCGCCACGACGGGGGAGTGGACCCGGCGCCGGGTGCCGGATCCCGCGACCGCCCGGTCCATCGCCCGCGGGCTGGGCATCCCGGTCTATGACGTCCAGCTCATGGGCTACCCGCAGCGCATGCGGGACTGGAACGCCCGCCAGCGCCCCCGGGCACGCTGAGCCGGACATCCCGACCCGGGTCTCGACGTTAGCCCTCGAGCAGCGCGAGCAGGGTGCGCACGCCGACGCCCGTCCCGCCGACCGGCGTGTAGTCGTGCGCAGCGCCCTCGTTGAACGAGGGACCGGCGATGTCCAGGTGCGCCCACGGTGTGGCGCCGACGAACTCGCGAAGGAAGACCCCTGCGGTGAGCATGCCGCCGAACCGGTCGCCGATGTTGGCGAGGTCGGCGACGGAGGACTTGAGAGTGGCGCGCAGCTCGGCCGGCAGCGGCATCGGCCAGAAGAGCTCGCCCGACGCCTCCGCTGCGGCCACGACCTCCGCCCGGGCGCCTTCGGTCCCCATGACGCCCGAGACCCGCGTGCCCAGGGCGACGATCTGGGCCCCGGTGAGGGTGGCGATGTCGACGACGACGTCCGGGTTCTCCTCGCAAGCGGCGACCAGGCCGTCGGCCAGCACGAGGCGGCCCTCGGCGTCGGTGTTGAGCACCTCGACGGTCGTCCCACCCCGCTGGGTGATGACGTCGGAGGGCCGCTGGGCCGCACCGGACGGCATGTTCTCGGCCAGGCACAGCCAGCCGGTGACCGCGACGGGCAGCTGGAGCGCGGCGGCGGCCAGGACGGTGTGCAGCACGGCCGCGGCTCCGGCCATGTCGGACTTCATCGCCTCCATGCCCTTGGCGGGCTTGATCGACAGGCCGCCGGAGTCGAACGTGATGCCCTTGCCGACCAGGGCCACCGACCGGCGCGCCTTGGCCGGGGACCAGGAGACCCTGACCAGACGTGGCGGCCGGGAGGAGCCCTGACCGACGGCGACCAGACCGCCGTAGCCGCCGGCCGCGAGCTCCTTCTCGTCGAGCACGGTGACCTTGACCTTGGTGCCCTTGGCCTCGGCCCTGGCGAGGTCGGCGAATGCGGCCGGGAACAGGTCGAGCGGGCTGGTGTTGACCAGGTCGCGCGTGGCCCGCACGGCCCGCGCGACGACCACTGCCCGGTCGACGGCACGACGAACGCCGGCGTCGGACGCCAGCGGGGTGGCGATCTCGAACGAGTCCGCAGGCCGGGTCGCGGCGGTGGCCGCGCGGTAGCGCGTGAAGGCGTACGCACCCAGCAGGGCGCCCTCCGCGACGGCGGCCACCGAGGCGACGTCCTGCGCCGGCACCGCGAGCCCGACCGTACGGACCCCGGTGAGCTGGCGGGCAACGGCACCGACGGCGCGACGCAGTGCCTCGCCCGACGGCGCTCGGCCGCGGTCCAGCTCGCCGACGCCGACGAGGGCAAGCACCGGGGCGGCCAGGTGCCCGGCCGAGGGCACGCGGTGCACGGTGTCGAGCGCACCGGTGATGCCGAGCGCGACGGCACCGTGGGTGAGCACGTCGCGCAGGGCAGCGGGCAGAGCGTCGCCCAGGACGCTCGGCGCGCCCTGGGGCGTGGTGGCGACGGCCACGACGAGGACGTCGACGGCGAGCTGGGCTGGGGCGGTGGCGGTGAGGGTCACGGTGGGCACCCGTCGATGCTAGACGGCGCCGGCCCGTCGCCCGCCCGACGTATCCTGTCCGGCGTGTGGACCCCCCTCGCGCTGGCTGTCATCGCGGCGGCCGCCGTCGTCACTGCCTGGGCCACCCACTCGGCCCTGCGCAACAGGGCCGTCGTGCTGCGTCAGCTCCTCGCCGCCGGTGTGGTCGAGGCACTGCTCGTCGGCCAGGTGGCCGAGGCGGCGGTGCGCTCGCTGCGCGGTGACCTGCCGACGGACCCCGCGACGTTCTGGGGCTACCTCGCGACCTCCCTGCTCGTGCTGCCGGCGGCCGCAGCCTGGGCCTTCGCCGAGCGCACCCGCTGGAGCTCGGTGGTGCTGGCCGCCGCCGCGGTGACGGTCGGCGTCCTGGAGTTCCGGATGCTCGTGGTCTGGGCCGGCGGGTGAGCCCGGAGCGGTCGACGGCGAGCGGGCCGGGCCGGGTGCTCGTGCTGGTGTACGCGGTGCTCGCGGTCGCGGCGACCGCACGGTCGGCGGTCCAGATCAGTCGCGACCTGGCGGCGGCGCCGCTGGCCTACCTGCTCTCGGGGTTCGCTGCGCTGGTCTACCACGCTGCGACGCTGGCCCTGGCCAGGGGCACCGGGCGGTGGCGCGTCCTGGCGTGGTGCGCCGTCGGGATCGAGGCCGCCGGGGTGCTGGCCGTCGGAGCACTGTCGGTCGCTCGGCCGGAGCTGTTCGCCGAGGCGACCGTCTGGTCCCGGTTCGGGGCCGGCTACGGGTACGTCCCGCTCGTCCTGCCCTTCCTCGGGCTGGGCTGGCTCGCGCGGACGCGCCCGACGGCGCCCGGCGTGCCGCAGTAGGTTGCCGTCGTGTACTCCGTTCTGTTCACCCACGTCCTGCGGCGACTGGACCCCGAGGTCGCCCACCACCTGGCGTTCGGGGCGATCCGGGTGGCCGGCGCAACCCCCGGTCTCGAGCCGCTGCTCCGCCGCCGGTTCGGCGCCCACGGCCCCGGGGTCCCCGTGCTCGGCAGGACCTTCCCCGGGGCGCTCGGGCTGGCCGCAGGGTTCGACAAGGACGGCGTCGGGGTCCGCGGCCTGACGATGCTCGGCTTCGCCTTCGTCGAGGTCGGGACCGTGACCCCGCGCCCCCAGCCGGGCAACGAGCGGCCGCGTTCCTTCCGTGAGCTGGACCTGCGCGCCCTGCGCAACCGGATGGGGTTCAACAACCACGGCGCCGGGGCGCTGGCGGACCGGTTGCGCCGGCTGCGGGCCACCCCGGCGGGCCGTCGACAGGTCGTCGGGGTGAACATCGGCAAGAACAAGCTCACCACCGCCGGCGACGCCCCGGCCGACTACGCGTCCTGCGCGCGGCTGCTCGCGCCCTGGGCCGACTACCTCGTCGTCAACGTGTCATCGCCCAACACCCCGGGGCTGCGTGACCTGCAGTCCACCGACCAGCTGCGCCCGATCCTCGTCGCCGCGCGCGAAGGTGCCGACGTGGTCACCGAGCCCGGCGCCGTTCCCCTGCTGGTCAAGATCGCCCCCGATCTGGCCGACGAGGACGTCGACGCCGTGGCCGACCTCGTCCTGGAGCTGGGGCTGGACGGAGTCGTCGCGGTCAACACCACCATCGGCCACGACCGTGGTCCCGGCGGGCTGTCCGGGCCGCCGCTGCTGGCCAGGGGGCTCGCGGTGGTCGGCCGGCTGCGGGCGAGGCTGGGCGCGGGGCCGACGATCATGGGCGTCGGTGGCGTGACGACGGCCGACGACGCCCGGGCGTACCTGGCGGCCGGTGCCGACGTGGTCCAGGGGTACACCGCCTTCATCTACGAGGGTCCGTTCTGGGCCTCTCGGGTCAACGCCGCGCTGGCCGCTGACCGCGGGCAGGCGGCCCGATGAGCCGCGCGCAGTGGGAGTGGATCTTTACCGACGATGGCGAGGTGGTGCTCGACCGCCCGCTGAGCCCGGTCTTCACGACCCGGTTCGATGCCGAGGCCTGGCTGGGGGAGCACTGGCGCCACCTGGCTGAGCAGGGTGTGCAGGCCGTGCAGCTCACCGAGCAGGCCGCTCCGGACGGCCCGCCGCTGCCGCTGCGCCGCGGCTGACGGGGACGGGCCGGGATCAGACCATGACCAGTGCGCGACCAGCTCTCGGGCCCCTCCTGCCCGGTGCGCGCCGCGGCGGCCAGCTGCTCGCCGGGCTGGGGCTCTACGCGGTCTCCATCGCGATGCTCGTGCACGCGGGGCTGGGCACCATGCCGTGGGACGTGCTCAGCCAGGGACTGTCCGGGAAGCTCGGCTGGAGCTTCGGCACGGTGACCCTCGTGGTCTCTGTCCTGGTGCTCGCGGCGTGGATCCCGCTGCGCCAGCGACCGGGTTCGGGGACGGTGGCGAACGTTCTGGTCATCGGCCTGCTGGTGGATCCCTGCCTTGCTCTGCTCGACCTGCTCCCCGACCCGTTGCCGACGGCGGCGGCGATCCTCCTCGTCGTGGCGGGGATCTGCGCCAACGGTCTGGCGACCGCGCTGTACATCGGCGCGGGGCTGGGCCCCGGTCCCCGGGACGGCCTGATGACCGGACTGGTCGCCCGGACCGGGTGGTCGGTGCGCGTGGTGCGCTCGGCGATCGAGGCCGTCGTCGTGCTCAGCGGCTGGGCCCTGGGTGGGACCGTCGGCTGGGCGACCCTCGGCTACGCCCTGGCGATCGGGCCGCTGGCACACGCCCTGCTGCCTGGGTTCACGGTGCCTCCCGCCGCCGCCCCCACCGCGGTGGGAGCGGCGGCGTCGGGGGAGCGGCACGTCGAGGCGGCCGCCGCCGAGGCTCAGGCGGGACGGGTCGCCGGGGCGTCCTGAGCGGTGCGGCCGGGGTCGGTCTCAGCGACCGGGGCGAGCACGGTGTCGATCCGTGCCATGAGCTCCGCGGGGATGACCAACCCGGCGGCCGCGACGTTCTCCGCCACCTGCTCGGGTCGCGAGGCGCCGATGATGGCCGCCGCGACGTTGTCGTTCTGCAGCACCCAGGCGACGGCCAGCTGGGCCATCGACAGGTCCAGCTCGGCGGCGATCGGCACCAGCCCCTGCACGGCGGCGAGCACGTCGTCGCGCATCCAGCGACTGATCATGCGCGCCCCGCCCTTGCCGTCGGTCGCGCGCGAGCCCGCCGGAGCGGCCTGGCCCGGCAGGTACTTGCCGGTGAGCACGCCCTGAGCGACGGGCGACCAGACGATCTGCGACAGGCCGAGCTCGCGGGAGGTGGGGACCACCTCGCCCTCGATGACCCGCCACAGCATGGAGTACTGCGGCTGGTTGGAGACGAGCGGGATGCCGAGCGGCCGGGCGAGGGCCTGGCCGGCGCGGATCTGGTCCGCGGTCCACTCCGAGACGCCGATGTACAGTGCCTTGCCCTGGCGCACGACGTCGGAGAAGGCCCCGATCGTCTCGTCCAGGGGCGTCTGCTGGTCGTAGCGGTGCGCCTGGTAGAGGTCGACGTAGTCCGTGCCGAGCCGACGCAGCGAGGCATGGACCGACTCCATGATGTGCTTGCGGGACAGGCCGACGTCGTTCGGGCCGCCGGGGCCGGTCGGCCAGTAGACCTTGGTGAAGATCTCCAGCGACTCGCGCCGTTGGCCGTGCAGGGCCTCACCGAGCACGCTCTCCGCGACGGTGTTCGCGTAGACGTCGGCCGTGTCGAAGGTGGTGATCCCGGCGTCGAGGGCCGCGTGGACGCACGCCGTCGCCGCGTCGTTCTCGACCTGCGAGCCGTGGGTGAGCCAGTTGCCGTACGCGATCTCTGAGATCTTCAGACCGCTGCTGCCGAGGTGTCGATGCTCCATGGTTCGAGCCTACGTCGGGCGGCGCGGGACGCGGTCCGGACGGCGGCCCACGGGGACGCGGCGGTCAGGAAGGGAACTGGCCGCGCGTGACCTGGGGCTTGGGCAGGCGCATCCGGCGCATCTGGAACGCCCGCAGCGCGCCGTACATGATCGTGCCCTTGGGCACGGCGGACGGCCCGAACTTCGCGTTCAGGCGCTTGCGCAGGCCGCGGGCGAGGATCGTGGCGTCGACGATCGTCGCGGCGACGGCGAGGTAGAGCACGAGGATGACGATGAGCCCCGCGGTGACGTTCTGCCCGGACAGCATGACGGCCAGGATCATGACCACCGAGACCGGCAGGAAGTACTCGCCGAGGTTGCGTCGTGCGTCGACGTGGTCGCGGACGTAGCGGCGCACGGGACCCTTGTCGCGCGGCGGGAGGAAGCGCTCGTCACCGGTCTGCATCGCCTGGTACTCGCGGTCCCGTGCCTCGCGGCCGGCGGCCTTCTGCGCCTTGGCTGCGGCCTTGCGGTCGGCCGGCACCAGGGGGTGACGTCGCGCGGCCTCCGCCTCCTTGCGGGTGGGCGTCCGGTGGCCCTTGCCGACCGTCGGCTCGCTGGGGGTCGGGTCGGGGGCTGCGGGAGACGCGCTACGGGAGAACACGGGTCAAGGGTAGTCGAGCCCGGAGGTAGCCTCGTGACCCGTGACCGACCCCTCGACACACCCTGTCCCGCCCGCATCCGGCACCACCCTCGGCGCCGATCCCGCGCCGGCAGGGCCGCCCGGGGTGGCGGAGCTGCGGGCCCGGGTCGCTGCCGGTTTCGCCGACCTGCGGTCCGACCTCGAGGCGCTCGTGCGGATCCCCGGCGTGTCCAGCCCGGCGTTCGACCAGACGCACGTGCAGACCAGCGCCCAGGCCGTTGCCGCCCTGCTGCGAGCGGCCGGGCTCGCCGACGCGCGGGTGCTCACGGCCCGCCGGGCCGACGGCGTGCTCAGCCGGCCCGCCGTCGTCGGCCACCGCCCGGGTCCCGCGGGTGCGCCCACCGTGCTGCTGTACGCCCACCACGACGTGCAACCGACCGGGCCGCGCGAGGAGTGGGCCACCGAGCCGTTCGAGCCGACCGAGCGCCACGGACGCCTGTACGGTCGCGGCGCCGCCGACGACAAGGCCGGGGTGGTCGCCCACGTCGGCGCGCTGCGTGCGCTGGGCGACGACCTCGCGGTCTCGGTGACCCTCTTCGTCGAGGGGGAGGAGGAGGTCGGCTCGCCCGTCTTCGCCGCGTTCCTCGCCGAGCACCGCGACCTGCTCGCCGCTGACGTCATCGTCGTGGCGGACTCGCTCAACTGGCGGGTCGGCGTCCCCGCGCTGACCACGAGCCTGCGCGGCCTGGTCGACTGCGTCGTCGAGGTCGCGGTGCTCGAGCACGACGTGCACTCGGGGATGTTCGGCGGTCCGATCCTCGACGCACCGACGCTCCTCGCGCGGCTCATCGCGACGCTGCACGACGACGACGGTGCGGTCGCCGTCGCCGGGCTGCACGCCGCGCCCGAGCCGACGGTCGACTACGACGAGGGCGACCTGCGCTCGGACGCCTCGGTGCTGCCGGGGGTGCGGCTCGCCGGGACAGGCCCGCTCAGCGGTCGACTGTGGACCAAGCCGGCGCTGTCGGTCATCGGGATCGACGCGACGTCCGTGGCGCAGTCCTCCAACACCATCGCCGCCAGGGCAAGGGCCAAGCTGTCGTTGCGGGTCGCGCCGGGGCAGGACCCGGCCCAGGCGGCCGTCGCCCTGCGGGCCCACCTCGAGGGCAACGCACCGTTCGGGGCACGGGTGTCGGTCACCGACGGCGAGCTAGGCAAGGCTTTCGCCGCCCCGACGGACACCCCTGCGATGAGGGTTGCCCGGCAGGCCTTCGCCGATGCCTGGGGCACCGCGCCGGTGGACATCGGCGTCGGCGGGTCCATCCCCTTCATCTGCGACCTGCTCGAGGTCTTCCCGGACGCCGCCATCCTCGTCACCGGGGTGGAGGACCCGGACTCGAGGGCGCACAGCGCCAACGAGTCGGTCCACCTGGGCGAGCTGGAGCGCGTCGTGCTTGCCGAGGCCCTGCTGCTCAGCCGGCTCGCCGAGGGCTGAGCCCGGTGGTCCGGCTCGTCTGTGCAGTCCGGTCGGCTCAGACCGGTCGGCTCAGACCGGTGGCGCCGGGTCGTACTGGATCGCGCGGCGCACGGCCCTTGCGATGTCCACCGACTCCAGCCGGGCGACCAGGTGCAGGGCCATGTCGATCCCGGCGGACACCCCGGCGGAGGTGATGACGTCGCCGTCGTCGACGAACCGGGCCTCGGTGTCGGCCAGGATGCTCGGGTCCAGCCGGGCGAGCTCGTCGAAGGCGGACCAGTGCGTGGTGGCCGGTCGACCGGCGAGCAGTCCGGCGGCCGCATAGACCAGGGCGCCGGTGCAGACCGACGTCATCAACGGGGTCGTTGCCCGGGTCGCGCGGACCCACGCCAGGTGCTCGGGATCGGCCAGCAGCCGTCGGGTGCCCCGCCCGCCGGGGTACACGAGCACGTGCATTGGGCCCACCTCGTGCGCGGCGCGGTCCGGCAGCAGTCGCAGGCCCTTGGCCAGCCGCACCCCGGATCCGTCGGTGGAGAACGTCAGCACGTCGGGATGCAGGTCGCTGAGGGCACGCCAGGCGGAGAGCACCTCGTACGGTCCGACGACGTCCAGCTCCTCGGCGTCGTCGAACACATGGATGGCGACGCGCAGCGGGCTGCCGGTCCCCATCACAGACCCGGCAGGGCGAGCATCTGGTCCAGGGCAACCCGCGCCCAGTGCGCGTCGTCCGGGTCGACGACCACCCGGTTGACCAACCGGCCGTCGACGAGCGACTCCATCGCCCAGACCAGGTGCGGCAGGTCGATCCGGTTCATCGTGGAGCAGAAGCAGACCGTCGAGTCGAGGTAGTGGACCGTCAGCTCGGGGTGGGTCGCTGCCAGCCGGCGCACCAGGTTGAGCTCGGTGCCGATCGCCCACGCCGAGCCCGGCTCCGCCGCGTCGAGCGCACCGATGATGTACTCCGTCGAACCGACGAGGTCGGCGGCGGTGACGACCTCATGGGTGCACTCGGGGTGGACCAGCACCGTCACCCCGGGCACGGCGGCGCGGATCGCCTCGACGTTGGCCCTGGTGAACCGGCCGTGCACCGAGCAGTGCCCGCGCCACAGGATCATCCGCGCGTCGGCGAGCTGGCGCTCGGTCAGACCGCCGCCGGGCCGGCGCGGGTCGTAGACCACGCAGTCGTCGAGGCCGAGCCCCAGCTGCTGGACGGCGGTGTTGCGGCCGAGGTGCTGGTCCGGCATGAACAGGACCTTCCCGTCGCCGTCCACGCCGTCCGTGCGGTCGAACGCCCAGCGCAGGGCGACCTGGGCGTTGGACGACGTGCAGACGGTCCCGCCGTGCCGGCCGGTGAACGCCTTGATCGCCGCTGTCGAGTTCATGTACGTCACCGGGACGGTGCGCTGGGCCACCCCGGCGTCGGCGAGCACGTCCCAGGCCTCCTCGACCTGGCCGATCGCCGCCATGTCGGCCATCGAGCACCCGGCTGCGAGGTCCGGCAGCACGACGGCTTGACCGTCGTGGGTCAGCACATCGGCCGACTCGGCCATGAAGTGCACGCCGCAGAAGAGGATGAACTCCGCGTCCGGCCGGGCCGCGGCCTCCCGGGCGAGCTTGAACGAGTCCCCGGTGACGTCGGCGAACGCGATGACCTCGTCACGCTGGTAGTGGTGGCCGAGCACGAAGGCCCGGTCCCCGAGGGCGGCACGGGCGACGCGAGCCCGCTCGACCAGGTCCGGGTCGCTCGCCGCGGGTAGGGCGCCGAAGCAGTCGACACCCCGCTCGGAGGCCAGGTCGACGCCCTGACCGAGGAGCAGCAGGGCACCGGCGGCAGCCGGCTCGGTGAAGGGCGGCACGGACATCATCGTGCGATCTTCCCACAGGGCCCCGCCACGACGGCGGGTGGCCGCCGGCGACGGCCGGCGGGCCCGCGCCGCTGGGGCAGGATGGCCCGGTGCGCATCCTCGTCGCCCCGGACGCCGTCGACCCGCTCGACGCGGTAGGGGTCGCGGAGGCGCTGTCGCGGGGGTGGCGCCGCGGCGCCCCGCACGACGACGTCGTCGAGGTCCCGCTGGGTGACGGCGGCCCCGGCCTCCTCGCTGCGGTGCGGGCGGTCCGCGGCGGGCGGTTCCACGTCGTCACCGTCCCGGGGCCGTCCGGGGCGGCCACCCCCGCCGCGCTGCTGGTCCTCGACGAGCCCGGCGGTCCCACCGTCGTCGTCGAGGCCGCCCAGGCGGTGGGCCTCGCGCTGCTCGACGGTCCGACCGACCCGGGCTGGACCTCGTCGCGCGGCCTCGGGGTGCTCCTCGGCGCGGCCCTCGACCTGGCGCCGCGCCGCATCCTGGTCGGACTCGGCGGCTGCGCCACCCACGACGCCGGCAGCGGCCTGCTCGCGGGGCTCGGCCTGGACGCAGCCGTGCTGAGTCGTGGGGGCGCGGCGCTCGGCGGCGTCACCGGGGTGGACCTGGTCGGGCTGTCGGGCCTGCGTGAGCGGCTGGCCGGGGTCGCGCTCGAGGTCGCCGTCGACGTCGACGTCCCCCTGTTGGGGCTCGGCGGGGCGTCGGCCCTGCTGGCCCCCGCGCTCGGGGCCACCTCCGCCCAGGAGCTCGAGCGAGGGGTGGGCGCCCTGGTCCACGCGGTAGGCACGGTGCTCGGCCCCGGGGCCACCCGCGCCCTGTCCGCCGAGCCCGGCGCCGGTGCGGGCGGCGGTCTCGGGTTCGCCCTCGCACTGCTCGGGGGAACGCTGCGACGGGGCGGCGCGGCCGTGGCCGACCTGCTCGGCCTGGCCGAGCGGGTCGCCCGGGCCGATCTGCTGGTCACCGCGACGGCCTCGCTCGATCCGCACACGCTGCACGCGTCCGTGCTGGCGACGGTCGCCGGCCACGGCCTGGACCACGGGGTCCCGGTGGTCGCGGTGGCAGGTGCGGTGGTGTCCGGTCGGCGCGAGTGGGCGGCCGCGGGGCTGTCGGGGGCCTACCCGCTCGCCGACGGTCCCTCCGCGCTGCGGGCGGCACCGAGCGCCGGTGAGCTCGTCCGGAGCCTCGCCGCGCGCGCCGAGCGGGTGGCCACGACCTGGTCGCGCTGAGGACGTACGCTTGGCGGGAAGAGGCAGGGCTCGTCGGGTGTTGGCACCCGTGACGGGCCCACCTGGTTCGAGAGCACGATCACCGATGATCCCGAGCACATCTGCGGAGCGACCATGACCGAGACCACCGAGACCGCGACCCACGGCGTCGTGCTCACCGACTTCGCCGCGCAGAAGGTGCGCAGCCTGCTGACCCAGGAGGGCCGCGACGACCTGCGCTTGCGGGTCGCCGTCCAGCCGGGCGGATGTTCCGGCCTCATCTACCAGCTCTACTTCGACGAGCGCGTTCTCGACGGCGACGCGCTGCGTGACTACGACGGCGTCGAGGTCGTGGTGGACCGGATGAGCGTGCCCTACCTCGACGGCGCGACCATCGACTTCGCCGACACCATCGAGAAGCAGGGCTTCACGATCGACAACCCCAACGCCGGCAGCGCGTGCGCCTGCGGGGGCTCCTTCTCCTGATCGGCAACGACGGTCCCGACCGTCGTTCTGGCACAGAACCTCGTCCGTCACAGCACCCCGGTCCGCCACGGCGCGCCGGGGTGCCGTGCGCCCGGGCCCGGCAGCCTGGTCCTACCCGGTCAGCCCGACCTGGCCCGGTCAGCCCAGCCGGACGGTCGTCACCCAGGCGGAGCCCGACCCGGACCCGGACATCCCCGGGTCGGCGTCGACCACGTCCGTCTCCGTGGCCACCACCTCGTGCCCGCGCATCCGAGCCCAGGCGGGCACGTCGTACCGCGCTGCGGGGTCGGTCCACCGCACGGCGACCAGCGTCCCGGGCGGCAGGCCGGCGCTGGTCCTCGCCAGCCGGATGATCGGCAGCGGGCAGCTCAGCCCGCGGGCGTCGACCACCAACGACGGCTCGGCGTCGGCCGTCGCGCTCACAACCCGGTCACCCCGAGCATGCGGCGCACGCTTGCCACGGCCTCGGGCAGGGCGGCGCAGAACGCATCGACCTGCTCGGCGGTCGTCTCGCGCGGCAGGGCGACCCGCACGTTGCCATGGGTGAGAACGCCCATCGCGGCCAGCACGTGGCTGGGCTCCAACGAGCTCGATGTGCAGGCCGAGCCGGAGCCGACGGCGAACCCGCGTCGGTCGAGCTCGCTCAGCAGGGCCTCCCCGTCGACGTAGAGGCAGGAGAAGGTCAGCACGTGGGGCAGGGAGTCGTGCGGGTCGCCGACGACGTCGACATCGGGCACGCTCGCCGCGGCGGCGCGCACCCGGTCCAGCAGCACGCGTCGGCGGGCGGCGGCGGCAGTGAGGTCGCCAAGAGTGGCCGTCAGCGCCGCCGCCGCGGCGACCGCCGCAGGCACCCCGACCCCGCCGGGGGACCACGGCTGCTCGTCGGGCGGACCCGGCGGCGTCGCCCGGACCCGTGAGCGCACGGCCAGCACCCCCACCCCGGACGGACCGCCCCAGTCGCCCGGGTCGGCCGCCAGCAGGTCCCAGTGCGGCCCAACGGGCACGTGGCCAAGGCTCGCGCCGGCGTCGACCAGCAGAGGCACCCCGGCCCCGCTCGCCGCCGCGTGGGCCAGCTCGACCGGCTGACGGGTGCCGACCTCTCCGTTGGCCTCCTGCAGCGCCCCGAGCACCACTCCGGGCGCACGGACCGCGGCGGCCCAGGCTGGGCCGTCCACCCGGCCCGCCCGGTCCACGGGCACCGGGGCCAGGGCGGGGTCGACGGCCCCGGCCGCGACGAGTAGTGCCGCCCGCTCGACGGCCGAGACCACGACGGTGCTGCCCACCCGGCGCCGTCCCCGCGCGACGGCCGCGACCGCCGTGCGCAGGCTGTTCGTGTGGTTCGCGGTGAGGTGCAGCTCCTCGGTCCGGCAGCCCAGGGCCGCCGCGAGCTCGGCCCTGGCCTGGTCGATGAGCAGCCGCGCCCGGCGCCCCTCGTGGTGCAGCCGGCCCGGGTCCGCCCAGCCCTCGTCGAGGGCGGCGAGCAGGGCCGCGCGGCCGGCCGGGTGCAGGGGGGAACGGCCTGCGGCGTCGAGGTAGGCACGGGGCTGGTCCACCCGCCAACGCTACGTCGCGCCGACCGGGTGGCGCGACGCCGTTTCGGCTCCCGACCTGCCCCATCGCACGCTAGTCTTTCCGTGGGGACGAAAGTCCCAGGTGACAGCCCCCGGAGGCTGGCCCCGACCGGAGGCACAGGCGGCCTCGGACGGGTGCCCGACATGAGAGGCCCGTGTGGAAGCGCAGCACCCCCGACGTCGAGTCGTCCGCCTCGCGGCAGCCGGCCTCCTCGTGGCCCTGGCCACCAGCGGCTGCTCGGCCGAGGCCCGGCGCGGCTTCCTGCCGGGCTACGACGACGGCCAGGTCACGAACATGACCGAGCGGATCACCACCCTGTGGACCGGCTCCTGGATCGCCGCCCTGGTCGTGGGCATCATCACGTGGGGCCTGATCCTGTGGGCGGTCGCCGTCTACCGCAAACGCAAGGACGACGAGACACTCCCGGTCCAGCTGCGCTACCACGTGCCGCTCGAGGTGATGTACGTCATCCTGCCGATCCTCATGATCGGTGTCCTGTACTTCTACACCGCCCGCGACATGTCGGTGATCCAGGACTCCACCGAGGAGCCGGACGTCGTCATCGAGGTCGTCGGGAAGCGCTGGAGCTGGGACTTCAACTACCTCGACGACGGCGTCTACGAGACGGGTCAGCACGTCATCGACGTCGGCGCGCCCGGCAACCCCGAGAAGCTGCCGGTGCTCTACCTCCCGGTCGACGAGCGGGTCGAGATCCGCCTCGAGGCCCGTGACGTCATCCACTCCTTCTGGGTGCCGGCCTTCCTCTACAAGCTCGACATGATCCCCGGGCAGACGAACGTCTTCCAGATCGTCCCCGAGCGCGAGGGCACCTACGCCGGCAAGTGCGCCGAGCTGTGCGGCGAGTTCCACTCAGGGATGCTCTTCAACGTCATGGTCGTCTCCCGCGAGGAGTACGACGTCCAGATGGAGCTGTTGCGCGAGGCCGGCCAGGAGGGTCGCCTCGGTCCGGAGCTCAACCCGTCGTCCGACGCCGTCGGTGCCACCGCGACCCCCGGAGACAGCTGATGGGCACCTACGCCCCGCAGATCCTCGGCGTGACCCCCGCCCGGCGGAAGAAGGGGAACGCCGTCGTGCGGTGGATCACCTCCACCGACCACAAGACGATCGGGTACATGTACCTCATCGCCTCGTTCATGTTCTTCGCCATCGGCGGGCTCATGGCGCTGGTCATCCGGGCCGAGCTCTTCGTCCCCGGCATCCAGGTGGTCTCGAGCAACGAGCAGTACAACCAGCTCTTCACCATGCACGGCACGATCATGCTGCTGCTCTTCGCGACCCCGTTGTTCGCCGGGTTCGCCAACGTCATCGTCCCGCTCCAGATCGGCGCGCCGGACGTCGCGTTCCCGCGGCTCAACATGTTCGCGTTCTGGCTCTACCTCTTCGGGGGCCTCATCGCCTCCGCCGGGTTCTTCACCCCGCAGGGCGCCGCCTCGTTCGGTTGGTTCGCCTACGCGCCGCTGTCGAGCTCGATCAACTCCCCGGGGCTCGGCGGGGACCTTTGGGTCTTCGGCCTTGCCCTTGGCGGGTTCGGCACCATCCTCGGCGCGGTGAACCTCATCACCACGATCCTGACGATGCGCGCCCCCGGCATGACGATGTTCCGGATGCCCATCTTCAGCTGGAACATCCTCATTACCAGCCTGCTCGTCCTCATGGCCTTCCCGCCGCTGGCCGCAGCGCTCTTCGCGCTCGGCGCGGACCGGCGGCTCGGCGCCCAGGTGTTCAACCCGGAGAACGGCGGCGCCATCCTGTGGCAGCACCTGTTCTGGTTCTTCGGCCACCCCGAGGTCTACATCATCGCCCTGCCGTTCTTCGGCATCATCAGCGAGATCCTTCCCGTCTTCAGCCGCAAGCCGATCTTCGGCTACAAGGGTCTGGTCTACGCGACGATCGCCATCGCGGCCCTCTCGGTGACCGTGTGGGCGCACCACATGTACGTCACCGGCTCGGTGCTGCTGCCGTTCTTCGCGCTCATGACGATGCTCATCGCCGTGCCGACGGGCGTGAAGTACTTCAACTGGATCGGCACGATGTGGCGCGGCAAGCTCACCTTCGAGTCGCCCATGCTGTGGTCGATCGGCTTCCTCGTCACGTTCCTCTTCGGTGGTCTCACCGGGGTCATCCTGGCCAGCCCGGTCCTGGACTTCCACGTCTCGGACACCTACTTCGTCGTGGCGCACTTCCACTACGTCGTCTTCGGCACGGTGGTCTTCGCGATGTTCGCAGGGTTCTCGTTCTGGTGGCCCAAGTTCACTGGCAGGATGCTCGACGAGCGCCTGTCCAAGGTCCACTTCTGGATGACCTTCGTCGGCTTCCACATGACGTTCCTCATCCAGCACTGGCTCGGCGTCATGGGGATGCCGCGGCGCTACGCGGACTACATGCCGGAGGACGGCTTCACCTGGATGAACCAGCTGTCGACCGTCGGGTCGGTCATCCTGGCCGCCTCGACGCTGCCGTTCCTGTGGAACGTCTACATCACCTGGCGCCACGCGCCGCAGGTCGGCGTCGACGACCCGTGGGGCTACGGCGCCTCGCTCGAGTGGGCGACCTCCTGCCCGCCGCCCCGGCACAACTTCACCTCGCTCCCGCGGATCAGGTCCGAGCGCCCGGCCTTCGACCTGCACCACCCCGAGGTCGCGGCGATGGACCACGTGGAGCCCGACCCGGGGCCACTGGACTGGGAGGCGGACCGTCGCGGCCAGCAGGAGAACGGCGACCGCATGCTGCGGGACGGCGATGCGGAGCCCGAGCAGGCGGCCGGGGTCCTCGTCGAGGATCCCGCCACCGACGCTGCCACGCCCGAGGAGGACCGTCCGTGAAGGTCGAGTACCGCCTGTTCGCCTGGATGACGCCGTTCTTCCTGCTCGTCGGGGGCGTCTACGCCTTCTTCAGCAAGGGCGAGCCCGTGGGGACCGGCGCACTGCTTCTCGTCGCTGCACTGGTCGGCATGATCGGCTTCTACCTCGGCGCGGTCGGCAGGCGGATCGACCCACGCCCGGAGGACGACCCGCTGGCCGAGGTCGCCGACGGCGCCGGAGACCTCGGCACGTTCAGCCCGTGGAGCTGGTGGCCGCTCATCCTCGCCGCCGGAGCGGCGCTGTCCTTCGCGGCCCTGGCTGTCGGCTGGTGGCTGCTCCTCATCGGTGCTGCCGTCGGCGTGATCGGCCTGGTCGGCTGGGTGTTCGAGTACTCGCGCGGCGTGCACGCGCACTGACCGCCGCCCGGGGTGTGCGGATCCACCCCTCAGACGACGAAGCCCGGCTCCTCCTCGGATGAGCCGGGCTTCGTGCCGTTCGGACCCGGGTGGTGCCACCCGGCACAGGTCAGAGCGGGACGATGAGCCCTGCGGCCTGGGTGCGGGCCCTGGCGAAGCGGTCCTGGGCGTCGGCCCAGTTGACGATGTTCCACCACGCCTTGACGTACTCGCCCTTGACGTTGACGTAGTCGAGGTAGAACGCGTGCTCCCACATGTCCAGCAGGACGATCGGGACGACGCCGAGCGGGATGTTGCCCTGCTGGTCGTAGAGCTGGAAGGTCACCAGGCGGCTGCCCACCGAGTCCCAGGCCAGGATCGCCCAGCCCGAACCCTGGATTCCGACTGCGGTCGCCGCGAAGTGCTGGCGGAACGCGTCGAACGAGCCGAAGAACTCGTCGATGGCGACAGCGAGCTCACCGGTCGGCTTGTCGCCGCCACCGGGGGAGAGGTTGGCCCAGAACGCCGTGTGGTTGATGTGCCCGCCGAGGTGAAAGGCCAGGTTCTTCTCCAGCAGGTTGACCGTGGCGAAGGCGCTCTTCTCGCGCGCCTCGGCCAGCTGCTCGATCGCCTGGTTGGCGCCCGTGACGTAGGCGGCGTGGTGCTTGTCGTGGTGCAGCTCCATGATGCGCCCCGAGATGTGCGGTTCGAGGGCTGCGTAGTCGTAGGGGAGCTCGGGCAACGTGTAGTCGGCCACGGGTGTACCTCCGGTCAGGTCGCGGTCAGCGACGCGTCGAGGGTGCCGGATCGCACCCACCGTCCACTCTGCTCGGAATGCGGCGTCCGCGCGAGGCGGGCGCACCACCGGATGATCATCGAGCCGGGCTCTGGGCCTCGTCCGAGGTGCCTGGGGCCGTCTCCAGCGCCGGGGTGGCGTGCTCGGCGCCACCCTGGTCGTGCCCACCGCCCAGCAGGTCGTGCCCACCGCCCAGCAGGTCGTGCCCACCGCCCAGCAGGTCGTGC
>Ga0105047_10001909_pt1 | contig 37479 bp, 33 predicted proteins | sample MAT04_FD_78384 | JGI IMG/M metagenome (GOLD analysis project Ga0105047, IMG submission 78384) | Freshwater microbial communities from Lake Fryxell liftoff mats and glacier meltwater in Antarctica - MAT-04 (megahit assembly) | ecosystem: Environmental > Aquatic > Freshwater > Ice > Liftoff... | reverse complement strand
TGACCGGCTTCGGCGAGTGGCCCTTCTGGCTTTCGGCCCTCGACCCGCTCCTCGTTCAACGCGCCTCGCAGTCGGCGAGGTTTGCGTGTGCGCTGATCTCGCCGCCCACTGGGGGCCGCGCTGGGCGTACGCACATCATCATCCAGAGCCTTCGTCCGAGAGCGTGCGTGCAAGAAGCGGCACCAGCCGTGCTGTCCAAATAGGGTAGGGGGGTATCGTATTGTTAGACCGGGGAAGTAGCGCCGATCGGAGGAGCGAGATGGCAACGACGACCGTTCTCGAGCGTCTTCGTCGTGACCAAATGGTGTCTGGCTCGGCCGGCTCCGCTTCGTCGACCGCTCCGGGCGGTCCAGGTGTAGGACGACAAGTGACGAAAGACCCGCACCTGCGGACAGCTTCTCGATCGCCGGCGCGGTGGCGAGGCGCACCGCCCGGTAGAGCGCTGGGTGGGACCACTGGCTAGTCGCCACGTCGGCGACGCCCCCGGTCTGAATCCAACTACCCGAGACCTACCCGAGACGAAATGGTCGACGAACCCCTCCGCGCCTTCGAGCAACTGCTCCGCACATGACACTGAAAGCTGGCCGCCATGAACACCTTGCCTGAGAACGAACCCCGACACGAACGTTTCCTGTTTCTCGCATTCGCTGCGTGCTGCGTCGTCCCGATGATTGGCATCGTCGTCCTCACCTCGGTCGTCGGGGTCGCCGTCGGGCCAGCGGCGGCGATCTCCATCGGCGCCGTCGCGGCGGTCACGTGCATCATCGTCATGGCGCAACGCCACCGCGGGCACCGCACCGATGATAGGCAGGCAAAGCCATGACCGATGCCGAAACTGCCAAGAGCACCGCGGTGCTCGACGTGCGGGGCCTCCGGTTCGCCACCGAGAAGAACGTGGTCGAAGCGGCCCTCGGCCGCCGCCCCGGCGTCCTCGCCGTGGACGTGAACCCCGTGGCCCAAACGGCCACTGTGACCTTCGACCCGCAGAGCGCCTCGATCGCCGACCTACGGGACTGGGTTCGGGACTGCGGCTACCACTGTGCCGGCCTCTCCGTCCCGCGCCACGTGTGCGCACCGTTGCCGGGCCATCCCCACGGCTCAGTAACCGATGCACGGCAGCCCTCGCCCGCCGGCTCCAGCCCTGAGGTCGAGCAGAACCACGACATGTCCGGCCACGACGGCATGTCGGCCAATCATGCGATGGCCGGCCACCAACATGGTGAGGACGGCATGTCGATGGCGGCGATGGCCGCGGACATGCGCAATCGTTTCGTGGTCGCGCTCGTCTTCGCGCTGATCATCACGATGTACTCCCACATTGGGATGGACATCCTCGGGTTGTACCTGCCCATTCCATTCGGGATCCGCGGCGACATCTGGCAGCTACTTCTGAGCCTGCCGGTCATCTTCTGGTCGGCCACGATCTTCTTCTCCGGCGCGATCGCCGCGCTGCGATTTCGGACGCTCGACATGATGGTGCTGGTCGCGGTCGGGATCGGTACCGGGTGGGCGTACTCGGTGGGCGTCACGCTCACGGGCGGCGGCGACGTGTTCTACGAGGCGGCGACGATGCTCGCCGCGTTCGTGCTGCTGGGACACTGGTTCGAGATGCGCGCCCGCGGCGGAGCGAACGACGCGATCCGCACGCTTCTTGACCTGGCGCCGCCAGTTGCGCTGGTCGAACGGGATGGCGAGCTCGTGGAGATCCCGACTGGGGAAGTCCAGGTAGGCGACCTGCTGGTCATCCGGCCCGGATCCAAGATCCCCGTGGACGCCGCCGTCGAGAACGGCGACAGCGAGGTCGACGAGTCGATGGTGACCGGCGAGAGCCTGCCCGTGCACAAGACAGTGGGCGCCACCGTGATCGGCGCCACCATCAATCGCAACGGCGTGCTGCGGGCCCGGGCCACCAGCGTCGGCAGCGACACGGCACTGGCCCAGATCGTCAAGCTCGTCCAAGAGGCGCAGAACTCGAAGGCCCCCGGGCAACGCCTCGCCGACCGGGCCGCGTTCTGGCTGGTGTTGGTCGCTCTCGCCGGCGGGCTCGTGACGTTCCTCGCGTGGATGGTGTTCTCGGACGAACCCGTCGACATCGCGCTGCTCTACGCGATCACCGTCGTGGTCATCACTTGCCCTGATGCCCTGGGCTTGGCGACCCCCACCGCGATCATGGTGGGCTCCGGGCTCGGCGCCCAGCGCGGCGTGCTGTTCAAGAACGCCACCGCACTCGAGTCCGCAGCCGCCATCGGCGTGGTGGTGATGGACAAGACTGGCACCCTGACCAAAGGTGAGCCCGAGGTCACGGATGTCTTGATGGCCGACGGCGACGAAGGCCTCGTGATCGCGCTGGCCGCTGCGGTCGAGCGCCTGTCCGAGCACCCGATCGCCGAAGCGTTCGTTGCGTTCGCCGCTGAGCGGCTCGACGGGGTGACGCCGCCGGCGGTCTTGGCCTTCGAGAGTGTGCCCGGGCAAGGAGTGACTGCAACCGTGCAAGGCCGACGGGTAGCCGTTGGCTCCAAGGCGCTCATGGACGGCGAAGGGATCGACCTCGGCCCACTCGCCGCAGGCTGGCTGTCGTTGGCGACCGAGGGGCGCACCGTCATGTGCGTCGCCGTCGACGGACGGATCGCCGCGGTGTTCGGCGTCGCCGACGCGCCGCGTGACACGTCCCGCCAAGCGGTCGCCAGTCTCCGGGCGATGGGTGTGCGCGTGGTGATGCTCACCGGCGACAACGCCGCCACCGCAGCCCGGATCGCCGAGCAGCTCGACATCACCGAGGTGATCGCCGAGGTCCGGCCGGGTGACAAGGCCGCCCGAGTCGGCGAGCTGCAGGCCGCAGGTGCGAAGGTCGCCATGGTCGGCGACGGCGTCAACGACGCTCCCGCGCTCGCCCAGGCCGACCTCGGCATCGCTATCGGAGCCGGCACCGACGTCGCCATCGAGACTGCCGACCTCGTACTGATGCGCTCCGACCCCCTTGATGTGGCGATCGCGCTCGAGATCGGGCGCGGCACCCGCCGCAAGATGCGGCAGAACCTGGCCTGGGCCGTCGGGTACAACACCTTGGCGCTCCCGATTGCCGCCGGAGTGTTCGTTCCCGCGTTCGGGTTTGGGCTGCGGCCCGAGATCGCGGCGCTCACCATGTCGGGGTCGAGCATTGTCGTCGCAGTCAACGCCGTACTCCTCAAACGACTCCGGCTCCCTGCCCCGGCCAGCACGGTGGCCTGACCCTGCTGTACGAGAACTCAACCGAGGGCCGCAACGCCCGTTGGATCGGTGACCTGTACTCGCCACCGGCGGGCCCGTGTACCACGAACCGGTAGCGCAAACGGAGCCGCACCGTCACCACGCCTACCCGGCGTTCACCGCCGCCGCCGTGACCATCGACGTTGGACGTGCTTGTGAGCGAGGGAGCCAGTCCGTTTGGTGATCGTGGCTTGACATTCACCAGCCGGTGCCCCTCGTGCATCGAGTTTCGTTGGCATGTCGAAGAACCACCAGCGGGGGAGGGTGTGGTGATGCCAGAGGAAGGCATGACAAAACGACGACTGTGGGCCACGGTGTCGGGGGTGGTGGTTGCGATGGTGGATGTCGTCCTGGCCTTTTGTCGGCCCTGAAGCCTCTCGCCAACGTCACCGTCCACGGGTCGAAACTGATCACCGCGGTGGTGCCGGCGGCATCTTGCTAGCGGCTTCGATCGTCCGGCCGAGGTGGGTTCCGGAGGGTGTGTCAGCCCGTGAAGACCGGAGCGGCCGGCGGTTGCGCGAGCGGTCAGCTCGGCAGGGGTCCGAGCATGCCCTTCATCGCGGCATCCCATCGTTCCAGGGCCAGCACATCCACGAGGTGGGGGTGGCGGGGCCCCATCCGCCACAGGCGTTGTCCACTGGCCAGGCTCGGGAGCATGGCCATCGCCACCCCGGGCACGGCCGCGAGCTTGCGTGCCATGGTGGGCAACCGCGAGAGGGGCGGCGTCTGCCACCGCTGTTCGAGCCCTCCGCGGGTCATGTCCTCGGTGAGCAGGCCGGCTCGGATCATCCGTCGCACCCCCTCACCTCCAAGCGCGGTGCTCATGCGTCGAAACGCGTCGAACGCCGCCAGCACACCGCCGTGTTCGTGCTGGAACGATGCCTGGTAGTTCCACAGCACCTGCTCGTCGCCGGGATCAGCATGCTCGCCGACGGCGTCAGCGAGCATGCGCCCGGCGATGAGACCCATGCCGATTCCCGAGCCGTGCGCGGGAAACACCTGGCATGCGGCATCGCCCACCAGAGCTACCCCAGGTGCGGTGAAACGGGCGAAGGGTCGTCGGAGCGGGATCACCCCGGATCCGCCGGAGATGCTTGCACCGAGCCATGGCTCGGCGACGCGGGTGGCTGCCATCATGCGGGGACCGCTGCTGTGGCGGCCGTCGGCCAGACAACCCACCAGGACCGATGCCTGCTCGAGGTCCTGCGAGACCGTGATGGCCCGGGTGGAGAAGCCGCCTTCGAGGCCCACGACGGTCACCGCTTCGCCTGGTTTGGCACCGTGACGCTCGAGGAAGCGCTTGGCCCCGTCGGGATTGTCGATGCGGATGTGGTGATCCGAGGCGGTGCAGAGCTCGCTCCCTCGGACCTCAGGACACCACCGGGCGAGGGCCGGTACGTGGCGTCGGAGGACCCCGCGCCGTCCCGAGGCATCGACGAACAGGGGGGCCTCGAACCGGATGGCGTTTCGCGGCGCGCCGTCTGTCCGGTCGGTGGTCACCTCTACGGCGATGATCCGGTCGCGCCGCACGTCGACGTCGAGGGAGGCGACGTGATCCACCAGCTCCACCCCCGTGTCGGTGGCGAGCGCCCGCAAGCGAACCCCGAGCAGGTGCATGTCGGCCCGAACGACCGGCGAGTCGTGCACCGTGACGCCATGCGCGCCATCGGGGCCGAAGAGGTGGGTGACGCGCCCGGCGTCGGCACGCTCCGGCCCTTCGGGAGGCGCCAATCCGGCGCGGGCGAACTGCCAGTCGAGCACGCCGTTGTGCCACTGGGCGCCGGCGCGGTGGGCGGCACGGCGTTCGAGCAGCACCACGCGGTGGCCACGCCGGGCGAGCTGATAGGCCGCGTTCGCTCCTGCCGTCCCTGCTCCCACGACGACGGCATCGACCCGTTTGGTCTCGCTCGACATGGCGGCGACGGTAGCCGCGACTCGGCGAGTCGGCCGCCGCCGACTCGCCGCTCCGGGCAGTAGCCTCCGCCGGATGTCCTCAAGACGTGTCGTGGCGGCAATGGCTGGAGCGTGCGCGTTCGGTTTGGTGGCGTGCGGCAGCACCACGAACTCGCAGACACTCGCAACCATCGGGGGCACGACCGCGACGTCGCTGCGGACCGAGGGCTTGCCATCGACGGGGATCACCAGCGTGCCGGCCACCAGCTCCGCGACACGACCCACCGTCGAGCTTCCGACCACCCGGCCTCCGGCCACCACAGCTCCGACCACCACAGCTCCCACCACCACAGCTCCGACCACCGATCCCGCTCGCGTGATGACCGGTCGACTGGTGGCCTCGATCGGCCAGGTGGTCGAGCTCGGTGGTGGCTCCCGCTTGGTGGTCACCCGGGTGAACGACTCGCGCTGTCCGGCGGACGTGATGTGCGTCTCGGCAGGTGACCTCGAGGCCGAGATCCGGTGGACCGACACCAACGGAGAACAGGTGCTCCAGCCGAAGTGGTCGTACCACAGCGCACCGGTTGCTGTCGCCGGCTCCGATCGTTTCGTCACCATCTCCGATACCGCCGATGGCGGCGGAGCCGTGCTGTGGATCCTCGACGATCCGTGTGCACCCGTAGAGGGGCAGGCGCCAACTTCGCGATGTTGACGCCCGTGCGGGGAACCCGAACACGGCAACCGTCGGGTCCGGCGTCCTCGCGGCAGGCGTTGCTCACGCGAGCCGCGCCTCAGCCGAGTGCGGCCCAGAACTTCCTGAGCGCGTCGGCCGCCGCTCTGGGTTCCCTGGTCGGCCACCAGTGGGTGCAGGAGAGGCGCACCAGGTGAGCGCCGGTGCGGTCCGCGAGTCGTTCGCCGAACTCGAAGCCCACGTACTGATCGGCATCGGCCCACAGCACCAGCCCGGGGGTATCGATGTGGTCGAGGTCGTCGGCCCATTCCTCGCCGGCGTGGACGGCTGAGCGGTAGAGATCGAGGATGCAGGCCTTCATCGTGGCGTCGATGTCACCGGCTTCTGCCGCCGCAGCTTCGGGGGCCATGCCCTCGGCCTCGAACACCATCTGCATGACCTCGGCGGTGATGAAGTCCTCCATGACCTGCTCACCGACGCCCTCGGTCTGCCACATCTGCGCCGTGTCGTGCCATACGTAGGTGCGGTCGATCGGGCCGTTGCCGCACGCCCAGGAGCGGAGGTTCGGAATCTGGAGCGACGCGAGGCGGAGGACCAACATGCAGCCCCAGTCGTGGCCCACGAGATCGATGGGGCCGTCGATCCCGGCGATCTCGGCGGCCAGCCACTCGACGTAGGCCTCCTTCGTGGCGGCGAAACCTTCCGGGCGTGGGCAACCGAACCCAGGAAGGCGGAGCGTGACGGTGTCGTCACGGGAGAGCTCGGCGAGCAGCTGATCCCACACCCGCGGGGTGTCGGGGACGCCATGGATGAAGACGGCAGGCATCTCCGGATCCTATGGCGTACCCCGGCCCGATCGACGTGAGCTGGACGGCGATCAGTTCGCGGTCGTACCCCTGGCATCGAGCCGCCAACCCGCGCTGGTGCCGAACGGAGTGGAGAGCCTCGCGGAGCAGGCCATAGGGTCGGGTCCCGACGATTAGCTCGCGACGCAACAGGGGAACCACCATGACAGCCGGCACCGGAACCATCATCTGGACGCTCACCGACGAGGCCCCGGCACTGGCGACTCGCTCGTTCCTGCCGATCCTTCAGACCTTCGCCGGAACGGCGGGGGTGTCGGTCGAGACTCGCGACATCTCCCTCGCCGTTCGGATCCTGGCCGCGTTCCCAGAATCACTCGACGAGGCGCAACGGATCACCGACGACCTGGGCGAGCTGGGGGGGTTGGTGAAGCAACCCGAGGCCAACGTCATCAAGCTCCCCAACGTCTCGGCATCGGTGCCCCAACTCAAGGCGGCCATCGAGGAACTCCAGGCCCGCGGCTACCCGGTTCCTTCCTACGTCGACGACCCCATCAATCCCGAGGAGGCCGACGCCAAGGCCCGCTACGACAAGGTGAAGGGCAGCGCGGTAAACCCCGTGTTGCGCGAAGGCAACTCCGACCGGCGCGCCCCGGCGTCGGTGAAGAAGTACGCCCGCTCCCATCCCCACTTGATGGGGGCCTGGTCGCCCACGTCGCGCACGGAGGTGGCCACGATGGGAGCTGACGACTTCTTCTCCAACGAGCGGTCGGTGGTGATCGCCGCCCCGACCACCTTGCGTATCGAACTGGAGGCCTCCGATGGCAACGTGACCGTGCTCAAGGACGGCCTGCCGGTCATCGAGGGCGAGGTGGTGGACGCCACGGTGATGCGCGCACGGGCGCTGCGCGCCTTCCTCGACGCACAGATCGACGACGCCCGCACCAAGGGTGTCCTGTTCTCGTTGCACCTCAAGGCCACCATGATGAAGGTGTCGGACCCGATCATCTTCGGCCATGCGGTGAAGGCCTACTTCCATGCCGTCTTCGCCAAACACGCTGCGGTGTTCGAGACCCTTGGCGTCGATGCCAATCTCGGTCTGGGCGACCTCCTGGAGCGCCTCGAGACGCTCGACGCCGCCACACGGGCCGAGGTCGAAGCCGATATCGATGCCACCATCGCTGCCGGTCCGGCGTTGGCCATGGTCGACTCCGACCGGGGCATCACGAACCTGCACGTGTCGAGCGACGTGATCGTGGACGCCTCGATGCCGGCCATGATCAGGACCTCCGGGCAGATGTGGAACGCGCTCGGCGAACAGCAGGACACCAAGGCTGTTATCCCTGATTCGAGCTACGCCGGGATCTACGAAGTGGTGATCGCCGACTGCAAGGCCAACGGCAACTTCGACCCCGCAACCATGGGGAGCGTGCCCAACGTGGGCCTCATGGCGCAGCAGGCCGAGGAGTACGGCTCACACGACAAGACTTTCGAGATCCCGACGGCAGGCACGTTGCGGGTGGTCGACGGGGCCGGCGAGGTGTTGCTCGAGCACGACGTCGCAGTTGGCGACATCTGGCGGGCGTGCCAGACAAAAGACGCCTCGGTCAGGGACTGGGTGAAGCTCGCGGTCACCCGAGCCCGGGCGTCGAGCACGCCGGCCGTGTTCTGGCTCGATGAGAACCGGGCCCACGACGCCGAGCTGATCGCCAAGGTGCGCCGGTTCCTGCACGCGCACGACACCGACGGGCTTCAGATCGAAATCATGGCGCCGGCCGAAGCCATCCGCTTCAGCATCGATCGCATACGGGCCGGCCTCGACACCATCTCGGTGACCGGCAACGTGCTACGCGACTACAACACCGACCTTTTCCCCATCCTCGAGCTCGGCACCAGCGCCAAGATGCTCTCGATCGTGCCACTCATGAACGGCGGGGGCCTGTTCGAGACGGGTGCAGGGGGATCTGCCCCCAAACACGTGCAACAGTTCCTCAAGGAGAATCACCTCCGCTGGGACTCGCTCGGGGAGTTCCTTGCCTTGGCGGCATCGTTCGAGCATCTCGCCGTCACCACCGGCAACGCCCGAGCCCAGGTGCTGGCCGATACGCTGGACCGGGCCACGGGCACGCTGCTCGACACCGACAAGTCGCCGTCCCGCAAGGTGCGCGAGATCGACAACCGGGGGAGCCACTTCTACCTGGCGCTCTACTGGGCCCAGGAGCTCGCAACCCAGTCCGCCGATGTGGATCTGGCGACACGTTTCGCACCGCTGGCGGCCGCCCTCGACGAACACGAGGACCAGATCGTTGTCGAGCTCAGCGCCGTACAGGGCGAACCGGTCGACATCGGCGGCTACTACTTCCCCGATGCCGACCTCGCCACCACCGCCATGCGGCCGAGCGCGACGCTGAACAGGCTGCTGTCCGGGGGCTGATCCGCCATCGCCGTCCTGGTCGAGGCGGCCTCCCGCAGTTGCGCGACCGCATGTCGCGCCGGGTTGGGGCGTGTGGCTCGGCGGGGGCCTCTACTCCAACGGCGCGCCAACCACTCGCCGCGTGATGAACTTCGCGCGCCAACGCTGCATGCACGTTTCCCCTTGCGCGCGGGTGGGAGCGTCGGCCCTTTCAGCGCACTGGTCCGAACGGTTTCCGGCCACGGTCCTGCTCGCGGCGAGGCGTCAACCGTTGACTCGGCCGGTTTCGTACGCCCACATCGCGATCTCGACGCGGTTGCGGGCACCGAGCTTGGCCATGAGGCTGCCAAGGTGCGTCTTCACGGTGCTGAGGCTGATGTGGAGGTCAACGGCGATCTCGGCGTTGGTACGCCCGCTGGCCACGGTGAGCAGCACCTGCTCCTCGCGGTCGGTGAGCGGATCAATTGGTTGGACCGGTCGTGAGGTCGACGACGATTGGGCGAACGCTGCCAGTAGGCGGACGGTGACGCTCGGTGCGATCAGCGCATCCCCGTTTGCTGCGGCGTGGATTGCCTGCGCCAGTAGATCTGGCCCCGCGTCCTTGAGCAAGAATCCTCGGGCGCCGGCTTTGAGAGCGCCATGCACGTACTCATCGAGGTCGAAGGTGGTGATGATCACCACCGCCATCGGGTCAGCGACGTCCGGTCCCGCAAGTCGGCGCGTGGCCTCGATGCCGTCCATCACCGGCATACGGATGTCGAAGAGGCACACGTCCGGGCGCTTCTCACGGGCGAGGTCCACCGCCGCCTGGCCGTCAGCGGCGGAACCGACCACCCTGATTCCGTCCTGGGCATTGAGGATCATCGTGAGCCCGGTACGCACGAGTTCTTGGTCGTCGGCCACCACCACGGTGATCGTCATCGGGAGGAGCCGTTGCGAGGAAGGACCGCGGTGACCGTCCAACCGCGACCCCGATTGGGACCGGCATGCAGCGTGCCCCCAAGGAGTGCGGCGCGCTCGGTCATGCCCACGATGCCGTAACCCATCGATGAACCCGAACCGGTGGAAGTCGATGATGCGGGGAATGATGATGTTGTGGACGGTTCGCCGTCGTCGGTGACCGTGAGCCGGACGCACTCGCGGTCGCCCGCAACTGCGACGCTGATTCGGGTGGCTCGACGGGCGTGGCGGACGGCGTTGGTGATCGACTCCTGCGCCAGTCGGTACATCGCAGCGTCGACGGACGGCGTGAGATCGCCGAGGTCGCCTGAGGGGGCAACGTCGATCACCGGGGATCCGCCGGCGCGCTGCGCGAGCAGCATGATGTCGGCGACGCCTGGTTGCGGGGCGAGCGTGGGCTCGTCCGTTTGGCGCAGGATTCCGACCATCGTGCGCATCTCTGCGAGCGTGCGTGATGCCTCCGATTCGATGACCTTGAGCGCTTCGAGTGCGGCGGCAGGGCTGGTTGACGCAACCGCTCGGCCGGCCTGCGCTTGGATGGCAATTGCCGACACATGGTGAGCGACGGTGTCGTGCAGTTCACGGGCGATCTGTTCACGCTCACGGAGCTTCACTTGGTCGATCTCGCGAATGCGGGACGTGGTACGGAACCGAACCGACGCTCCGAGGGCGGCAGGAAGGAGCAGGACGGCAACGCCGGCCAACGATTCGGTGAGGTCGGCTGCGGACCCTGGGATGATCGCGGCGTGGGTGCCTTGCACAAACGCCAACCCGATCACTGCTTCGCGTCCTGAGCCCCACCGCAACAGTGAATACGGCAGAAGGAGAACGAAAGCCGCGGAGTACAACGACTCCGATTGGTGGTGAGGAAAGAACGGGGCGTAGTGAACGACGACGTGCGAAGTGAACGCGAGAACAACCATCAGTAGTGGATGGGAACGTCGCCACAACAGGGTCAACAGCGGGGTAGCACCGAGGACGAGGGCAAGTGGCCGCCATTGCACGTCAGGGCGGAAGAGCGCCTCGGCCATTGCCAACACCACGAGGACTGCGACGAGAGACCAGTCGTGCCACGCCCGTGCCGGCGGGTTGGCCGGACGTGGTTCGTGCCACAGGGATCGGAAGGCGTCGAGGACCACCTTGTCAGCGTAGAGGGATACGCCTCGTGGCGGATCGGCCAAAAGTACGAGACGCACTCCGCCGATCGGCTCCCTCAGAAGCGGCTGATGAGCCGATGACTTCCACCTCGTCTTTCGCCACGCTGAAGTCCACGATCAAAGACCCTCGCCCTTTGTGACTGATTCCCCCCGCACCATCACCGGAGGATCAGCACTCGCCGGTGACCGGGGTCGCTCAACCAAGGAGTCCTGATGTCCCACGCCTTGTACCGTCTAGGTCGATTCGCGGCTCGCCGCCCCTGGGTGGTGATCGGTGTTTGGCTCGTGGTTTCTGTCGTCGTGGTTGGGGCATCGGGCGCCTTTGGTCGACAGCTCGACGAGTCGGTGAAGGTGCCGGGCCTCGATTCTCAGGACGCCGTCGATCTGCTTTCTCGGACGCAATCGGAGTCGGCTGGGCTGACGGCCTATGTGGTCGCCACGCCGCTCGACGTCAACGCAACGTTCTTCGAGTCGGCCGATGGTCAGGACGGACTGGCACGGCTGAACACACGGCTGGTCGCGCTTCCCAACGTGGTTACCGTGAGCGATCCCGCAGCCCTCCTGCGCGACGGGCGCGATGGGGCGGTGGCGAGCGGATCTGTGTCACCCAACGGTCGGGTGGCGCTCATCCGGGTGCAGTATCCCGTTCGCGAGAAACTTGTGAGCGGAGATCTCGGGAACCTCAAGGCCCTCGGTGAGGCGTCGCGGTTGGATACCGATCTTCAGATCGAAATGGGGGGCGAGCTCTTCTTCGCTTTCGAGCAACCCGAAACCGGGGTGGGAGAGATGGTCGGGCTCATCGCCGCGGTGCTCATCCTGCTGTTGGCGTTTGGATCGATCATCGCGATGGGCCTTCCGATCGGCATGGCCATGTTCGGGCTGGGGCTGAGTGTGAGCGGGATGTCGCTGCTGATGCTCGTGGTGGACATTCCGAGCTGGTCGTCGCAGATCGGCACCATGGTGGGCCTCGGTGTAGGCATCGACTACGCCCTGTTCCTGGTCACTCGGCATCGGGAGTTTCTCGGTCGGGGTATGACCGTCGAAGAAGCGGTTGGTCGGGCGGTGGCGACGGCCGGGCAGGCGGTGGTGTTCGCCGGTGGAACGGTGGTGATTGCCATCCTCGGCTTGGCCGTCACCGGCATCCCGTTCGTGACGAACGGCGGCATCGCGATCGCCTTGATCGTGCTGACCATGGTGGTGGCGTCGATCACGTTGTTGCCGGCCTTTCTCGGGTTGGCCGGGCATCGAATCAACCGTCTCCGCCAAGGGGGCCGTCGTCGCTCCACCACGCACACAACGTCAACGCCATCAACATCGCCGTCGGCGGAGGTGTCGAATTCGGGTTGGGAGCGTTGGGTTCGGCATGTGGCGTCTCACGCCGCCGTGTACGCGATCGGAACCACGTTCGTGCTGCTCGCCCTCACCGCGCCGGTTCTATCGCTTCGCCTGGGTTTCCCCGACGAAGGCACGCTGCCCGACAGCCGGACGGAACGGCGGGCCTACGACCTGGTGGCCGAGGGGTTCGGGCCGGGCATCAACAGTCCGCTCGTGATCGCCGTGGCGATCTCGGGGGACCCGGGCGTAGTCGAACCGTTGGCGGAGGCCATCAAGGCGGACCGTGGCATCGCTGCCGTCGCCCCCCCGGAGATCAACACGACCGCCGGCGTGGCCACACTTCTCGCCTTTCCCACCACCTCGGCACAGGACCAGGCCACCGTCGACACCATCAAGCGGCTTCGTGCCGAGGTGTTTCCGGTGGTGCTGGCCGGTAGCCCCGCGAAGGCCCACGTCGGTGGCTCTACCGCGACCTGGAGTGATCTGGGTGACCGGGTGAAGGAGCGCCTGCCGCTGTTCATCTCGGCCGTGGTACTTCTTTCCTTCCTCCTGCTCATGGTGGTGTTCCGCTCGCTGCTGGTACCCGTGAAGGCCGCCTTGCTGAACCTGCTGAGCATCGGCGCGGCGTACGGCGTGATGGTGATGGTGTTCCAGTGGGGGTGGGGCAAGGGCCTCATCGGCTTGGAAGCCACGGTGCCGATCATCCCGTTCATCCCCCTGTTCATGTTCGCCATCCTGTTCGGGCTTTCGATGGACTACGAGGTGTTCCTGCTGTCTCGGGTGCGTGAGGATTTTCTGGCCACCGGTGACAACGATCGATCTGTCGTGCATGGCATCGCCAGCACGGCCAGAGTGATCACCTCTGCCGCACTGATCATGATCTCCGTGTTTGTTGCCTTCGCCCTTGGCGACGATCCTTCGATCAAGATGTTCGGTATCGGCCTCGCGACTGCGGTTCTGGTCGACGCAACAATTGTTCGGATGGTGCTCGTCCCGGCCACGATGAAGCTCATGGGTGACGCCAACTGGTGGATCCCGGGTTGGCTGGATCGACTGCTTCCCACGATCGACATCGACGGCGAGGTGGGACTGCCCGTCCCCGAGATGGAAGCCGACCAGCCCGACGGCGAGGTGACGCCTTCAATCCCCGAACCCGTCCTCGTGTGATGGATTGCTCAGAACTGCGTGACCTTGGCCGCGGTTCCATCGCGGATCCACGTGGTCCACGTGCCGGACGGTTCACCGTTGGTGAACCGTCCGCTCCGCATCAGGGATCCGTCTTGCCGAAACCACTCCCAGTTCCCATGCAACACGCCGGCCTTCACCGTTCCCACGGCCTTACGTTGGCCATCGCGGTAGTAGTCGACCCGTTTCCCGTTGGCCACGTCGGAGATCTCGGCGAGCCGGAGCTTGACGAGGTGTCGAAGCAATGCTGGGGGCAGCGGCTTGTCGGCGGCGAATCGGATTGCCCCTTTCGACACCTCAAAGCCGGCTATCACATCGGCTGCCGTCTCAAGGACCGTGCCGCTCGTCGGCACATAGGCGCAGTGCGACTTGTACGCGCCGTAGCCAGCGACGCCCTTCCCGTCGAGGGCGAGCGACGGAAGCCCATAGTTGATGCCCTCATCGGCATGAGGAAGGATCGAGCGCAACGTGGCGCGAAGGGTCGTGAGTGTGGCCTGTTGGGGGGAGGGGCACTGCCGTAGGTAGGCGTCGACGGCTTTGGTCCCGGCGGACGGCTCGGCACCACCCGTGGCCTCTGGTGATGGGGGCGGCGCGTCGCCCGCCGGAAAGACAAACCCTTGCTCGTGCATGTAGTCCTGGAGCAAACGCACCGCCTTCGGGCCCATGCCGTGCAACGACAGGAGGTCCGTCTTGGTCCACTGGGCAAGGTCGGATGCATCTTTGATACCGGCAGTTGTCAGCGCGCGGGTGGCGGGTGCGCCGATCCTTGGAGGAAACGTTGCGGTCATGGCGTCATTGTCGATTCTTGCCACGTCGGGTGTTCATCGTCAGCGGACCTCGACGGGGTCAGGGGGCAACGGGTGGCGGGTCGAACCGAGGGCACGATGCCCCGGGCGCAACCGGAGGTGTGGCGCCCGGGTCGACCACCACTGGTCCGCCGCCGGCAATGGAGTCGATGAACGAGCGTCCGATCGCTGGGTAGTTCGTGGCACCGAAGTGTCCAGCGTCAACTTCGACCATCACCCCGGTTCGGCCACCCGGCAGGTTCTCCGACACCGGGCCAGCGACGACCGCGGGTTCGAACGGTGACGTGTAGCCGGCGAGTACCGGAGGAAGCGTGGGGCCGAACAGCGGGTGGCGCGTGAGCGGGTTGATGACCGGCACACCCATCGCCTGAGCGAGGTGGATGCTCACTTCTATCGAGGTACATCCGTCGCGAAGACCGGCATAGATCGACACGTCGGTCTGGATCGCCGACGCATAGTTGGTGGCATCGCCCACCTCGGCGAAGGTTTGCAACAGCTGTGGGTACGGGTGGAACATGTCGAGCTCGTCGGGAGCGGTGCCCAACAGTCCGTCGACGAGTGCTCGAACGTCGCCTCGATGCACGATCGAGTGGTACAGGCCTCCGCCGGCAGCAGACATGAACGCGCCGACCACCGAAGGATCGACCGCCAAGCTGAGCGGAATGGTGGAGGATCCCTGGCTGTGGCCAGCCAAGACGACCTTGTTGGCGTTGAAGCCGCTCACCACACCACCTCCGGCTTCACCCGGTGCCAACGCAAGGTTCTGGGCGATGCGCTTGAGGTAGAGCACGTCGGCTGCCTGCTGAATCAGGTTCGTGCGTCCTGCCAACGGATTCACATAGTTGTAGAACTGAAAGTCCGAGGTGTTGAAGGGCGCGGCCGCGGCCACGAGGCGATCGCCCGAGTAGAGCGGGGCGACCGAAAGCACCGCGTAGGGCAGGCTCCCGCCGAGTTGGGAGATCCCGATGGCCCGCGCAGCGCCTCCGGTTCCGGCCATCCAGAGCAGGATGGGCCAGCCGCCCGGCGGCGCTGGTCCGCACGGAACGGCCATGTCGAGGAGCACGCCGAGGCCGCTCGACCCCAGCTCCACGCCTTGTTGTTGGGCCACGCCATCGGTGTCGCGCACGATTCCGCCCCCGGATGCAACGAACGGCCGCGTTCCCTGCTGCCAGACCGGGAGCCCCACCCGGCCGGTGGTGTGGGAGGTGCCGCCCGGAGCGCACGGGTTGGGGTCGGGTGTACGACTCAGCACCTGGGGGGTGGGGAGTGCCGCGACCGCATCGGCGAGGGCCTGCATCTCGCCGGTTGTGTCCTGGGTGGTGAAAACGGAGAAGGCGGCCAGGTCGGTGGGATGCCACAACGTGCGGGTACGGATAGCAGCGACCACATCATCGCGATGCTGGCGAAGGGTGGCCCACGTTGGGGCTGGAACGCCGCCCGGCGCCGCGCCATCGAGTTGCGAGAGAATCGGCGCAGGGGCGAGGCGATTGCCGGACGAGTCGAGCACGCCGTCGAACACCACAGCGGCGTAGCGCGTGGAGGATGCCAGCGGGTGGCCGGGGTAGGGGAGCAGCGTCACGAGATTGGCGGGACGCAGATTGGTGGCCGTGGGTTTCACGTCGGCGAGGACCGGTATCGGAGCGGCCCCGGGATGATCGAGATCGAGGAGCATGGCGTTGCTCCGCTGTCGGACCGATGCTTCGGCGAGGATCGGCAGGGTGTTCGGGGCGAGGTTTGCGGTGGCTTGCAGGAACACGCCGCTGTTGGTGCCGAATCCGAATGTGGCGGCCTCGCCGCGTCCGACGACGATGTCGGCCACCGGGATGGTTGCACGACCCGGAAAGCCCGTGAGGTCGAGCGAGCCGTCTGCTCTCCGTCGAGTGTCCGACGGCCACGGCGCAGTGAAGAATCCCCCCGCCAAGGTGGGATCCATCATGAAGGTGGTACTTCCCACCGGTGCCTCACAACCAAACAACTGGCATTCGGTCGCCGCGGCCTGGTCGCGCAACACCTGAGCGCCGGCGACATCACCGAGTTGCTGGGCCACATCGGCCAGGTCGAGCACGTCGTTGATGTCGATTCGAGCGTTGACGGCATTCGGATCGACATCGTCGAAGGGGTGAAAGAGGCAACCCGTGAGGGCCATCAATGCGACGGTGACACCAACGGCGACCGCGCTGTGGTGCCGAAGGCGTGACGGTCTCACGCTGTGGGGGACGGATGCGCTATTCGCCAGTGGGCGAAACGCGCCCGTACCTCCGGCCTTGTTGTTTCTCTGGCCTGCCATCGACCGCCTCCGATCGTTGCCGAACAACCCACCGTAGTGATTGTCGAACCTGAACACCTTCACACCGAAGGTTGGGAGCCGGGGTTCCGCGTGCGGGGGACCGATGGCGGGCGCTGCCGGTCGGGGAGACGTTACCGTCGGCCCAGCTCAGGGGGCACTGGAAGCTCGCTGACGCAAACACACGATCTGAGCGAGGAATGATGACGGAAACCCCAAACAACGGCGATCGTTTGACGGGCAAGGTCGCTGTCGTTGTCGGCGCCGGTCAAACACCGGGTGACACCATCGGAAACGGTCGGGCGACCTCGCTGGCGTTGGCACGCCAGGGTGCCCGCATCGTGGCGGTCGACCGGTTCCTCGAGGCGGCCGAAGAAACCTGCGCGATGGTGCGAGCGGAAGGGGGTGAGGCAATCGGCGTACGAGCCGACATCACTGTCGAATCCGACTGCATCACGTTGGCAGAGCAGGCGCAGGCAGCGTGGGATCAGATCGACGTTCTCGTGAACAACGTGGGCATCGGCACGGGCGATGCGGGGGCAACCACGCTCACCGAGCAATCGTGGGATCTCATCTTCGACGTGAACCTGAAGGGAATGTGGCTCACCTGCAAACACGTCCTGCCGTTGATGCGTGCCCGTCGGACCGGCTCGATCGTGAACATCTCGTCGCTTGCGGCGGTGGCGTCGGCGCCGATGCTTGCGTACAAGACCTCGAAGGCAGGGGTGAATTCGCTCACCGAATCGCTCGCCGGCGCCAATGCCAAACACGGCATTCGGGTGAATGCGATCATGCCCGGGTTGATGGATACACCTATGGCGATGGTGGGCGTGGCCGCCGCCACCGGCGTGGACCCGTCGGACCTACGTCGAATGCGCGATGCCGCGGTGCCGTTGGGGCGTCGCATGGGTACGGCTTGGGACGTGGCGAACGCGGTGCTCTTCCTGGCCAGCGACGAAGCCGGGTTCATCACCGGCGCCATCCTCCCGGTTGACGGGGGACAGTCGATTCGCGTCGGCTGAGGTGGTGGCCCGCTGGTGTGCGAACCGCTTTCAGCCGCAGTTGGCGCACAGCCCGACGAGGTCGAGGCGATGGTCAACGGCCCGGAAGCCAGCCCGGCGCGCCGCGGTGGCAAGCGCAGCCTCCACCACCTGTTCGACACGACTTGGCAGGGTGAAATCCTCTACGGCGCCACACCCGGTGCACAGGAGGTGATGGTGATGTTCGGTGAGGTCCTCTGCGAGCTCGTAACGAGCGAACTCGTCGGTGCCCACCACCTTCCGAACGACCCCCGCCTCTTCGAGAACGATCAGGTTGCGGTAGACCGAACTCTGCGCCAACCCGTCGCCAGACTGCAACAGGTCGGCGAGCGACAGCGGTCGGCCTGCGTCGCTGAGGATGACGACGATGGCTTTGCGATTCTTGGTGTAGCGCTGCCCGTCGATTGCGAGTCGCTCGAAGGCGATCTCGTGGAGGTCGGGAGCCATGGCCGCGACCCTATCCGAGGGGATCATCGAATTGGGAAACACTGAGAACGGGGACCGGCGAGAACGTTCGCTCCGCGGGCACGGGTCGGGCAGTGTTGATCCGAGGCGTTGCCACGAGGAGAGTGGTCCTCAGGTGCGAAGCTCAGACCGTGTACGACGTCGGGACCCTCCTCCTCTACCTCAGCTGGAGCGGTTGTGTGGCGGCGGTGGTCATGGCCGCGAACGGCTGGAGTTCTGGCCGTGAAGGAGTGGGCCAAGGGGTATACGCCGCTGACGGAACGCCCATCGATGCCGCATGGCATCCCCGCCTATCTCGGCGATTGCTCGCGGGGTTGTTGCCGCTCAGCGTTGCGGCGTCGCTTTCCTTGCCGTTCGTCGAGGGCACGGGTGCCGATGGCGAACACCTGGTGCTTTCGGGATGGGCCGGGCTCGATGCGGCGTCGGTCGCGGCGGTGGTCGGCACCAGCATTGTGGCATCGGCCGTCGGGTTCCGACGTCGAGATCGGCTGACCAGGAACATCGATGGCGGTTCGTCCGCGTTCACGCCGACCTTCCTGGCGTCATCGGTGGCCGGCGTGATTCTCGGCAACGTGTTGATCCTCGCGGGATGGCCTGGGGAGTCACGCCTACATCTGGGAGGCATCGTCGTCGCTCTGTGGAGTGCGTTCGTGGCCGGGTTTGTTTGGGTCGATGTCCGGGCGGTCCGAGCACCGGACTGACCCGTCCGACCAGTTGGGACGGGATCTCGGCGACGGGGTGCGATGGTGCCTACGCTGCCCGATCATGCCTCGCTGCACTCGTCATCTGTTGCTCCTCCTTCCGGTGGTTGGCGCACTCGCCGCAGGATGCGCGTCGGCGTCGAATTCGAGCGCACCGGTGAGTTCCTCGAGTGGGTCATCGATCGTCTCTGCCGCCTCCACGCCAACCATGCCATTGGCGACCACCACCACAGCGGTCCCCGACCTCGTGATGACGGAGGACGATTTCAAACACCTTGCCGACATGACCAAAGTCCGGGGGTATTTCGTCGACAACCTACGCGGCCAACTCGACGAGGCGGTCGCCGTGGCGGGGAATCCGGCCGGTGGGATGTTCCCGGTGGGCACCGTCATCCAACTGGTTCCTCAGGAAGCCATGGTGAAACGAGCGCCGGGCTTCAGCCCGGCGTTTGGCGACTGGGAGTTCTTCGAGTTGGGTGTCTCGACCGAAGGTACCGTCATTCAGAAGCGTGGTGGTCGTGAGGTTCTGAACCGGTTCGGTGGTACGAGCTGCGCCGATTGTCATGCCAAAGCGGATCCCCAGTTCGATTTCGTTTGTGAGAAGACCCACGGGTGCAATCCGCTTCCGATCAAGGACGAGGTGTTCATCGCCTTGCAGAACACCGACCCCCGCCCCCGACTGGCCGATGGCGCCGCCACGACCGGCACCAGAGCGCCCTCGGCTCCGGTGCAGTAACACTGCTCGAACAGGGTTCAGGTTGCCGATGTCGAAGTGATGCGGCGGAACAAGGCCTGGCCTCCGCCGGTGGCCACGAGTTGCCGGTCGGAGGACCAGAGGGACCCATGCCAGCCGAGAAGACCTGCGGTCGCGATCGGCGCGAAGCCCTCGATGAGTAGCCAAGGATCGTCGGGCACGAACCGATGGAAGGCGACGTAGAGGTCGAGGCTTGGAGCGATCCACTCCGGCCCGTCCTTCCACCGCCATCCATGCGGCCGGCTTCCCGCCGGCCAACTCGGGAGGTCGATGAGCAACACCGAACGGCACGCGTCGACCCACGGATCGTCGAAGGTCGAGCGCGGCACGAACCGCAACCATTCCCGCCACTCGGGTGTCTCGGGGCCTGGTGGCGGCCATTCTGGGTTCCAGTGCACGGGGCGGGCATCGAAGTTGCGCCAGAACGCGAAGGGTGGAAGATCGTCGCCCATCAGTTCGACGAGATTGGGCAGGGCCTCGGGACCAGGGACGTCTGGTGGTTCGGCGGCGTCGTGAACGAGGCTGTCGGCATCGTCGATCTGGGTGATCACGCTGACGGTTGCATCGAGCACGTGTTTGCCCTCTTGCGACATGACCACCCGAAGGCTTTCCGCCGTTCGTCCGGATCGCATGGTGGTGACGTGGTGATCGACCGGCGCAAACTTCGCCACGCGGAGGTAGTGGCAGAAGAAGCTCGCTGGACGGGGGAGCGTGGCCGCGGCTCCGGCGGCCCGCAGGGCAACGGATGCGACATAGCCGCCCATCGGCCCCCAGATCTCAAAGTCCCGCGAAAGCGTGGCGGTGAAGTGGCCCTCCCCCACAGGCGTTACGGCGGTGAGGTCGGCAAGGTCTCCCATGGGTCGAGTCTTTCACGGCCGCGCAACCTCGAGACCAAAAGAACCAGCGCCGTGATGTGGCGGGCCCTGAGCGGCTTGACCCGGTGCAACAACGGGGAAGATTCCGGTCAGCCGGTGAAGGTGGGGGTCACGATCGGAACAGCCGGCGTGTTGTTGGCGGTAGGGCAAGCGGTTGTGGTGTCGGAGAGGTGGACGGCGTAACAGCCCGGTTGCGCCACGATGCCGCGCAGAATCCGACCCCCCGGCACGGCCGTTTCGTGTACGTCGACGAGATTCTCGACAGTGGGCGTGGGGCCTGGTTCGACTCCTTGGTCCGGCACCCAGATCACCACGTCGCCGCCGGCGACACCGGCCACGGGTGTCGACGCCGCCAGAAGGAACACACCGGATTCGGGATCGCTGCGCAACGTGGTGATGCGACCGGGAGTAGATCGTGGGTAGGCCCGGCCCAGCACCTCGAGAAAGGCCTCGTTCGGCCCCAGAGCGGTGTTCCCTGGGCAGCCGAGCCGGTTCAGGTGGGTTGATTCTCCATCAGGCGCTACAACCTGGCCGTTGTCCCAGAACACGGCATGCGGGTCGCCACAGCTCTGCCGCCATTGCCACCAGGCACCGCCGATGGCGAGACGATCATCGTCGGCGGCGTGGCGCCGCACCTTCTCCATCGTTTGAGGGCTCGTGTCCCAGTAGCCGTACTCGCCGATCCACAGCGGGACACCGAGGTTGCGCGTCACTCCGAGGTACAACTCGTTGAGTTGTTCGACCGTGCTGGCTACGCCGGGGATGCCGATCGACTCGGCGTAGTTGTGGGGGGCACCCACGATGTCGATCGGGGTCAGGCCGACAGAGGTGGGGTCCGGTATCACGATGCCGTTGGTGATATCGCCGGCCGGCAACGCCGGCTCCACGAAGATGAGATGCCGAAACGTGCTCCCCGCCACGCTCTCCGCCGATCGCACAGCGTTGACGAGGTCGCGGATGAGGGCGTTGTAGAGCGGGGCAATCTCCGCGGCCGGGCGGGGCACCGCTGGTTCGTTCAGCAGGTCGTACCCCGCAACCTCCGGGCGTCCGGCAAAACGGGTCGCCACCGCCGCCCACGTGAGGACGAAGCGATCCTGGATGCCGTTTCTGTTCACATAGAAGTTGTTGAACGCGGCTAGCACGGCCGGAGCGGCGTAGCGGTCGCCGGTAGGTGTGCACGTGCTGGCGCCATCAGTGATCGTGGCCCAGGCCGGTGCTCCGTCCCAGCCCTTACCCGGCACGGTGCCCGTCGGGCATGACCCTGGGTCCGTGGTGGCGATGAACGGCGACCAGGCGTCCTGGTGCATGTCGATCACCGAATAGATCCCGTGCCGGGCGGCCGCCACCACCTGCGCATCGACCGCATCGAGATAGGTCTGGTCGATCTGGCCGGGCTGAGGTTCGATCTTCGACCACGTGATGATCAAACGAACCACCGACATGCCGTTGGCCGCCATCGAGGCCCAGTCGTCGTCGGTCACCGCGATCGTGGCGGGAACGTTCGGGACGCCTTGCCAGTACTCGCCGAGCGAGTTGAGGTTGGCACCGCGCAGCACCGTGTCACGATCGAGGTCGTCGACGATGCGGAGGTCGTTCGACGCATGCAAGGGTCGGAGGGTGACGACGTCGGTGACCGACGCCCTCGCGATGTGGTCCGCCGGTGCGTCGACCGTGGTTGAGCCCGTGTCGGAGGTCCCCGCCGGGGCGGCGGCCGCCATGCCAATGGCAGAGATTCCAACCAGGATCGCCGTCGTCATGAGCGTGGGAACGTGTCGAGCACCCCCTCCTGCGCCGACCATCAACCTTCGAGGTGCATGGGGGCCGGACGGGCCGGACGGGCCGTCCGGGCCATCCGCGGTTTTCCCGTCCTCAGCGGCCACGAGCAAGGGGGCGTTCCTCCTTCGTCGTTGCGCGCGAACCCATCCGACTCGCCATCCATCCGGGCAATCGTTGCTCGTCACCGCACGATCCGAGCACGAGGAGCGGAGTTTTCGGTGTTACAGATCACCGCACCAACGTAACAGTGGACGTCAGCGGACCACTTGACGGGCGCGGCCCGGGCCGACCGCGGAGCCGCGGGTTTGCTCGGGAGATCGAGCGGTGAGGCCCACACCTGCACGCGGTTGTTGACGCTGTCGGTGACGAGGAGCCGGGCATTCGTAGAATCGAAGGCAAGGTCGAACGGCTGATCGAATTGCCCCGGGCCGCTCCCCGTGGCGCCGATCGAGCCGAAAACGTCGAGCGACGCGCCGAAGAACTGCACCCGGTCGTTGCCCCAGTCGGCCACGAAGATTCGGCCTGCTCGTGTGTCCCACGCCAGCCCGAAGGGTTCGTTGAACTGCCCAAGCTCGGTACCGAGGTCGCCGAACGCAGAAAGGAAGGTGCCGCCGAGGGAGAACACCTGCACGCGATGATTGAAACGGTCGCTCACGAAGAGCCGAGAGGTGGACTGGTCGATCACGATCCCGTTCGGATTGGTGAATTGGCCGGAGCCCGTGCCCGGACCGCCGAACGTGAAGAGGAAATTGCCGGCGCCATCGAATGCCTGCACCCGATGGTTGGTGGTGTCGGTGACGTAGAGCCGGTTGTTGTTCGGGTCGTACGCCATACCCGTGGGTTCGGCGAACTCACCGTCGCCGGTGCCGGGGCCGCCAAACGCGAACAGAAACGCTCCCGCGGCATCGAAGGCCTGAATGCGTTTGTTGTCGCGATCGGACATGAACAACTGCTCGTTCGTGGCGTCCCATTCGGGGCCCCACGGTTTGGCGAACTGACCGGTGGCGGTGCCGTTGGTGCCGAACGTCGAGAGGAACGTACCGTCGGCGGCGAACTGTTGGACACGGTGGTTCGTGGTGTCGACCACGATGATCCGGGCGTTGGTCGAGTCCCAGGCGATCCCTCGCGGCGTTCGGAATTGGCCCGGCCCACCGCCTGTCGAACCGAACGTGAACTGGAGTTGCGGCGCCACGTGGGGATCGCAACCGGTGGACACAAGCCCGGCGGCGGTGCCCGCCACGGTGACGCCGAGGAATCGGGCCAATCCGAAACTGCCCACGCCGAGCCCGGTGAGGCCGCCGAGCATGGCGCGCCGATCAAGGAGAGAGGTGCCCTCGGTGGGGGAGTGGTGAGAAGGCGGGCGGCCGGCCGGAGGTGCCCGATCGGTCATGCTCGAACGGTACCTCGTCGCCTTGATCGACGCCGGCAATGGAGGAGGCCCACGGGGCCCTCACGCACGCTCAGGTGCCCGTGAGCTGACCAACGAGTGGTGCCATCACCCGAGCCTTGTCACCGGGGATCACGGTGTACGAATAGCCCCAGCGATCGCGGCGCCGGGTGAGTTCCTCCGTCATCTCCTCCACGGTGCCGATCAGGGCCAACGGTGATCGAACCACGTCGGCGGCCGAAGCGCCGAAGAACAGTGCCACGGTGTCGGCCGTCGACACCGACTCGGCGGCGGAGGCTGTGGGTTCACAAACGGAGAGCCAGGCGTTGAGCTCGATGGCCTCGAATCGCTCGCCCGCCCCTTCACGAACCCACCCCATCTTCTTGTCGATCCGCTCGGGCAAGGCGTCGAGGGCCGCCTCCGCATCGATCTCGCCAGAATGGATCGACGCATTCACCCCCACGATGTCGGCGGTGGCACCCGCGAAACGCAGCACCCGAGGGGCACCACCGCCGATGAGAATCGGTGGTCCGCCGGGTCGGAACGGCGACGGCGTCCCCACGAGATCGCTCACCTGGTAGTGCTCTCCCGCGAAGCTGAACGGCTCAGGTGAGAACAGTCCTTTGAGGACCGCGGCATGTTCCACCATCCGATCCACCCGCACTTTGGGGGAGTCCATCGGAATGCCAGATCGGGTGTAGTCGAGGTTCTTCCAGCCGGCACCAATTCCCACCTCCAGGCGCCCCTCCGAGAACTGGTCGATGGTGGCCAACTCTCGGGCCAGCACAACGGGATGGCGAAAGTCGCAGTCGAGCACCAGCGAGCCGACGTTGAGGGTGGTGGTGACTGCGACTGCCGCCGCCATGCCGGCGATCGGACCGGGGCCTTCGTCGAAGTGATCCGGGAGGAAGAGCGTTGAATAGCCCATCGCCTCGATCTCCCGAACGGAATCGGCCCAGGTGCGGTCCGGGAAGGGTTGGTGGAGTTCGACGGCGAATCGGAAGCGGCGGGCATGGGTCACGCCCCTGGTTCTACCGGCTGAGAACCGGTCGTGCGACGGACTCGAGGAGTTCGAGGTAGGTGTCGAACGGCTCGATCGTCAACCCCTCCACCTTGCCGTCGTCGTCCCAGCCCCGGAGCTCGATGGCTTCGGGGGCACCGGCCAGCGCCAAGAACGTGATGGCTTCGTCGGGGGAATGGCCGCCGCCCTGCCGAAACAAACTTGCGCGCGACCCGGCCGACAGGGTGTTGGCGTAGTGCGAGTCGGTCGCCACTCGGTAACGTTTCGCCTCCACATGAAGGGCGATCGGGAGCGTGACCGTCGTGGGGAACAGGTGGGTGAGAAACGCCGCACCGCGTGCCTCGTGGGCACGATCGCACTCGTCGCTGGGGTCGAAACGGTGTCCCATTGCGAGCTCGAGAAGATGCCCCACGTCGTGCAGCAACGCCGCCGCGACGAGTTCCGGGGAGGCGGAAGCACGGCGGGCCAGGGCGGCGGTTTGCAGGGCGTGGTCGAGTTGGGTGACGGTCTCGTCGTACGGGTCGTTGGCCCACGCGTCGTACAAGGCGACGACCTCGGCCACGGATCGGGCGGTCACGTGACCGGACGGCCTTGGAAATCGCCGATGAGGCTGACCTGCACGTGCGCGCCGGAATGTTCGGCCGCGGCCCATTCGGCCAACTTCTGTCGGTAGTAGTCGGCCCGTCGATCACCCTCGGATAGTGCGTTGTAGGTGGGGTACAGCGCGCGGCGGGGGGTAGGCGAAGCGTTGGCGCTGCTGCGATGGGGGGTGCGCGAATGGAACCAAAGGGTTTGCCCGGCCACCACTTCCACCGGTGCCCAGGGCATCGCCTCGACGATGTCGGCCCGGATGCAGCCGACGTCGTCGGTGGGCAAGACCTCCTGATGGTGCGCCGACACCACCTCCAGGCATCCATTGCCCAGCGTGGCGTCGTCGACGGCCACCATGCACGACACATGGATGTCGATGAACCGGTAGGCCGGCGCATCTTGATGAGGGGCGTACCCTGCGCCTCCCGGAAGTTTGTAGTTGATCTTCTCCTTGTAGAGCACCGCCTCCTCGTCGAGGAGCAACGACGCAGTGGCGAGCAACGTGCCGGCGGTGAGGAGTTGTCGGAGTCCGTCGTGAAACGGGATCAGGTTCTCACTGCGGCACAGCTTCGGACCGTCGTCGGTGAGTTCCCGGTGATGGAGCCACTCGCCGCCATCATCGGGCCAGTTGCTGATGTCGTCGACCCAACGCTGCAGGTCGGCGACCCCGGAATCATCGAGGGTGTTGGTGAGCAACCAGCCGTTGGTGCGGTAGTGCTCGAGAGCGGCGGCAGGATCGAGGATCGGGTCGATGGCAAGGGGCGAGGCAAGGGGCACCTCGTGATGGTATGACGCCCGGACGGGCGATGTGCTCAGGTGTTGGCAAGGCGAGCCACGATCGGGGCGGTGGCGTCGGGGTCGTCGCCCGGGACCACCCAAAACGAGATCCCCCACCGCTGGCGTCGTTCCACGAGTTGCTCACAGATCTGCTCCACGGTGCCGATCCATGCGTGGGGAGATTGCAACAACATGTCGGGCTCCATGCCGGTGGGTGCCGCCATTCGCCTTGCGGCCGATCCCCGGTCCGGGGTGATCACGATAGGGAACGCCACCATGTTGCGTTCGGCCGGACGACCGAGGTCTGGGGAGGCGGTGTCGATCCACCGAACTTGTTCGTCGAGCGCTTCCTCTGGGGTGTGCGTGGGCGGTTCGCCGAACAACGAGCGTGCCATCAGGCTGGGTCCGATCCCCACGATGTCGGCGGTTCTTGCCGCAAGGGACAGAAGCCGGCGAGCTTGGGCGCCGATGAGAAGCGGTGGGTGCGGCGTCTGGCGGGGGGTCGGCCATCCTGCGGCGCCGTCGATCTGGTAGTGCGTGCCGTCGAATTGCGTCGGCGTCCCCCGAAACATCGCACGCATCACGTCGATGCTTTCGACCAGGCGGTCGACGCGTACCCCGGGAGGGTCGAATGCGATGCCTGCTTGTCGGTACTCGGGTTCGAGCCAGCCGGCGCCCATGCCCCAGACGGCGCGGCCGTTCGACAACAGGTCGAGGGTGGCGATCTCTTTGGCGTGCGCGACCGGGTGCCGAAAGTCGTTGCACGCAACCAGCATCCCCAGCCGCAAGGACCGCGTTGCCGCGGCGGCGCTTGCCAGCGCAGTGAACGGCGCGAGCTGTTGGGTGAAATGGTCGGGGATGAGGAGCGAGTCGAAACCCTGGGCTTCGGTTCGCCGAGCGAGCCGCCGCCATGATCCGGGATCCGTCCCTTGGCTGGCGTTGAGTGCAAACCGAAAGCGACGAGGTTGGGCACGGTTAACAGGGTTGACCACCCCGAGATCCTGCCGCATTCGCCATGCCGACGCCGCCATGATGGTCGATAGGGTGCACCGGTCGAACACACCTCGGGAGGCCGACACCATGGCAAACGCCAAAGACACGATGGCCAAGGCCTTCAATACGTTCCATCGCTCGCTCTTCGATATCACGAAGGGTCGCATCGGCGGAAAGGCCTTTGGGATGCCCGTGGTGAAGCTCACCACCAAGGGGGCCAAGTCCGGTGTCGAACGCACGGTGATGCTCACCTCGCCGGTGCAGCAGGGTGAGGGCGTGGTGCTCGTGGCGTCCTATGGCGGCGACGATCGGCATCCGGCGTGGTACCACAACCTCAAGGCGAACCCCGAGGTCACCGTCGTCATGAGCGGCAGCCGCCGGACCTTGACCGCTCGCACGGCCACGGCCGAGGAAAAAGCGGAACTGTGGCCAAAGGTCACCGCGGCCTACAAGGGCTACGCCGGCTACCAGACCAAGACCGACCGCGACATCCCGTTGGTGATCCTCGAAGCCTGAGCCGCATGGTCGTGAGATTCGGGCTCGTGAGATTCGGGCTCGTGAGAGTCGGGCCCAACAGTTTCCTGTCCATCGGTGTGCCACCGCAACGGGCGACTCCAGTCGTGAAGGCCCGTTTCTTTGTCGATCCGGATGATCAGCAGGGAATCGCGTGCTCCGCCACCTCGTCGGGATCACCGCACAGCATCACGCCGGCCGCGATCACCTGGTCGAGGAACTGTTTGCCCAGCGTGGCGCCGAGGGGGTTTCGATTCGATCGTCACGTTCGCTGCCACGTGGGCTCGGCGGCCTGTGTCGCGCTCGCGGCGAATGCCACTCGAACCACGTTGCAGCATTCGGACGCTGACCGACGTTCACTGACGGCATCGTCAGCCGCGTCGACCCGGACGGCGTCGTACCGTTGGCATCGCGCCGGCCGGTCGGCGGAAACGAGGATTGCACGATGTCGAACCAATTGCCCCAAGGTCCTGGCTCCGGTCGAGTTGTGCTCACCACGGGCGCCAACTCGGGAATCGGACTCGCCACCGCGGTCGAACTGGCACGCCGGGGCTTTGTTTCCGTAGGTTCGGTGCGGTCCGACGCGAAGGGTGAGGTGCTGCGGCAGGAGGCCGCGGAGGCAGGGGTGCCGGTCGACGTGGTGGTGTTCGACGTCACCGATGCGGATGGGTGTGAACGGGCTATCAACGAGATCGTGGCCCGACATGGTTCGCTCTTCGGCTTGGTCAACAACGCTGGCTATGCGTTGTCCGGCGCCGTCGAAGATGTTTCCGACGCCGACGCCCGTCGGATTCTCGAGACCATGGTGTTGGCCCCCGCTCGGCTGGCGCGGCTCAGCCTGCCGCACCTGCGAGCCGGTGGCAACGGTCGGATCATCAACATCTCGTCGGTGTACGGCCGCACCACCTCGCCGCTGAGCGGTTGGTACCAAGCCTGCAAACACGCGATGGAAGGTCTGTCCGATGCCCTGCGCATGGAGGTTGCGGCCGACAATGTGCAGGTGGTGCTCATTGAACCTGGCACCTTTCGCACGTCGATCTGGGAGGACGTCGAGCGGGTCGACGCGCAGCGCGACGAGAGTCGCTACGCCGAGGCCTACCAACGGGCACGCCGCGCGCTCGAGCTCACCGCACCGATCATGGGCGACCCGTCGTCATGTGCCTCCACGATTGCCAAAGCCTTGGAGACGCGAATGCCGCGAGCCCGCTATCTGGTGGGGGCTGACGCCCACGTGTTGGCGTTCACGAGCACGTTCACTCCCACGATCGTGAAGGACCGGGTCACCCGGTTGGTCATGGGCCTGTAGTCGCTCCCGAGAGCCCGGATGCCTGGGCTGGACAAACTAAAGAACGTTCGTTATGTTCTTTGCATGGGACGCCGAGCGGGAGTGACCGCCGACGAGACCAAGGAACGACTGGTCGATGCTGCCGCCGAGGTATTCGCCGATCGCGGCTACGAAGGTGCACGAGTGGCCGAGATCGCCAAGCGCGCTGGCCTCACCACCGGGGCGATCTACGCCCACTACGGCAACAAAGCCGATCTCCTGAGTGAGGCAATCCAATCGCGCGGACCAGGAGCACTCGACGGGCTGCTCGTGGGCGACGGCGGCCGGCCGATTCTCGAAATGCTCCAGGAGCTTGCAGTCGCGATGGGTCGTGGGCGTAAAGGCGACGGCTCCCTGCTGGTGGAAGCGGTTGGCGCCGCCCGTCGTGATCCCGAGGTGGGTCGCATGCTTCGGAAAAACGTGGCGGTGAAAGAGACCGAGTTGGCAGTGCTGATCTCGCACGGCCAGCACGCCGCCGAGCTCGACCCCACGCTGTCGCCCGACGTGCTCGCCCGGCTATGCACCACGCTGGCTCTGGGGTCGCTCGTGGTGCGCGCGCTCAAGCTCGAACAGCCCGATCCAGCGGCTTGGGCCGACGTGGTGAACCGCCTGGTGGCGGGCATCGCCGGCCCGCCGACCCCCGGCGCGCCCAACCCCGGCCCGCCATCCGCCGGCGCGTCATCGGCGCATGATCCCGACCTCGCCAACGATCCCGAGCCGGCCAATGCGGCGTCGTCGCCGATTCGAACGTAGCCCCGTTCGTGCGATCCCCCCGCAACCTCGTCTTACCAATCTTCCCGCCACTCCGGAGGTACCAACCATGACCACCACCACCGATGCCAACGACGCGTCGAGCACCACCGACCTCGTCGACGAGCTCACTGCCTGGCTCGAGACCAACTGGGATCCCGAGATCACGGTGGGGGAGTGGTGGCAACGCCTCGGCCTCGCCGGCTGGTCGGCCCCATTGCTGCCCACCCACGCCTACGGGCGAGGCCTGGCGCGCAACGATGCCGTGAAGGTGGGCGAGACGATCGGTGACTTCGGCGCCCTGTCCGCACCCGGCGGGCTGGGGCTTTTGCTGGCCGCCCCCACGATTGCCACGCACGGCACCCAGGAGCAGATCGACCTCTTTGTGCGCGAGATCGTCACCGGGGTAAAGGGGTGGTGCCAGCTCTTCAGTGAACCCGGCGCCGGATCCGACCTCGCCGGTCTCACGTGCAAGGCCATCGAAGACGGCGACGAGTTCGTGATCACCGGCCAAAAGGTGTGGACCTCGCTCGGCCAGTACGCCGACCTCGGCATGCTGATCGCCCGCACCAACGTCGAGGTGCCGAAGCACCAGGGCATCTCCTACTTCGCCTTCGATATGCACCAGCCCGGCGTTGAGGTGCGAGGCCTGCGTGAGATGACCGGCCACGCCATGTTCAACGAGGTGTTCATGGAGGAGTGCCGGGTGCACAAGGACGCGCTGATCGGAGGCCTCAACAACGGTTGGGCGGTCACCAACACCACGCTGATGCATGAACGCTCCGGGCTCGGTTCCGGTGGCGGCTCGGCCCACGGCGGCCTGGCCATTCCCGGTGCGGTCGCCGATAACCTCGGTCGTCGGGCGGGCGACTTCGTCCGTTCGACCGACAAGCCCAAGCGCCGCAGCAGCGGTGGCGGCGGTGCGGCGTTTGGCGCCAGCGCCAAGCTGTTCATCGACCTCGCCAAAGGCAATGGCACCGTGGCCGATCCCACCATCCGCCAGGATCTCATGCGGCTCTACACGATCGGCGAGCTTGGCCGATTCAACAACCTACGGGTGAAGGCCGCCAAGGCCGCGGGCAAGGAGATCAAGGGCATGCCCAACATTGCCAAGCTCTCTATGAGCGAGATGACCCGACTGTCGCGCGACGTGGGCCTTGCCATCCTTGGTGCCTCGGGAATGCTCCACGCCTACACCGACGATCAGCGCGCCGCGGTCGACCAAGCCACCGGCAATCCGTTCGGGGGCATGGTCACGGGGATGGCCCTGTTCGCTCAGGGACCATCGATCTACGGCGGCACCGATCAGATCCAGAAGAACATCATCGGTGAACGTGTGCTCGGATTGCCGAAGGAAGCGAACACCGACAAGACCGCGCGTTTCTCGGAGCTACCGAAGAACGCCTGACCTTCTCGTTTGGATCCGCCTCGCCCCGCTCGGGACGGAACGCCTGTCCGTCTACCGCCCCGGGAAGAATCCCGGGGCGGTAGACGTTGGGAGGGGCATGACCTCAGTCCATGACATCGCCATCAGTCACCTCGACGGCACCCCGTCCAGTCTCGGAGAGTTCGCCGGCAAGACCGTCCTCCTCGTGAACGTTGCCTCCAAATGTGGGCTCACCCCGCAGTACACCGCGTTGGAGGCACTCCAGGCGAAGTATGCCGAGCGGGGTTTCACGGTGGCTGGGGTGCCCTGCAACCAGTTCATGGGTCAGGAGCCGGGATCCGCCGAGGAGATCGCCGAGTTCTGTTCCGCGACTTACGGCGTCAGCTTCCCGCTCTTCGAGAAGATCGACGTGAACGGCGATACTCGCCATCCGCTCTATGCCGAGCTCACCCAGGTGGCCGATGCGTCGGGTCACTCCGGCGACATCCGTTGGAACTTCGAGAAGTTCCTCGTCGACGGCGACGGAAACGTGGTCGAGCGTTTTGCTCCCACCACGGTCCCAGATGATCCGGCTGTCGTGGAAGCGATCGAAGCCCAGCTGAGCTGACCACCCGTCGTTCCCGTCGCAGGCGCGAGCGGGAGCGAGCGGTGGTGTGGCGGGACCGAGCGATTGTGTGGGCGGGCGTCAGCCCGCGTTGCCACCCCCGCCGGTGGCCTGGTTCGACGCGCCGAGATTGAAGCTCGACAGCAGCCCGCCACCAAGAAGGCCCTTGTTGAGTTGCAGCTGGAGGGGGGCGTGCGATTCGCCCTTGATGTCCCCGAACCGCATGAAGGCTGGCATGAACCCCTCCACATCGGCGCCTTCGGTGGTGGCTCGTCCGGCCAGGAAAAAGAGCCCCGAGAGGGCAAGCAGGTCGTCGTCAGCGAAGATGTCGGCCGCCTCGATCTTGGCGGCGAGTCGGGCCACGTCGCTGTCGGTGACGGTGATGGTGTCGGTCATGTCAGGTTCCCTTCGGTGCGGCGTTTCGGCGCCGGAGCGGTCGGCGTTGCGTGCGGTTGGCCGCAACGGCTTGCTGATCACCCTGACCGCCGCACGCGAACGCGCTTACGGCGGGAATCGCCCCGCCCGGCGGGGTGCCCACGTTGGCGGGCCCGCCTACTCCGTGACCTTGAACGAGCCTCGCATGAACGGGTGCACGCGACAGAAGTAGGTATAGAAGCCGGGCGAGATGGAGGGGGGAATTGTCCAGTCGTCACGATCGGCGGTGGGCTCGCCGGCTTGGCCGAGCTGGCCGGAATCGAATTGCACGTCGGCGTCCGCCAACGGATAGGCGATCCCCGTGGAAAGGTTGCACGGGCTCTTGCACGACGTGATTGTGTGCCAGATTCCGTTCTCGAGCGGGCTGTCGAAGTTCACGAACTTCAACGTGGCTCCGGCTTTCACCTCAGGAATGGTCTCGGAGTTCTGCATGTCGCCGGGAAGGTAGACGTAGTCGCGAATATCGACCTGGGATGTGGGAGCGAACGCCGTGATCCGCGTGGGATCGGGAAGCATGGCGTCGCGTCCGCTGGACTTCGTATCGCCGCCATGGTTGTCGTTCTCGGGAAGATGGCCATGGCTCACCTGGCCGAGGACGTCGACGCGCTGCTGGAAGGGGTCGACACCTTCGAGGCCGTCGGTGTACCAGGCCACTTGGATGCCCATGGACTCGTACCACGATGCTTTACGGACGTCGTAGGTGACGTTGATCGACAAGACGTCGCCCTTTTTCACCGCCACGCGCCAGTCGGGGGGCGTGGCGGTCATGGAAAGGTCCCAAGACACGGCACCCTGGGGCTCGTAGTAGACGGCTTCGGAACGGAAGAGGCGCACCGTGTCGCCTTGCGCGACCGCGGCCGCCGCTGATCCGGGTGCCGCCGACGCGCCCGCACGCTGGAGACGCATGTCGGAGTAGAGGCCACCGGGGTGCAGGTGGGCGGCGGTGTTGACGATGGTGAGGTCGCGGTCGGCCGTCCACAAGTTGGTGGTGGCGGTTCCGCCGATGCCGCCTCCGAGGCCTCCCGGCCGTCGGCGGCGTCCCGTTGCCTCGGGAGCGGGCGCGGCAGTGGTTGTGGTGGTGGGGGGGGCGTACGCGTTGGGGTAGTCGTCGGGGTAGGTGGCGATGCCGTCGGTGCCTTGGCCTTTGAGCGCATCGAACACGGGATAGATCTTCCCGTTCTCCACGTCCATCCACAGCGGTCGGGCAGCCTTGAGCGACGCTGCCGCAGGCGAGTCGGCGGGGACGAAGTCGACGTCGTAGGTGACCCACACCTCCTTGGTGTCGGGCCAGAGATTGTGGATCATGTAGTTCAACAGCCACACATCGCTGGCCTTGTAGGGATAGCCGTAGCCAGCGGGCGCACGAAAGCTGGTCTTTTCCTCACCGGCGGCAAAGAACCGTTCCGGAAGTGTGGGGACGGTGGGGTCCTTGGCCCCGAGGTTGACCCAGACCGCGTGATGGAGGTGCACGTCGTCGACGCCAGGGGTGCGTCCGTCCTCGAACTTGAGATCGGGGCTCAGGCCCACGATGTAGCCATCGGTTGCCGGCTTGGGGATGTCGGCCCCCGAGTACGCGATGTTGTTCTGCCCGGACTTGATGGTGATCGGACCCACCTGGAACTTCAAGTGCTGCACGGCGGGGTCGTTGGTGGCCCAGGCCGACGCCGGCGTGCGATCCTCCCGCATCGGGTTGGCCGCAGCCGCGGTGGCATCGACCAACGTGTTGTAACCCGAACCTCTCCCGGCCGCGGTGACACCGGTTCCCGTGGTGACACCAGCGCCTCCACCGACAGACGCCGATGAGGCAACGGAACCGGCCTTTCCCGCGTCGGTGCTGTTGGTGGTGGAGCACGCCGCTCCGAGGATCAGCAAGCTGGCCCCCCCAAGAACTACGGCGCGACGTAACGGTGTGGTGAGTGATCCCCCGAGCATGCCCCGATGTTACCGCTCGGTAGCCGGAATCGGCGAGGAGGTCGTGAGACCGACGTTCCGGCCCGGCCCCGCGGCAAACAGCCTCCTGCGGTGAGCTGCATCACGGAGGTGAGCTGCATCACGGAGGTGGACTGGATTGCACCGTGGCGCGAACGGGAAACGTCGCACCGCGCGGGAGCAGGGTGGAAGGAACCGACGTGGGTGCGGGATCGGTTTCGATGCTGCCGAGCCCGAGCATGATCACGAACAATGCGAGGGCGATGCCGACGACTCCGAGGAGCAGCCGGCCCCCTCGCGGAAGCGCTGCGACGCGATCAGCGATCGAATTGCCGGGCCCATCGGAACCGGTGTGGTCGGTCGTTGCCGCGGTGGCACCGGGCGTGGTTCGGCCGGTGTCGATGATGGGTTCGTCGGGCATTGCGGGCGCAGGACAATCGTTGTCGGGAACCAGAACGGGTGCGGCTAGGGTGTCACATTCCTGGCCGCGTGGCCGAGTGGCTTAGGCAGGGGCCTGCAAAGCCCCGTACGGCGGTTCGATTCCGCCCGCGGCCTCCAGGACGCCGATCGGCAACGGGAGACCCCCATTTGCCCGGTCGGGTCAACCGGATCGCCAACGTGTGGGGTGAGCCGGCTGACCGCCATTTCGTCGAGCCCATCCGAGAAGTGCTGGGCGAGGCGTTTTCCTCCACGGCGCGGTCGCTCCCCCGGATTCCGCGAGCGGTAGGGTGCGCGCTGTGCTGGCCGAACTACTCGCGGAACCGGGAGTTGTGGAGGTCTGCACGCTGCGGTCATCGTTCGGGTTCTTGGCGTTGCACGGCGGGAGCGTGGAGAAGGTCACCGACCACATTGCGATCACCGCGGCCGAGCGAGCCGGTGCATCGCTGTACGCGCTCATCCAGGGCAGTGAATCCGGCCGGCACGTACCGGCATCGCAGATGTCGCCGAACGACAGCAGCGTCCTTGCGGCGTTTCTTGCCCATGTTGACGTGGTGGTATCGATTCACGGCTTCGGTGTGGCCAGCCTCTGGCAGGCGAGGCAACGCGCCGTCGAGTCCGGCGACGACCGACACCTGGTGTTTGCCAAAGACCTCCCGTACGCGCCGGATCGGGCCCTGCTGCTCGGCGGATCGAACCGCGCGCTCGCGGGCGACATCGCTGTCCACCTGCGGGAGGCGCTGTCGGATTACCACCCGGTCGACGAACTCTCGTTGATTCCTCGCCAACTTCGGGGGCTGCACCCGCGCAACCCGGTGAACCTGCCGAGCATGGGAGGCGTGCAGATCGAGTGCTGCCCCGATGTGCGAGGCCTGGGGCCGGGGTGGTGGGGAAAAGGTACGCCCGAGGCTCCGCATCCACCCGAAACGGAACGGCTGATCGACGCGCTCACCGCGGTAGCGTCGAAGAACTCTCGGTGAGGCGCACGACGGCGCTCCCGTTTAGTCGAGTTGACTTATCGCGGCGCCGTGCAGCACGGCGGAGGTGCCGGCGACGGCCAACACCGGAACGGCCTTGGCCAAGCCGATGGCACGGGCGCCCTTGAACGTGGCGACGGCATCAACCACATCGGACGCGGCGCCGAGACCGGCCCACGTTGCCGTGGGCTCGCCCTTCGAGAGCGCCGAAAGCAAGCCGGCCCCGAGCGCAAGGTCGCGGATGCCCATCGCCCGAATCATCACCTTGACTCGGGGATCCTTCGCCACGTCACCAATCCACATGCCCCCGGCAAACCCGGGAAATACGGTGAGCGTGGCGCCCACAACAACACGACCGGCGGCGAGCATGCGTACGATTTGGCGGTAGTCCATGGCTGGAGCATGCCAGATCGTCCAGGGTCGGCGCCCCTCGGCCAGCGTCGGATATCGCCGCAGCGGCCCGTCTTCCTATCGCGTCAGGTGACGAAGCGCGTGGAGCACCGTGTCGATTTCGTCGACCGTGTTGTAGCCATGCGGGCTGATACGGATGCCGCCTCCCCGCGCCGCCACCACGATTCCTTGCTCGGCCAGGCGATCCACGGCCCATGCCGGGTCGAGGTGTGGCGCCGTCACCGTGACGATGCCAGATCGTCCGCAAGGTGAACGATCGCTGGAAACCTCAAAAGCCGTCCCGTCGAGCCCTTCGACGAGAACGTCGAGCAAGTGGTCAACGTGTCGCCACACGTGGTCCACCCCGGCCGCGTGGAGCAGATCAAAGCTCGTGCCCATCCCGGCGATGGTGATGTTGTTGTAGCTGCCGCCCTCGAAACGACGGGCATCGACGTCGTAGATCAGCTCAAGATTGTCGTAGTCGTCCCGGTGTACGACTGACGCCCAGCCGGGCTCCAATGGGCGAAGGAGATCGAGGTTTCGTTCAGCCACGTAGAACAGGCCCACGCCGAGCGGGCCGAGCAACCACTTGTGGGCATCGGCAGCGGCAAAATCGACACCCCACGCGTCGAGCTCGCAGGGAAGCAGACCCAGCCCTTGGATGACGTCGACACAGAGGAGTGCACCGTGTTCGTGGCAAAGGGTGGCCAGCGCGCCGAGGTCGGTGCGCCAACCCCGCGCGTACTGCACCCAACTCACGGCGACGAGCCGGGTGGGACGTCGGCGCAATTCTGCTTCGAATCGATCGAGGGGCAGGGTCCAGCCAGAGCCATGGGGGTCGATCACGGCGACTTCGACACCGAGATCACCCAACGACAGCCACGGATAGATCGACGAAGGGAACTCCCGGTCGGGCACGATCACCCGATCCCCGCTCCTCCACGACAAGCCGTTGGCCACGAACGACAGCCCCTCCGTGGTGTTCTTCACCAGTGCCACCTCGTGCGGACCCTTGGCCCCGAGTAACCGAGCACCCGACGCTCGGGCGGCCTCTTGCTGCAGCTCCCACGGGTCGAGCGCGGCGCTGCCGTGCTGGGCGAAGTCGGCGGCACAGCGCGTGATCTCGTCGACGGCGGGTTGCGGCAGCGGCGTCACCCCGGCGTGATTCAGAAAGGTGTGATGAGCAGTGACCGGGAAAAGGGAACGATCAAGGGGCGGAGCGGACACAGACCTCCTTGCGGTTGACGGGAGACAGGAGACGGAGGCGAAACACGTTGCGGTGAGCGTACGTGTGAGGGGCGCCGGGAAGACCCGAACGGATTCGGGCCGCCCCGGCCCGACTGGTAGGGTACGCGTTCTCGGGCGATTAGCTCAGTTGGTTAGAGCGCTACCTCGACACGGTAGAGGTCATGGGTTCGAATCCCCTATCGCCCACGAGCTGGTTCTGCGTGACCTCGGAAGCCTCCTTGGTCGTGCGGGCCGCTTTGCTCCCGCTCCGCTGGGGGCGTTCGGGCCACGCAGGCCAGGGTTCGGTTTCGGGGATGGTGCGTCGTTGGTGTGCCGTGAGGTGATGCGGTTG